>Ga0116147_1003588_pt1 | contig 14501 bp, 13 predicted proteins | sample AD_JPNHG3_MetaG_FD_89749 | JGI IMG/M metagenome (GOLD analysis project Ga0116147, IMG submission 89749) | Active sludge microbial communities of municipal wastewater-treating anaerobic digesters from Japan - AD_JPNHG3_MetaG | ecosystem: Engineered > Bioreactor > Anaerobic > Digestate | place...
CAGGCTGTACTGGATGCTGCGCGTCAGGACATCGGAAATCTGCCGGCGCACGGCGGGCGGAAAGCGTTTGTGGACGACGTTCCCCCCCAGTGGCAAGGGCAGCCCGTCGTTTTCAGCGGCCCACCAGGCGCCCAGGTCGGCGCACACCTCCAGCCCTTCCTTTTGGTAGGTGAGCTGCCCCTCGTGAATGATCAGCCCCACGTCGGCCTCGCCCGACGTTACGGCGCGAAAAATCTGATCGAAGGGCACCACCTGATACTGGAACCGGGCGGCCGGGAGATCCAGCCACAACTGCAGCGCCAGGAACGCGCTGGTCATCGTTCCCGGCACTGCAATCCGCAATCGCGCGATGCGGTCCCGCTCGAATTTCCGCCGCGCCACGAGCATCGGGCCGTAGCCGTCGCCCATGCTGGCGCCGCTGGGCAGCAGAGCATATTGCCCGCTAACGTAGGCGTAAGCGTGAATGCTTACGGCCGAAATATCCAGCTCGCCGCGGGTGGCGCGCTCATTGAGCGTCTGGATATCCTGCAGGATATGCTCGAACCTCAGCCCGCCGGTGGGAATCAAGTTCCGCGCCAGGGCATAAAACATGAAGGCGTCGTCCGGATCGGGCGAGTGGCCCAGCGTCAAGACCTGGTCCATGAGCGGTCGGGACTAGGCCGAAACCGTCAGGACACAGTTCTGCCCGCCGAAGGGATTCCGCACCGTTTCGCGAGCGTTGGGGTCAGGCACCCACTGGCCGTCCACGACGAAAAGATACTCGTAACGACCGGGAGTGATGCGCAGATCCCCCACCCACCGCCCGTTGCCCGCGGGCCGCAGCGGGGTTTGCTCCGGCCGCCATTGGTTGAAGGTGCCCGCCACACAGACGGACTTGGCATCAGGCTTGACCAACTCCAAGGTCACCTGTCCACACTTGGGCGTTTCAACCTTTGGCTCGACCGGGGCGGCCTCGGCGGAAACCGCCGGGGTTTCCTGAGCCGCCGCAGGCTGAGTTGGCGGGGCCGGGCTGGCCGCCACACTCGCCGTTGCGGTTTTCGGGGATGAGGTCTTTGCCGCACGTTTTGTTTTCTTGGTCGTCTTCATCATAAATACCTTTCTGTAGTATATTTGTCGTAATAGTTGGGCGCCATCGCGACCCTGGAAATCATTACACGAGCAGCGATCACTCCGCCCCGACGGCATCTGAATTGCGCCCTTCGCAGGGCGAATTCGGAACCACTCCAACCCGGGGCTTTAACATCCTGCACCGATGTCGCACGCCGACTCCTCGCGCGACTCACGGCCTGGGCCGTGGCCTGCGCTATCACTATATGCGCCAGCAGGACTAAAAAGTCCAGTGAAGATGACACTTTTTCTCCCCCCACCGTTCATTGGCGGTGGGGAGGCTCACTCAGGCTTTCAGGAAGTAATTCCGCTGCTTTTCGCTGATGGGCAGGCCGAGTTTTTCCATGACCTGGAGCATATCCTCCCACACCTTGCGTTTTTCGCTGTTGGATTGGTTGCGCAACAGGTAGGCGGGGTGATAGGTCGGCATGAGCGGGATGCCGCGATAGGTCTGCCAATGGCCCCGGAGACGGGTGATGCCGGCGGTCTTTCCGAGCAGCCCCTCGACGGCCGTGGCGCCGAGGGCCACCAGCACCTTGGGCCGAATGAGGTCAATTTGCTCCTGGAGGAAGGGAAGGCAGGTTTGCATCTCCTCGGGGGTTGGCTTGCGGTTGCCGGAGAGCTGGCCGGGCGTATCGGGGCGGCACTTGAGGATGTTGCCGATGTAAACCGTGTCGCGGCTGAGGCCCATGGCTTGGATAATCCGGGTCAGCAATTGCCCGGCCTTGCCGACGAATGGCTCCCCCTGCTCGTCTTCATCCGCGCCGGGCGCCTCGCCAACGAACATGAGTTCGGCGTCGGGACTGCCCACGCCGAAAACGACATTCCTGCGAGCGGCAACCAAATGCGGGCATTTTACACAAGCCAGCGCGCGGCGCCGGAGGTCGGCAAAGGCAGCCGCCCTGGCTTCCGGAGTCAGGCCGCCCGCAGGGGCGCAGGTCTCGGTCCCGGGCTCGGGCAAAACGCCCGCCAAGGCGGGTTGCAACGTTGGACTTGGGCGCTGCGGCACAGATGGAGCGGGGCGAACCGGTGGGACTGGAGGCGGAGCGGCGGGAGGCGGAGGGCACGGGCGCGGGGGGATGGCGGGCCGGTGCGGCGGCGATGACACCAATGCCGCCAGCAATTCGGGCGAAACCGCCACATAACCCACCCCTTCGCGTTTGAGGTTCTCAAGATGCTGAATGGTGGCGTTCAGCAGCAGTTCAAAGGGTTGCGACATAGGACCTATGCTGCGCAGCGGTTCACGGGCGTCCCAGCCGTTCGAGCAGCTTCCCGTGGATGCCGCCAAAGCCGCCGTTGCTGAACACGCAAACCACATCGCCACCCCGGGCCGCGGCGGCCACATGCCCGACGATGCTCTCCACGTCCGGCAAGTACACGGCGCTTTTGCCGGCCCCCACCAAGTCCTGGATGAGCTTCTGCGGATCCAACCGCTCTTGCGGCGCGAGCAATTCCAGCCGCGCCACCTGGGCCACGACGACGGCGTCGGCGTCGGCGAAGGCGGCTGCCAGCTCGGCTTGGAACACGTTGCGGCGCGTGGTGTTGGTCCGCGGTTCGAAAATGGCCCAGAGCTTCTGGTGCGGATAGCGGATGCGCAGGGCACGGAGGGTCTCGCGGATGGCGGTCGGGTGGTGCCCGAAGTCGTCAATCACGGAAACGCCCCCCGCGATGCCGCGAACCTCCATGCGGCGTCGGATACCGGTGAAGGTGTCGAAGGCGGATTGGATTTGGTGGTTTTTGAGGCCGCAATGTTTGGCGCAGGCCACGACGGCCAGGGCGTTGCGCACGTTCAATTCACCCACGAGGTTGAGATGGAACTTGAAGCTGGGAATTTCGAACTCGGTGGCGGTGGGGCCGAAACGGAGGTTGAAGGCCTGGACCGCGTTGGTTTCGCCCAAACCGAAGCGCTTGACGGGGCAATGGGTCACCTCCAGCAAGGGCGCAAGGTTGCGGTCGTCGCCGTTGCCCAACAACAGTCCATTGCGAGGCACAAGCCGGATGAAATGTTTGAAGGAGGTTTGGACGGCGGCGAGGTCGGGAAAGATGTCGGCATGGTCGAACTCGAGGTTGTTGATAATGGCGACCTCGGGAAGGTAATGAATGAACTTGCTGCGTTTGTCGAAGAAGGCGGTGTCGTATTCGTCGCCTTCGATGATGAACCAGGGGCTGTCGGTGAAGCGGGCGCCCTGGCCGAGGTTGTTGGGGATGCCGCCGATCAGGAAGCTCGGGTTCAGGCCGTTGTGCTCAAACACCCAGGCCAGCAGCGAGGTGGTGGTGGTCTTGCCATGAGTTCCCGCGACCACCAGCGATCGTTTGCCGCGAATGAAAAAGTGTTTGAGCAGCTCCGGCAGCGAGCAATAAGGCAGCTTATGGTCCAGCACGTGTTCCGCCTCGGGATTGCCGCGGGAGATGGCATTACCGATGACCACCAGGTCGGGCTTGTGCGCCAGGTTCTTCTCCGCGTAGCCGGACATGACCGCAATGCCGCGGTCCGCAAGGAAGGTGGACATGGGCGGATAAACATTTTGGTCCGAGCCCGTTACCTCGAGCCCTTTTTCCTGCAGCGCGGCCGCGGTCGAAGCCATGGCGGTGCCGCAAATCCCGACAAAATGAACGGAACGAATCTGAGCGAACATACCACCGCCAGCATAGGCAAAGCCGGGGCCTAGAAAAGCCGGAACTGCGCCGAGGGGCGAATGTCGTTGGTTCGGGCCGGCAGCGGAGGACTGCGGAGGGTCGGGGAGGGCCTGTTATTGGCCAAGCGGGGAGCGGAATTTGAAGTCGCCCACGACCGGAAGGTGATCTGAGGCGTCCGAGACAGGCACCCAGAGGCGGAGGGGAGTCAGGCGCATGCCCGTGACCCAGAGGTAGTCAATCCGCCGGGCCGGGCGGGAGGCGGGGCTGGTGAATCCATTGCCTTCCCCGGCCGCCAGCCAGGCGTCTTCGAACAATTCAGCGATTTTCTGCCAGGTGCGACTGCCGGGCACGTCGTTAAAATCCCCGCAAAGGATGATGGGGCGGCCTTCGTACTGTTCCACGACGCGGTGAAGTTCTGCGGCACTGGCGAGCCGTTCCGAATCATCCGGGCGATGATCCAGATGAGTGTTGAGCAAGACCAGTTCCTGGCCTTTGACGTCCACTACCACCTGCAACAACCCGCGTTGCTCCCCAATGCGCAGCATGCGGTAATGATGATTGGCCACGGACTTGACCGGAAAGCGGGAGAGGATGGCGTTGCCGTATTCGCCGCCTTGAAAACTGTAATTGTTGCTGAAAACGCAAGTCATACCGGTGAGCGCCGCCAGCTCGGCGGGAAAGTCACGGCGCCAGGTCCGTTCCGTCCCCTTGTCCACTTCCTGCAACGCCACCAAGTCCGGTTTCTCCTTTCGGATCACGCCGGCGATTCGTTTCAAATCCACTTCACCATCCAGCCCTTCGCCATGATGGATATTATAGGTCATGACCCGGAAGGAGGCCCGGCCTGGGGGTCGCGCCGACTTCGACGCACAGCCAATACTGAAGACCAGGCCGACGGCCAGGAAGAAAATGACCCCTGTCGCGAGGAAACCTCGCTGCCACAACGATTTCACTGTTCCAAGCATCGGCTGAGGTGTACGTGAGGCAGCCCCGGCCTGCAAGCCAAAGCGCCGCCCTCAACTCCCGCCGGATGAGTTGTCGGCGGATGAAAGAAACCAGCGCCAGGACGCACTACCACCCTCCTGTTGCCTCAAATTAAATGACACCGTGGGGGCGGCGGCGTGACGGATACGTTGCCTCACGGCAAAAGGACACTATCGGTTTGTCGCTTGGCTGTCACGCGGGGTTTCGTTCCCTGGGCTTCCAGTGGGCGAAGCGGGGAGGCCGGGCGGGGGCGGCCCGGCATGCAGCCGCTTGATGGCGTACTTGCGGTCGTAGCCGTGGTGCTCGCAAAACTCGTCGAGCAGCCGTCCCTTGCCGGTCTGGCCCCGCCCGCCGTAGCGCCAGCGCAGCCGTTCCAATTCGTCGGTTCGTTCGATCGTTCGTTGCCTGTACATGCCTTTCTTTTCGGTGTCTTTTTCCCGTGAGGCAACGAATGGTCTCTTCCCCAGTTCCCGAACCACCTTCGGTGTCATTTAATTTGAGGCAACGCGCCCCACCATGGGGCTTTTTTTTGTTTTGTGAGCGTAATGAATTTCTGGTAATCGAAATCGTCCAATCCGCGAGACGCATGAGTGAGAGCGCGAGCAACCAAGGCAAACCGGGCCCGGCCAGGGCCGCGGACGGGGCCGACAAAAGCCCCGGATTCAGCTTTGGCTCACGCCGCTATGCTTCCCGCGGCCCTCGCCGGTTGTTTGTGATGCAGGAATGCGCCATGTACCCGGTGTATGAAGCGAACCCGGACCGCCCGCGCGGCATTCTTCGGGTCAGCTCAAGCTGCGGTTGATGATGGAGAATCGAATTTTGAATTTGCTGGGCCGGCCGGGTTACACCCCGCTGACCGTGGGAGAACTGACCGCCAAACTGAGGCTTCCCTCGAACCGTGTCCACGAGGTGCGGCGCATCCTGGAGCGGTTGGAACGCGAGGGACGGGTGGCACGGCTCAAGGAGGGAAAACGCTACGGGCTGCCGCTGGAGGCCGACTTGATCCCCGGCCGCATCCGCATGAACCGCCAGGGCGCCGGCTTTCTCCAACCGGACGATCCCAAGCTGCCGGTGTTGAGAATTCCGCCCGACGCCACCGCCACCGCCTTCCATGGCGACCGCGTGCTGGTGAGACGGGATGCGGTGCCGCGGCGGGGAGGCCGCGGAATGCCGCCCGAGCAGACCGGCCGGGTCATCCGGGTGCTGGACCGGGCGCGCACCCGGCTGGTGGGCACCCTGCAGCGCAGCCGCCAGTTTCTTTACGTCATTCCTGACGACCCCCGCATCACGCACGATATTTACGTGCCGCCACCGAAGGATGTCGGACGCCCGGCGCGGGTGGGCGACAAGGTCATGGTCGAGTTGCGGGAGTGGCAAACACGCCACACCAACCCGGAAGGCGAAGTCATTGAGGTTTTGGGCCCGCCGGACGCCGAGGGGGTGGACATGCTGTCGGTCATCCGGCAGTACCAACTTCCCCTTCATTTTCCCCGGAAAGTGCTGCAGGAAGCCCGGGCGCTGGGGACGGAGGTGAGGCCGAGCGACCTGGCAGGGCGCCTGGACTGCCGTACCGATGCCGTGGTGACGATTGACCCGGAGGACGCGCAGGATTTTGACGACGCCTTTTGCCTGGAACGAACGCCGGGGGGCGATTGGAAGCTCTGGGTGCACATTGCCGATGTGTCGCATTACGTCAAGCCGGGCACCGCCCTGGACGAGGAAGCCGCCCGCCGCGGCAACTCGACCTACCTGGTGGACCGGGTGGTCCCGATGCTCCCCGAGATGTTGAGCAACGAGCTTTGCTCGCTAAAGCCCGGCGTGGATCGCCTGACCAAATGCGTCGAGTTCCTTCTCGATCCGCAGGGGCGGGTTTTGAGAACGCAGTTTTACCCCGCGGTGATTCATTCCCGGCGGCGCTATCATTACGGCGAGGTTCTCGCCATCCTGCAACGCGAACCCCGCGACGACCTCGAGCGGATGCTGCACCAAGCCAGCGCCTTGGCCCAAAGCATCCGGCGCGCCCGGTTCAAAGCCGGCTCGCTCGACCTGGATTTTCCGGAGTCGAAGATCCGGCTGGATGAGCAGGGACGCATCCTGCGCCTGGAGCGGCTCGAAAACGACCTCTCCCACCAATTGATCGAGGAGTTCATGCTGCTGGCCAATGAGGCTGTGGCCGCGCGTCTCATGGCGCTGCGACGACCCGCCCTCTACCGTGTCCACGAACCTCCCGATCCAAAACGCCTCGAGGAATTCCGCCAGGAGGTGCTCAGCCACCACATCCAGTGCGGGCATCTTTCAAGCCGTCACGAGGTGCAAAAGCTGCTGGAGAAGCTCAACCGCCTGCCCATTGGCGCCGCCCTGAAGATTGGGTTTCTCAAGTCCCTGATGCGGGCGCGTTATGCGGTCGAACCCCTGGGTCATTACGGCCTGGCCAAGAAGAAATACACGCATTTCACCTCTCCCATCCGCCGCTACGCCGACCTGATGGTTCACCGGGCGCTGTTCGGGAGGGACGGCGCCGGTCTGGCGGGGGCCGCCCTGACCAGGCTGGCGGACCATCTCTCCGAAACCGAGCGCAACTCGGATGATGCCGAGCGGGACAGCAAGGACGTGAAGTTGTTTGCGTTCCTGAACGAGCAGCTCCGGTCGCATCACCCGAAACGCTACGCGGCCCTGGTGACCGACGTGCGAAACTTCGGCTTCTTTGTGGACGTTCCGGATTTGGCCATGACCGGGCTGGTGCCGCTCTCGGGACTGAGCGACGACTTTTACGATTTCGATCCCCGCCGATCCCAGTTGATCGGACGCCGGACCCGGCGCGTGTTCAAGTTGGGGGACAAAACCGAGGTGCAGGTGGCGAAGGTGGATACCTTCAAACGCCAGGTGGACTTCCGCCTGGCGCCGCCCCCGCGGAAAGCGTCCGGACCGTCTCGACACGCGTAATCAGCCAGTCTCCCTCGATTTTCTTGAAGAAGAAGTTCAATTCCGCGATCAGTTCGTCGCGCTCGCCAGGAACACGCGCCCGGGCTGTCAGGTTGACCTGCGCGGCCTGTTTGCCGCTGGCCAGCGCCACCGTCACATCGAGGAACTCGACTTTGAGGCTGGCCAGATTCTGCCGCGCAGCCATGGCCGTTTGAAGCAATTCCTGTTGGCCGCTGATCCGCATTTGCGGATGGCCGGAGCCTTCCACCAGGATCGTCGCATCGGAGCTGAAGTAAGTGGTGAGCTTGTGGGCGTTGGACGCTTTGGCCAGCGGATCCTCGTTATTGCCAAACGAGGCCAGTTGCGCCACCTCCTGCAACCGCCGGCGGATCTCCAGTTCCGGATCGGGGAACCACCAGCGCCAGAGGTAAAATGCCGCGATCCCCAGCACCCCCAGCAAGATCAGTCTGCCTGTCCAGCGTTTCATAAAAGCACCTTGCCCACAATTCGCCGGCGCTCCGCTTTGCCCTTGTCATGGGCCGCTTCGGGCATGGAACGGTTGTCCCCGACCACAAAATACTCGTTGGGGCCGATCTGGCGAGGGGGGATTTCCCAGTTGCAGGGGAATTTGACGTAAGGCTCGTCCAGCGGCCGGCCATTGATGTGCGCCCGGCCGCCGTGGAACGAGATGGTTTCGCCCGGCAGGCCGATGATTCGTTTCATGAGCATCACGTGCTTGCCGGCGTAGCGGATCGCCACGACGTCGCCGCGGCGGGGCTCATGAAACACATAGGCGAGGCGATTGACAAAATTGATCCGGTTGGTCCGGTAGGTCGGCAGCATGCTGATCCCCTGCACCCGGATGGGCAGCAACAGGAAGTTGAAAACCACCAGCGAGACGGCCACCAACACCACAATCCGGACAGCGGTAAACCGCGGATTGCGGCCGATGAGAATCGTCCGGAACCAGGTCACCGACGACGCTCGCGCGTTGCTGTTGGGCCCATCTTTCATCGCTCAAACCATGCCGGATCAAGTTTCCCGCCGTGCCACGCCAAGACAAGCACAGATTCGCTTGCGCCGCGTCTCTGCGCGGATGCCGACGCTTGAACCGGGCATCGGCCTGCCATTCTGTAGCGCGTTCCGGACCAACCCGCAACTGGCGCTCTTGTTCCAAATTTTCAAGATTGGCGGCCCGGCGGTGGTTTTCTGCTTGTGTCTGCTTCAGCCCGCTCTTACATACAATTCATGCCGATTCATTTATCGCCATTGTCCCGCCGCCAGTTTTTGACGCGATCGCTGGTGCTGGGCTCGGTGTTGGCGGCCGCCCCCCGATTGCTCGCGGCCGGCCGCCGGCCGGATCCGCATTCGTGGGCGTTGCTGGCCGACACCCACATTCCGGCAGACCGAACGCTCGTCAGTCGCGGGATCAACATGGCGCGGCACTTTGCAACGGCCACCGAACAACTTCTGGGATTGGCCCGGCCGCCGGCAGGGGTGTTGATCGCCGGTGATTTGGCGCACAACACGGGGCAGGCAGGCGATTACGCGACGCTGGGACAGTTGCTCGAGCCCATCCGAAAGAGCGGCCTCCCCATCCACCTCGCCCTTGGCAACCATGACCACCGGGAACGTTTCTGGGAGGGAATGGCCGGGGAGAAAAGGAGAAAACGGCCGCATGCCGACCGTCAAACCGCCCTGGTTCGCTCCTCCCGGGTGACCTGGCTGGTGCTGGATTCGCTGGAGGCGACGAACTCGACGCCGGGCCTGCTGGGCCAGCCGCAGCTTGAATGGCTGGCGGGGGCGTTGGATGCCAACCGCTCGAAACCGGCGGTCATCCTGGTTCATCATAATCCGGGCGTGGCGGTCAACATCAGCGGCTTGAAGGACACGGAGTCGTTGTTCGAGGTGATTCGCCCGCGAAAACAGGTCAAGGCGTTGATTTACGGCCACACTCATCGCTGGAGCGTCGAGCGGGATGCCAGCGGAATTCACTTGGTGAACCTGCCGCCCGTAGCTTATGTGTTCCGCGAAGGCGACCCCTCCGGCTGGGTGCTGGCCACTTTCGAACGAAACGGGATGCGGCTCGAATTCCATGCCATTGACCCGGCTCACCCCGCCAACGGGCAGGTCCTGGACCTGGCCTGGCGCGCGTAAGGCGGTGGCCGGTCGTTCCTGTTTGCCCCGCCGTTAACCCAGGTCGCGCATGCGAGCCATCGCCCATCTCCCCAGCGAGGAAATGGCCAAAGTCTTTGGCGATTACCTCTACGTCCAAGGGATTGAGAACCAGGTTGAACATGATTCGGCCGACGGTTGGACGATCTGGATTGTCGAGGAGGACAAGCTCGAGACGGCCAAAACGCTGCTGGAGGAATTCCAGCGCAACCCGGCAGACCCCCGGTTTCGTACCGAAGGCAAATCAGCCGCCATTCTGCGCGCCGAAAAGGAAAAAACCGAGGAGGCCTATCGAAAAAAGCTGAAGGACCGCCGGCATCTGTTCCGGCCGCTGCGAGGCTACAGGTTTGGACCGCTCACCTTAACGCTGATTGTCGCCAGCGTGGCGGTGTTTCTGCTGTCGAAGTTCGGCACCAACAAGGAGGCGGTTCGCTTTCTGTTTATCACCGATTTTGAGGCGAGCGGCAACTACGTGCGCTGGGTGGCGGGTCTGACGGAAATCCGCCACGGCGAAATTTGGCGGTTGTTCACGCCCATCCTGGTTCACTTCAACATCCTGCACATCCTTTTCAACATGATGTGGCTGGCGGACCTCGGAAGCATGGTCGAGGGACGCCAAAGCACGTGGTATTTAGGGGTGCTGGTGTTGGTGCTGGCGGCGGGCTCGAATCTTGCGCAGTTTTTTGTTTCGGGCCCCCTGTTCGGCGGCATGTCGGGCGTTGTCTATGGATTGCTCGGCTACGTCTGGCTTCGCGGCAAGTTCGATCCGGGCTCGGGACTGTTTGTTCACCCCACAACGGTCACCTTTATGGTCATTTGGTTTGTGGCGGGCCTGACCGGCTTGTTGGGTTCAATCGCCAACACTGCGCACGCGGCAGGACTGTTGATCGGCCTGGCGTGGGGATACCTGGCCAGCATCCGCTACCGGTAGATGCCACTCCGCTCCCCTACTCCCCTGCCCTGGCTCGAGGCGCCCGCGCCTTTCGGCGGCATTGCTTATGGCCTGATCACTGCTATATTCTGCCCTGCCCGGTTTCGGGGTGTGTCGCGCTGATTATGTCGCTATTGAAGTTTGTCTTCATCCTGCTTGAAGTGCTGTTGCTCTTCAACCTTCTGATTTTTGTTCATGAACTGGGTCATTTTCTGGCCGCCCGCTGGCGGGGACTCAAGGTGGACCGGTTCGCGATCTGGTTCGGGAAACCCCTCTGGAAGAAGAACATCAACGGTGTTGAGTACGTTCTGGGCTGCATTCCCGCGGGCGGTTACGTCTCGCTTCCGCAGATGGCCACCATGGAAGCCATCGAAGGCAAAGCCGACACCGCGGCAGAGACTCTGCCGCCCGTTTCGGCGTGGGACAAGATCCTCGTCGCGTTCGCCGGCCCGCTGTTCAGTTTTCTGCTGGCGCTGGCTTTCGCCGTCGTGGTGATGTTCGTGGGGCGGCCGGTCAGCGAATCCGAAACCACGACGGTTATCGGTTATGTGGAAAAGGATGGCCCGGCTGAAAAAGCGGGCTTGCGACCGGGGGATCGAATTTTGGCGGTGGACGGGCAGCCGGTGTCGAAGTTCGGCGGCATGGGCGACAGCGTGACCTGGCGGGTGGTTCGCAGCGAAGGGGCGCGGATTTCGGTCAAGGTCGAGCGCAATGGCCAGGTGCTGGAATTCCAGCCCGAGCCGGCGCGGGAACCGACCAAAATCTGGCAGCGCCAAAGCCTGAGGCAGATTCGCATCCTGCCGGCCATGTCTTCGATTATTGCGGTGGTCATCACCAACAGCCCCGCGGCGGTGGCGGGGCTCCGGCCGGGCGACCGCATCCTGAGCGTGAACGGCCAGCCGTTATTTCATTTTGCCGCCCTGGGCGAGTATGTGGAGCAGCATTCCGCCGAAGCCCTGACCCTCGAGGTTCAACGTGGCAGCGCACGCTTTTCCGTCTCGGTGCGACCGGAAAAGCCGATTTCTCCGCCCGACGAAAAGCCGCGGCTTGGGATTATCTGGAATGCCAGCGGCGATACCCGGCTGGCCTACCCCGGCGCCGTCGAGCAGGTTCGCGCCAGTGTCATGGTCATGGTGGACACCTTCGAGGCGTTGTTTGCCTCGAAATCCGACATCAAGCCCCAGCATCTGGGCGGGGCGGTGAAGATCATGGATGTCTATTACCGGCTGTTTGACAGCGAACAAGGGTGGCGGCTGGCCATCTGGTTCAGTGTCCTCATGAACGTCAACCTGGCCTTGTTGAATCTGTTGCCGATTCCAGTCCTGGATGGCGGGCATATTCTGCTGGCCATTATCGAGGGGATTCGCCGCCGGCCGATCAGCATGCGCCTGATCAATGCCATCCAAACCACCTGCGCCGTCTTACTCATCGGCTTCATGGTGTATTTGGCGTTCTACGACGTCCAGGAATTGCCTTGGAAACGCTCCAAAGAAAAGCTCCCGGAGCTCAAGTTCGCCCCCAAACCCCCAACCGCTCCTTGACCGCCCATGAGCCGCTGGCAGCGCGCAACGAGGGATTGCAGCGGGCGGAAATGTCCGTGCGCTGCGGTTGTCTCAACAAACCGCCGCCGGACAGGAATGTCCACAATTCAATGCCGTTTTTCGAAGCTTGGAGGATTCTGAAATGGCCGGTTACTGCCACTCTCCGTATGCGTACCGCCGACATCGCACCCGCGAAGTGGTGATTGGCGACCCCGCCGCCGGAGGGGTGATTGTCGGCGGGGACCATCCGGTGGTCATGCAGTCCATGATCACCTGCGACACGATGGACACGGCGGAATGCGTGCGCCAGACGCTGGACCTGGTGGCGGTGGGCTGCCAGTTGGTTCGCATCACCGCGCCGACGGTCAAAGACGCCGCGAACCTGAAAAGCATCGTGGCCGAGCTTCGGCGGCGAGGGTGCCGGGTGCCCATCGTGGCGGACATTCACTTTAAGCCGGAAGCGGCCCTCGAAGCCGCCCGCTGGGTGGAAGTGGTCCGCGTGAACCCGGGCAACTACGCGGATTCCAAGAAATTTGCCATCAAGGAATACACCCACGAGCAGTACGCGGCGGAGCTCGCGCGCATCGAGGAAAAATTCACGCCGCTGGTCAAGCTGTGCAAGGAGCTGGGGCGGGCCATGCGCATCGGCACCAACCACGGTTCGCTGAGCGACCGCATCATGAATCGCTTTGGCGACACCCCGTTGGGGATGGTCGAAAGCGCCCTCGAGTTTGCCCGGATTGCCCGGAAGCACGACTTCCATAACTTCAAGTTCTCCATGAAGTCCAGCAATCCCAAGGTGATGATTGAATGTTATCGGTTGCTGGTCAAACGATTGCAGGAAGAAGGGCCGGATTGGAATTACCCCATTCACCTCGGCGTGACTGAGGCCGGCGAAGGCGAGGACGGGCGCATCAAAAGCGCGGTGGGCATTGGATCGCTCCTCTGCGACGGCTTGGGCGATACGATTCGGGTTTCGCTGACGGAGGATTCCCCGAGGGAAATCGAGGTGTGCCGCGATTTGCTGGCCCAGATTCCGTTTCTGACCGGGCCGGGCGTGGGACTCGAGGGCGCAGGGCCGGAGTTATCATTCGATCCTTACAGTTACGGCCGGCGCGGCTCCCGGGAAATCGCAATGACGCCGTCGGTTCGGTGCGGAGGAGACCAGCCTGTCCGGGTGGTGGTCACCCGCGCCACTTGGGACAAAGTGGCGCCCAAAATCAGCCCCAAGGCGGATGTCCGGCCCGAGGCGGTTTACGAGGACCTGAACCGGCTCGAGGTGGACCCGCAGGAGGATTTTGACCCCGGCTCTGAAGAAACCCTGATCACGGTCAAGGACGGTGTCGGGTTGCCAGCCATCACCGCGTTTCGGCTGCTGGCAGCCCGTCTGAAGAAGTTGGGCCGGCGCAACCCCATCCTGTTGAAGGACACGCTGGCGGTTCCCGCCCAGCCGCTCGAGCCCCGGATCGCGCTGCTGCGAGCTTCGATTGTGCTCGGCGCGCTGCTGGCGGATGGCATCGGGGACGCCGTCCTGGTGCGGGGCGAAAGCGGCCCGGGACAGTCCTTGCGTCTGGCCTACAACATCCTGCAGGCGGTCGGCTGCCGGTCATTCAAGACCGATTACGTGGCGTGCCCCTCCTGCGGCCGCACGCTGTTCAACCTGCAAACCGTCACCGCCCGGATCAAAGCCCGGACCCAACACCTCAAAGGAGTCAAGATTGCCATCATGGGTTGTATCGTAAACGGCCCTGGAGAAATGGCCGATGCCGATTTTGGTTACGTGGGCGGGGCGCCGGGCAAGATCAACCTTTACGTCGGGAAAACGCCGATCAAATTCAACATCCCCGAAGCCGAGGCGGTGGACCGATTGGTTGACCTGATCAAAGAACACGGGAAGTGGAGGGAACCCGGGGCCCAGGCGGTTGGGGATCGGCTGGCGGAATAGGGCGGGGGTCAGCTTTGCACGGCAGCCTCGCGGTTGTCGGGCACGCGGCCCAGGTGAAAGGCCAGAAACCGGCGGAGAAACCGGTTGATTTCGGCGATCTGCTGCGGGCTGGGGTGAAGCTGCGGCAGAGCGGACCAATCCAGTTGCCGGGCCATGCGGAGAATCTGGCGTGCCCCCGCCGAGAGACCCGCCGCTTCCAGGTCAGGCCCCAGGCCCAGTTCGTCGAGCAGCCTCAGCTCGAACGCGAAGATGGTGTGGC
>Ga0116147_1003594_pt1 | contig 14482 bp, 11 predicted proteins | sample AD_JPNHG3_MetaG_FD_89749 | JGI IMG/M metagenome (GOLD analysis project Ga0116147, IMG submission 89749) | Active sludge microbial communities of municipal wastewater-treating anaerobic digesters from Japan - AD_JPNHG3_MetaG | ecosystem: Engineered > Bioreactor > Anaerobic > Digestate | place...
AATGGCCTGTGTGCCCCCAGCCCCTTTCGGTTCAAAACGGGGAAAGAGAATACGGTCAAAACCTTAGTCTAAAAACCGCTTCCATTGGTCGGACAAATGGGGAGCACCTCAAACCACAATAGTAATTCCCCAATCCACCGTCGAAGCTTGCTCAGAAGCGTCTGTGGCCGATTGGCATCCTCGAAGACAATGTGAATGTCATCGTCCTGATTCGCGGGGTTTCTGCGTTTCTTCATGATGGGACGGTGGAGTGACCGGAGGGTCACTCCACCATTTGATTTCACCAACATTGGCTGTCGTAGCCGTCGAATTCTGAGAGATGATTCCAGTAAATCAACCAGAAATTGCCCAGCATGAAGCCGCTCGCAAACTCTGCTGCGAAATTGCCCAAGGCAACTGCCAAGTCGGCGGCCGTGTCCATGTTGTTGTCGCAACATTTGTGCATCTCGGAGAGTCGAAGCGGAGCACTACTTTCCCCCACTGATCCACAAATTGCGATGGGGCTGGTTGTCATTGTTCCAGCGGCGAGCGGCTGCCTCGTTCAGCTCCACCCACTTCGCCTGTTTTTGCCACTCCACGTGACCATCGCAAAAGACGACATTCGCGCCCCTGCTGTGGCGACTTCCCGGCGGCGCGACATGGTGTGAAAGAAAGCGATGAAATGTGATTTCACCATCCGCTGCACCGTTTCCATCGCTATCGCCGATGGCAATCATATCCGCTGGCTTCGCAACCTTGCTGACCGCCACAGCATTCGATGGATTGTCGCCAAGACCAAGACCGCCTGTGGAGGCCACCCCCCAACCATTGTAGCCGTAACAGAATTTTTCGGCGCTGCCAACATTATAGGGAAAAGCGTGTCCGAGCGGCGATGTGTTGGTTGGCCATGCGAAGTCTGGCGGAGACGAGGGGCAATGGAATACGCCTATGTTGCGCGAGACGAGCGGCAAGATTTGCGCCTGCCAGCCGTAGGTGGTGAAACGGCTAACGCTTGTATCCAAATAAGCCAGCGATGGATAGAAGCTCGTCTGTGTTCCATAGAGGTTCAGCGCGATTCCAAGTTGGCGCAGATTGCTTTTGCAGGCGGCTGACTTCGCGGAATCCTTGGCGCGCGACAGCGCAGGCAACAGCAACGCCGCCAAGATGGCCACAATGGCAATGACCACCAGCAACTCAATCAAAGTGAAGGCACGTTTTGATTTCATGTTTGCAATGGCGGCTACATGAACCGCCTTAATAACACCCACACGCCGATGCCGCCCGTTCCAACAGCCAAAATCCAACCGATTGACTTGAAGGCAGCGCGCCCCGTTTTCAGAGCGCAGCATTGGCCTAATGCCCAACACCCAAGGGCGATGAACATCCACCCCCAGCCAACCGCATCGTCACCATACGATGTCGTTCGCATTTTTCCACCGGTCATCTGCTTGCGGTAAATTCCCATCGCTCCGTGCGTCATAATCAGCAGGCCGGGCGTCAGAGTCAGAACCCAGAGGACCGCCTCCCCAAGACAGCGCAATATCCGCCAAAGAAAACTTCTCCGCCGCCGGCCATCTGCGACGGGGACATCTTGTTTATCAGTTGGAAAAAGATTGCGGATGCGCCAATTCATGGAAAGAAGAGCGGGGTGGTTTTGAAACCACCCCGCAGTTTGCTCTCACCAACACTGGCTGTCGTAACCGTCGAATTCCGACAGTTGATTCCAGTAGATCAGCCAAAAGTTTCCGAGCATGAACCCGCTCGCAAACTCGTTTGCGAAATTTCCCAAAGCCACCGCCAAATCTGCGGCGGTGTCCATATTGTTGTCGCAACGTCTGCGGACGTCGTAAATATAAGGCTGTGCGGCACTCCAAACGTCACGCCCTGCATAGGCCACACTGAAAATGGAAGCCACCCTGCCGCCAACGGAAACCCAATGCCCGGCCCGCGTCCACCAGTTCTGCCCTTGGTAATGGGCAATCTTGAACGAGGTTTCCCGGAACAGCGTGGTCTCCGTGTGGATTTCGCTCAACGCCGTTCGCAACCGCATCTGTGTTCCGGTGGAGGCGTCAGTCACATCAACCGCCAATTGCAACTCGCGCAGGCGGACGACCGTCCGCAACATCGCGCGCTGCCGAAGCACGTAGAGGGTCTGGATGTTCAGTTGATCAATCGCATCCGAGATTTTGGCCTCGTCCCAGATGTCTGCGATCAAACCTGTGGTGGTCAGCAGAATGTCTCTCCAAGGAATGTAGCCGTCTGCCGGTTCAACACCATCAACCAGCATATCCATGAACATGCCGCTGACCGGAGAAAGGAAGCTGCCGCCAAAAAGAATCGTGTCATAACCGGGCAACGGATCACCGTTGGCATCTTCGTTGCGCCGCACCTCCAAATGCAGGTAAGTCCCCAGCGTCCCGGCATTATCGTAAATCAGGTTGTTGGTGCTGGCCGCGTTGGTGGAAGCGATGTGCTGGATGGTGATTGGTGTCAGAGTGAACGACCGGCGGGCATCCGGCAGATTGTAGAAGTTCCAATAGCCATAGACTGCATCCGGCCACGAAGGATCGGTGAACACGGCCAGTTCGGTGTAGTTGTCCACGCCGTCGCCGTCGGAGTCATCGCGCAGGTCCGGATTCGGGATGCCCTGGTAAATCCAGATCAGATTTTCCGCCCAATCCGGCAGGCCATCGCTGTCACTGTCAGTGGCGTAGTCTTGCGCGACCAGCGGGTCTGTGCCCATCGCCAGTTCCTTGAGATTGCTCATGCCGTCGCCGTCAAAGTCTTCGTCGCCGTCCACAATCCAGTTCCCGCCACGGTTTGGAAAATCTGGCAGCCCGTCACCATCGGCATCACGCCCGAAATTTGAGTCAGGATTATTTGGATCGCTCTTGAAAACGGCAACCTCCATTCCGTCGGTCAGGCCGTCACCGTCGGAATCCTGGAATGGAAACATGCGGAAAAATCCTTGCGGAGGATGCCATAGGCTTGGAGAAAATAAATTTGCAGGGAAGTTCCATAACCGACCGCTGGCGGCCCGGACGACGCCAACACCCAACGATTCGGATCCAATTCATCTGCAAAGTAGATTTCAAACCACTGGTCGGTTGGCGCATCCGTGACCCAGAGTTCGTATTCCGTAAATCCGTCAGGCTTAAACTCAACCTTTGCCAAATGCAGGGTGGGAATTCCACCGCCATCCTCCTCCGGCCCGTTTCCTTCGCCGCCACCCATTGGTATCGGCCCGTCGTGGCCACCGGACTTGTTCAGCGTATTCGATTTTTCTTTCAGCTTCTTTGTCTCGGCCAGAAGCAGCGCCGGATCAACCTTCGGAACGAATCCGCCCTTGAGCCTCGCCCGGCGTTGCGCGATTTCCAGCGCTGGTGTTTTTTCCGGTGCTGCCCGCAACTGTTCCTCGGTCATCCACGGCGCAAGCTTGCGCTTGATTTCCACCCACTGCTTCTGTGGATCGTATGGCTCAGGCGGTTTCGGATTCTTCGGTCGCTTGACCGCGATGGGTTCGGGCTTCGGCAGCGGCCCGAACGCTTCCTCCCACGTCATCACCTTGCCGTCTATCACCACCGGGGGATACGGCGGCAACTCCGGCACGATCCACTCGATGTAGTATTCATCGTCCTCCACGAGTGCGTCTTGGCTGCTCGTCGTCTGCGCACCGGCCTGGCACAGCATCCCGAAGCCGATGAAAACAGCAACGCGAACGGCCCACGATTTTGTCCATGTTCTTTGCTTTTTCATTTTGCCTGCTTTCTTGGTTGCCTTTGCTGCTCCCCGAAATGGAAAGGGCGCGAACCTGCGCACTTTCCACCGAGGCACGACCAAGTGCCCACCGAGACAAGCACACAGGCCGCGCCGACTGGCGCGTGCCTGGCTTTGTCTCGGTGCAGAATTTGGTCGTTTTCGGTGGAAACTGGTAGCCAGAGCTAGCGCAAAGTTGTTGTTGTCGTTTTACATACGTTTCGCCTCGATATGGGCTTCTTTTACCACTCGCCGCAGACTGGCGGCAAATCATTTTCTGGCATTCTTTCTGTGCTTTTGGGTCACGCTTTTGAGTAGATTTCACTACCTTTTTCAACAAACTCCCGCGCTTTCTGCTTTCTGTTCCATCCCGGCTTGGATTGCCTTTTCCTCGGCAAGACCCTGTTCTGCCGCGAACTTCCTGACATCTTCCGTGATTTTCATGGAACAAAAGTGTGGGCTGCACATGGAGCAGAAATGCGCCGTCTTCGCGCCGTCTTGGGGCAAGGTCTCGTCGTGAACCCCACGGGCCGCTATCGGGTCAAGGGATAGGTTAAACTGCCTTTGGGAAACTCGGTCGGTTATTCTGGCGGCTTTGTGTGGCGGCCAACGCTACGCAAAATCTAGTTTTTAAAAGAACACAGCCGCTTTTTGTCTCTGCGGCCTTGGTCCAGCAAGGAGACTCTTACGTAGCACGAAGACTTTCACGCAAGCTTTTCTGAAGGAGTTCAATCTGCCAACCCGCACGCTACCAAGCAGCGAACCAGACTGCTATTCGGTAGAATTGCGATTCAGCTTGGTGCTTGGGCGCAAGGACGGCTTTTGTTAAAAAGAGGCCATGATTCGCACCGCCATCAACCGGCGGGTTTCCACCGCCATCGTCGCGCTCGGACTGGCGATCTTTGGCGCGCTCAACATCGGCACGTTGCCGGTGGATTTCCTGCCGTCGGTAAAGTATCCGCTCATCAAGCTCTCCATCGTCTGGCCGGGCGCGACGCCTGACGACATTGACCGCAACCTCGCCGATCCCATCGAGCGCCAGATCGCGTCGGTGGACGGCCTCGATTATCTAACATCCAGTGCGCTGGAAGGGCTTTACCAACTCGACGTGAATTACCGCTACGGCGTGGACGTGGACGTGGCGTATCAGGACACGCTCGCCGCCTTCGCCCGTTCGCAAAAGGATCTGCCGCCCGACATTGATCCGCCGGTCATCATCAAGGCCGACCCGTCGCAATTGCCCATCGTGCAGGTCGCTTTCGAGTCCGACCGCATGGATCTCACGCAACTGCGCACCTGGGTGGACAACTGGCTGACCGACCGCCTGCTCGCCGCCGGCGGTGTGGCGGCGGTGGATGTGGCGGGCGGACTCGAACGCGAAATCCGCATCCTCGTGGACGGCGGCAAGCTGGAAAAACACGGCCTCAGCCTCGAACTCGTGGAGCGACGGTTGCGCGAGGAAAACGTGCAGCGTCTCGGCGGACGCGTCACCGGGCCGAATCGCGAAACCATCGTCCGCACGCTGGGCGAATTCACCGACCTCGAAACCATCCGCCAGATTGTGCTCGTGCGCGGCGAAAACGGCGCACGCATCCGGGTGGCCGACGTGGCGACGGTCGAGGATTCGCACGAGGAAGTGCGGCTCATTACCCGGTTGGATGGCCGGCCCGCCGTGAAGGCGAACATCATCAAACAAGCGGACGCCAACACCGTCGTCACTGTGCGCAACGTGGAGCGCCGTCTCGCGGAACTTGCACCCGCCTTTCCCGCCGGTTTGTCCTACAAGCTGCTGGAGAACCAGGCCGACTACATCGTTGATTCCATGAAGGGCGTGCGGAACACGGCGCTCGAAGCCCTGGCGTTGGTGATTCTGGTGCTGTTCCTGTTCCTCGGCAGTCCCCGCCAGGTGCTCATCATCGGTATCGCCCTGCCATTCGCGTTGCTGGTCAATTTCTTCGTCATGCGGCTGGCGGGCTTCTCGCTGAATATATTCTCCCTCGGCGGACTGGTGGTCGCCATCGGCGTCTTGCCCGACGCTTCGATCATCGTGGTGGAAAACATCACCCGCCTGCGCAGCCTGCGGAAGGGCGACGGGCGCGCCGCCCTGGCTGAGGCGGGCACGCGCGAAGTTGGCGGCGCGATTCTCGCCGCGACGATCACGTTCATCGCACTGTTCGCGCCGTTTCTGCTTGTGCCCGGGATGATCACGCTGCTGTTCCGCGAACTCGTGCTCGTGGTGCTTGGCTTGATGGTGATCGCGGGGCTGGGCGCAATCACGCTCACCCCGATGCTCGGCTCGACGCTGCTTCGCGGCGAACACAGCGAACATTCCTGGAGCGAGCGGCTCAATCGCCGCCTGCAAGCCGGCTATGGCTGGCTGCTGCGCCGGGCATTGAACGCCCGCATCATCGCGCTGATTGTGTTTGTCGTCGTCGCGGCGGTGGGCGTCGTGTTCTTCAAGAAAGCGGGTGCGGAGTTTTTCCCCGCCGTGGACGACGGACGCATCGTGGTGAAGGTGCGGATGCCGGCAGGCGCGGCGCTCGAACGCATGGACGCCATCACCGCGCAGATCGAGGCGCTGGTGCGGGGCGACAAGCGCGTGCGCAGCGTGTTCACGCTCATCGGCGGCGCGGTGCGCGGACTTTACACGAACAAAATCGGCAACGAAGGCGAGGTGGACGTGGAACTCGTGCCGCCCAGCGAGCGCGACGTTTCCACGACGGACTACATTGCGGAGTTGCGCAGGAAGGTCGCCAAGGTTCATGCGCCGGGCGCGGTCCTCGCGGTGTATCAAGCGAAGATGCGCGGCATCCGCACGCTCGGGCAGGCGGAGATCGAGGTGGAAATCAACGGCTCGGAAATTGACACGCTGTTCACCCTCGCCAACGACATCGCCGCCCGGCTGCGTCAGCGCCCGGAACTGGCGAACATCTACGTCTCGCTGGATTACTCGAAGCCGGAGTGGCAGGTGGAGATTGACCGCACGCGCGCTGCTGAACACGGACTGACCGTGGCCGCCATCGCCGGGACGTTGCGCGGTTACATCGGCGGCGACGTGCCGACGCGCTTCCGCGAGGCCAGCGAACTTTACGACCTGCGTGTGCTGGTGCCCGAACGCAGCCTGCGTTCGCGTTCTGATGTCGAGAACCTCGTGCTCACCACTCCGGCGGGCGATCATGTGCGCCTGCGCGAAGTTGCGAACGTGCGCTCCGCCACCGGCCCGGTCGAGATCGTGCGCCAGAACCAGATCAAGCAGGTCATCGTGCGATGTGATCCGCTGAACGTGGACCTCAGCACCGCGCAGACCGCCACGCGCGCGGCACTCGCTGAAGTGACGTGGCCCACGGGCTACAATTACACCATCGGCGGCAAAGCCCGGCAGATGGCCGAGATGCAGGGCGTGGTGAAAAGCATTCTCGGGCTGGCGGTCTTCTTCTCGTTCATCGTGCTGGCGGCGCAGTTCAACAGCCTGCGCCTGCCCCTTGTGATTCTGATTGCCGCGCCGTTCTGCCTCACCGGGATGGGGTATGGCCTGTGGATTGCGGGACAGCCCTTCGGCGCAACCGTCATCATCGCCGCGATGATCGTGCTGGCGGCGAACGTGATTGACGGCGTGTTGCTCATCGAAACCGCCGAACACCAGCGCGCCGAGGGCAAGCCGCTGATCGAAGCCACGCTCGGCGCGGGCCTGAGCCGCCTGCGTCCGCGTCTGATGACCGTGCTGCCCGCGGTGCTGGGTTTCGCGCCGCTGGCGTTTGCGCTGGAAGAGGGCGGCGAACTGCTGCGTCCGATGGCGGCAGCCGCGATTGGCGGACTGCTCTTCAACGTCTTCGTCGCCCTGTTCCTCGTGCCGGTGGTTTACACCTGGATGGCGGGGCGCAGTGCGTCGCCAGCCGCCACAGTGCCAGAAGCTGAACCAATGGAACACCCTCGCTCAGGATCGAATTGAATCCTATGAACACTCAGGCTCAATGCACCTGTCGAGCCGCCCCCAAGCGGATCTTTCCGTGCTCCGGCGCTTCCGACGTTGGCGGTCTATCGGACCGCGCCGCACGTCCAATGACGCGGGCCCTGGCAGCGAGGAGCTATTGCCTCGCTGGCGTTGGCGGTCGCGTGCAAGGCATCCTGGCTCATCCCCGCTCCGCCGCCCAAGTGCTGGTCGTTGACGGCTGCGAAGAGGAGCGCGCCCGCAGAACGATGGAGCGGGCGGGCTGCAGTGGCTTTGCCCATCGGCAACCGGAGCGCGACTTCCGCTTTGAAAAAGGCGCGACGCGCGTCACCGCCGCCCGCATTCGCCAAGTGGCGGATCGGGGAGCGGCTCTGCCTGCCACCTAAATTGCGGCGCTCGCGAGAAATGCGAGTGCCGTGAACCGTGAACCAATAACCAAAGAACCCAAAGGACATTCGATGAAAGAAAATGTGACTCGCCGTAACTTCCTAGCCACTGCGGGCATTGCCGCCGTGGCCGCCACCAGCGTCTCCAACTTCGCCGCCGAATCGGGTGGCGGCAAGACGCTAAAACTCCTTGGTATCTCGTGCAGCCCGCGCAAGGGCATGACCACGGCGAAAGCCGTGCAAGCCGCGCTCGATGCGGCGAAGGCCGTGGACCCGCGAATCCAGACCGAACTGATTGACCTGGGCGGGCTGAACATTGCTCCCTGGTCGCCGAAGCCGCCGGACGACGACATGAAGAATCTGCTGCCCAAGTTCCAGGACCCGGCGCTGGGCGGCTTGATCATCGGCTCGCCGGCCTACTTCCGCAGCCTGAGCGGTTTGGCCAAGTGTTTCCTCGAACGAATGGCGCCGTTGCGCGAGCCGAAAATGGTCCTGGCCGACAAACCTTTCGGCGTGGTTGCAGTCGGCGCCTTCCGAAATGGAGGCCAGGAGATGACCATCGAGCAAATCCAGGCCATTCTGCTCTGTTACGGCATGATTCCCGTCGGCGGCCACGCCCCTGCCTTCCAAGGTGCGACTTTGCTCTCGGCCAATGACAGCATCGCGCAGGATGAACTGGGGTTGAAAACCGCGGCGCAGCTTGGCAGGCGGGTGGCCGAGGCGGCGCTGAAGCTGGCTTGATTGGCCGGCGCCGACGCCGCATCCCTTCGCTGAAGTGGGATTCGTCGGGCCCTCGAGCCGTCGGGCGCCCTCGACCTTCCGCGCCGCCGGGGCGGTGACCGCTTGGAACCCGCCCCGCAACTGTTATACTGGCGGGGTGAGTGATTCGTTTCTCATTCGAGACCCGCACGCCGCGCAGGAATTCCTGGTGGAGTTTGACTCCGCCAGCCGGCGCGAAGGCGAGGCGCTGTTCTCGAACGGCGGAGTCGTGGATTTGGTTGTGGACCAGCCGGGCGTCGCGTATCGGGCGCGGGTTGATGCCGAGAAGGTCACCCAGAGCGTAACCCTGGCTTACGACCCCGAAACGGGTTGGTCGGGGTGCTGCTCCTGCCCGAGGAAGGGCGGATGCGCGCACGTGTTTGCCGCGATGCGGACGCTGCTGGGCGAACATCGCACCGCGGCCGTGCGGTCGCTCAGCGGCGGCACCCCGGGGCGGGCGGCGGCGGTTTCCGCCGCGCGCCTGCGGCCGGACCCCGCCGCGACGACCGAGCTGGCGCGGCGTTTGATGGCGGCGCTGGGGCGGGCGCTCGAGCCGGCCGAAACGCGTTACCTGCGCCAGGTTCATGAGGTGTATGGCCGCTGCATCAACCGGGGCGGCATCACGCCGGAGGACTTCGCCGCCCTGGACATGCCCCTGCCGGTGCGATTCCGTTTCGGCCATCTCCGCATCTGGCCCAGCCTCCCCACCAACGAGTACGAATTCTGGCTCTACGTGGCCGCTGCCGCCCGCGAATACCAGGTGCCCGTCCCGAAAATCATGCTGCCGGTGACCGACGACGAGGAAATCGGGCGGAGGCTGGCCCAATGGGAGCGCGCTTGCGAAATTGACGAATGGAAACAGGTCCTCGGACGGATGCGCCCCCTGCTGGAGGAGGAGCAGGCCGCGACCCCGCCCACCGGCGCCGAGTTGCGCATGGTCATTGATTCGAAGGGGGTCACGCTGCAGATGCGGAAAGAGGGGGAGGCGGACTTCACGGCGCCGAACTACGGGCAACTCCTCGCACTGCGGGAGGCTCATCTCAAGGGGAATGTCCGCTTTTCATTGGAAGGAGAACTGATCTGGTCGTTTTTCGGTTTGCTTCTGGATGAGGGCGAGGCGGCGCTGCAATGGCGTTACCTGGAGATTGAAGTCGCGCACCATTTGGCCCAACTGCTGCGCAGTCCCCTCCTCGAATCGCGGATTGTGGATGAGGACGGGTGTCCGCTTCGACGGCCCGCCGAGCCCCTGCGGTGGCAACTGACGCCGGCGGCCGGACTGGACGACGACTACCATCTCCGGTTGGTCCAGGCCGATGGCACCCCGCCCCCCCCGCTGCTCCACACGCTGCCGGGCCGTCCGACGCTCTACCTCAGCGCGCACGCGGTGTATCAGGGGCCCGAACACCTGAGCCACCGGTTGCGTCTCGATGCGGACAATCCGATTCCCGCTCCCGCCCTTGAACATGAGAATGGGATCCTCTTTCTCCGCAGCCTGGGCGTGGACCTGCCGCCGCGGCTCCGGGAGCGAGTCCGGGTGAGGCCCTATGATGTCACGGTCACCTGCGAACTGATCCCCAACCTTGCGGCAGGCCGGGGCGAATACTGCCGGATCACCGCCGTGGCCGGGGCGGCCGACGGCCGCAAGCTTCAGTGGCTGGGCTACAACTGGTTGGAACTGAAGGCCCCCGGCCGCCGCCGCGCCGTGGAGGGGGATCAGGAAGAGGCCATTACGCTGTACGATTCCACCATTCTCCGTAATTTTGGCGGCCTGATGGAGCCACTCCGGCTCCGGCCGCATCCCACATACGACGGCCTGGTCTGCCGGGTCACCCGGGACTTTCCCGACCGTTTCTCGGCCTGGCTCAGGAGTCTGCCGCCACAGATCACGGTCAATCTTCAGGGTGAGCTGGCTTCTCTGGCCAATCCCACGGTTTCCGGCAAAGTGCGCTTCGAGATTCAGGAAACCGAGATTGACTGGTTCGATCTCCACGTGGTGCTGGATGTGTCCGACACCACGTTGACGCCGGCGGAGCTCCAGCTTCTGCTTAAGGCCCGCGGCGGGTATGTCCGGCTCGAAGGCAAGGGCTGGCGCCGCCTCGCCTACGATGTCACGCCCGAGGAGGACGAGCGGATGGCTCGCCTGGGGCTCACCGCCCGCGCCCTGTCTGCCGAACCGCAACGCCTGCATGCGCTCCAATTGGCCGACCCGGCCGCCGCCAGTTTTCTGCCCGAGGAACAAGCGTTGCAATTGCAGCGTCGCGCCAGCGAAATCCGCATGCGGGTGACCCCCGCCCTGCCGGCCGGCGTCACCGCCACGCTCCGCCCCTACCAGACGGAAGGATTCCATTTTCTGGCCTATCTGGCCACCAACCGGTTTGGCGGCATTCTGGCCGACGACATGGGGCTGGGCAAAACGCTGCAAACCCTGGCCTGGCTGTTGTGGCTCCGGGAGGAGGCGGGCGCGGCTCCGGCCCCGGCGCTGGTGGTCTGCCCCAAGAGCGTGATGGACAACTGGCAGGCGGAGGCGGCGCGCTTTACCCCCGGTTTGCGGGTTCGGGCCTGGCGCGCGTGCGAGCTGGACCGGCTGCGGGAAGAGATTGCCAGCGCCGATCTGCATGTCATCAACTACAGCCAGTTGCGGATGCTGGGGCCGGTTCTGAAGGGCTGTCACTGGCTGGCCGTCATCCTTGACGAAGGCCAATACATCAAGAACCCCACCTCGCAAACCGCGCAAGTGGCCCGCTCCCTCCGCGCCCAACACCGGCTTGTCCTTTCGGGCACGCCGATCGAGAACCGGCTGCTGGACCTCTGGAGCCTCATGGCGTTCGCCATGCCCGGGGTGCTGGGCAACCGCGCCCAGTTTGGCAGGCTCTACGACGCAAAGGGCGACCCCTTCGCCCGCCAGCGCCTGGCGGCCCGCGTGCGGCCGTTTCTGCTCCGCCGCACCAAGGCCCAGGTCGCCTCCGACCTGCCGGACCGGGTCGAGGAGGACCTTTTCTGCGAGGTGGAAGGCGAGCAGGAGGCGTTGTACCGCGCCGAATTGAAGCGGGCGCAGCAGTTGTTGCTGGGAATCAAAACCCAGCAGGAGCTGGCGCGCCAGCAGTTCCATTTCCTCACCTCGCTCCTGCGCTTGCGCCAGATTTGTTGTCATCCGCGCCTCGTCAATCCCGATTCCGCGGCCGCCAGCGCCAAAACCGAGGCGTTGCTCGAGCTGCTCGAACCCCTGATGGAGGAGGGCCAGAAAGTGCTGGTCTTCTCGCAGTTCGTCGAACTGCTCAGCCTGCTGAAACCCGAATTGGAAAAGCGGGAATGGCCCCGGTTTTACCTGGCCGGCGAGACCGAAAACCGCGGGGAACTCGTCCAGGCATTCCAGGACGCCCCCGGCCCGGCCGTCTTTCTCATTTCGCTCAAAGCGGGCGGATTTGGTCTTAACCTGACCGCCGCCAGTTACGTCGTGTTGTTTGATCCGTGGTGGAACCCGGCGGTCGAGAACCAGGCGATTGACCGCACCCACCGCATCGGCCAGGTCAACAAAGTCATTGCCTACCGCCTGCTCATCAAGAACAGTGTCGAGGAAAAAATCCGCGCGCTGCAAAAGCACAAGCGGATTCTGGCGGAAGACGTTCTGGGCGAGGCGAGGTTCACGCAAAGCCTGACGCTCGAGGACCTCCAGTTCCTGTTCTCGGAATGACCTTATGAAGTTGATTGATGCATTGGCAGTCCTGCCGGGCGTTCTGGCCCTCGCCGGCCTGGGCGCCGGCTGCGGCTCGGTGGCCACCCCCGAGGGGAGCACGGCGGCGAATCGTCCCGCCTCGCGCCCGGTCCCCCGGGAGCTGGCGGAGGAAACCTGGGGCCTGTCGTGCCTGAGTGTGGCCAGTGCGCGGGAAGCGCCCGAGCACAAGGCCGAGTTGGGCACGCAAGTGTTGCTCGGCCACGAGGTCCGGGTCTGGCAGCAGGCCGGTTTCTGGTATTTGGTGGAGACGCCGGACGGTTACCGGGCCTGGCTGGAGGAAGGGACGTTTGTCCGCTGCTCGAAAGCGGAATTGGACGCCTGGAACGCGTCCGAATTGCTCATCGTGACCGCCCTGGAGGATACCCTTCGCGAGCAGCCGGCAGCCGACGCCGCGCCGGTGTCGGACGTGGTGGTGGGCAACCTGGTGAAATTGACCGGACGGCAGCCGCACTGGCTGCGGGTGGAGTTGCCCGACGGCCGCGCGGGTTTTCTGCCCGCCGGCTCGGCCGAGCCTTACGCGGTTTGGAAAACCACCCGCCGGCCCTCGCCCGAGGCCATCGAGCGCACGGCGCGGCAGTTGTTGGGGCGCCCCTATCTCTGGGGCGGGAATTCGCCCAAGGGCTTGGACTGTTCGGGCTTTACCAAGCTGGTTTTCTTCCTGAATGGAATTGACTTGAAGCGCAACGCCAGCCAGCAGGCCCAGCAGGGGATGGAGGTGCCTTTGGACCCGGAGTTCCGGCAGTTGCGGAGAGGAGACTTGATTTTCTTTGGGCGGCGGGAGGGTGGCGGCCGGCCGCAACGGGTTACCCACGTTGGGATTTATCTTCAGGACAAACTTTTCATCCATTCCTCGGAACGAGTGCAGGTGAGCAGCCTGGACCCGGATTCGCCGATTCGGGATGAACGGCGCATCGGCCGGTTGCTGTTTGCGCGCCGCATCCTGCCTTGAGGCGGCGGGAGCGGCATGCATTGGCCTTGCGATTCGGCCTCCGGCCCGCAACTCTGCTGTTGATTTATGAAAGCACTGGCTGACTGCCGGCTCTATGCCTTCGTTGACACGCTTTACCTGGCGGGACGCGCGCCCGAGGAGGTCGCGCGCCAGTTGTGCGACGGGGGCGCCGACCTGGTGCAATTGCGGGCCAAGGACCGGCCCGTGGATGAAGTGCAGCGGATGGCGGAGGCGATTCTGCCGGTGACGCGGGCGGCGGGGGTCGGGCTGGTGATCAACGATCACCTGTCGGTGGCGCAGGCGGTTGGCGCCGAGTTCTGCCATTTGGGCCAGGAGGATTTTTTCGACAGCGGTTACCTGCATGTTTCGGAATTGCCGGCGGCGGAGCGGCAACCGGCCATCGGGCTGAGCACTCACTCGCCCGAGGGGGCCGCGCGCGCCATGGCCGCGGGGGCCGCGTACCTGGGCGCCGGGCCGGTTTACTCGACGGGGACGAAACCCACCGCGGCGCCGGTCACGCTGGATTACGTGCAATGGGCGGCGGCCAACGTGACGATTCCGTGGTTTGTCATCGGCGGAATCAATCTGGACACGCTGGACGAGGTGCTCGCCGCCGGGGCGCGCCGGATTTGTGTGGTGTCCGCCATCCTGAACGCGCCGGACATCGTCCGGGCGTGTCGCGAGTTCCGCCGCCGGCTCGACGCGGCGGGCTAGCGCAATCGCGGCTGGCCACGCGGCCGGGCGCCGCGTATGGTGGGCGCATGAATCCGACCAGCGAGCTGCAGCCGGCCATCCGGGTGGTGATGATGCCGCGGGACACCAACCCGCTGGGCACCATCTTCGGCGGCATCATCCTGAGTTACATTGACCAGGCGGGCACCGTCGAGGCGCGGCGGCATTCCGAGCGCAAACTCGTCACCGTGGCCATGCACGAGGTGAAATTCATCGCCCCGGTGTTTGTGGGCGACCTG
>Ga0116147_1003600_pt1 | contig 14465 bp, 17 predicted proteins | sample AD_JPNHG3_MetaG_FD_89749 | JGI IMG/M metagenome (GOLD analysis project Ga0116147, IMG submission 89749) | Active sludge microbial communities of municipal wastewater-treating anaerobic digesters from Japan - AD_JPNHG3_MetaG | ecosystem: Engineered > Bioreactor > Anaerobic > Digestate | place...
AGGTAGATGGTCTGGACCTTGCCCTTGAGGCCCTCCTTCTCGGCCAGGCTGGTCATCACCAGCAGCGAGTCGCCCAGGATCATGCGATTCGACCAGTTGCCCTCGTGGTGGTAGAAATCGACGCGGTCGGAGAACTCCTCCGGCAGGCCGTTGAAGTCGGCGAAGAGGTCCAACTGGCCGCCGGAATGGTCGATGCGCGGGAGCTGCTCGATGATCGCCTGCGGGTGGATCTTTTCCTGGATGTAGATGGGCACGACCGGCACGGCGAGGTCTTCCCGATCCTGCTCGTCCTTGCCCTTCCAGACCAGTTGCGGATCGAGCGACGGATCGCGGGGATAGAGCATGACCTTCGGCGCATTCTCATCCTGAGCCACGAAATCCCGCAGTTCCTCGGTCGGGATGTTCTTTCGCTTGTCCTTATGCCGGATGGATTCAACCTTGTTCGATGTGTTCTTCTTCGCCATATTCCTCAATCCACCATTGGGGAAATTGTATCACAACACGCCTTCGTGATCCTATTAACGGCTCCATGATCCGATTCGTTCCCATTGGGCATCGCGGCCTTTACCCAGGCAGCGCACTCGCTTGGCCCGTTGGAGGTCGGCCAAGGCTCGCTTCAACGTGGGGTAGCTCACGCCGGGGCAGGCGTGTTGCAGGTCGCCGAGCCTGAATCGCGAGGGGAGGCGGACGACCGCATTGCAGACCATCTCCCTCTTGGCTCCACGCGCCATCGTGATCGATCCCACCCGGTCCTCGAACTCCTTGTAGGCGGCGATGAGCGTTCCGAGGAAGTAGTCCCACCAGGGACGCAGGTCATGCCGGGCCTCGTGCCAACCTTGCGAACTGCGGTGCAGCGTCTGATAGTATGTCTCTTTGGTCTCCTCGATGATTCGCTCCAGGCTGATGTAGCGTCCGGCTTCATACCCGGCCTGGTAGAGGAGCAACAACGTTAAGAGCCGCCCTACGCGCCCGTTGCCGTCCTGGAAGGGATGGATACACTCGAAGTCGAGGACGAGCGAAGCGATGACAAGCAACGGCTCGACCTGTCGCTCGTCCAGGGTACGACGGTAGAGTTCGCAGAGCCTCTTGATGTGTTCCGGCGTGGCCAGTGCGGATACGGGCCGGAATCGCATCACTTGGCGACCATCGGCGCGGACTTCGATGATGGCGTTGTCCTTCTGTTTCCAGCGGCCCCCCTTCTCCGGCGTCAGGGCGTACATGCGCTTGTGAAAGTCAAGGATCAGCTTGGGCGAAAGCACCAGGTGCCCGGCATTAGCATGAATCTCCGCAAGGACATCGCGGTAACCTGCCACCTCGCTCTCGGATCGGTCTTTCGGGGTCGTCTTGCCCCGCACGAGCGGCTCCAGCCGATCTGCGGCAACGGTCACACCCTCAATCCGATTGGAAGATTCCACGCTTTGGATCATGGCCGCCCGTCGGAGGGTCTCCAGGACTTCGGGAGACTGACGCTCGTAGAGAACCTGGCGTCCGTGAAACTCCCCTATGGTTCTGACTGCCATGAGCAGTTGTTGCGAAATGGGCTGTTCCGCAAGATAGCCGTGCTCGAATGATCTCATACTTGGTCCGTCCTTGCCGCGAGCATAGCGCGGGTTGTGTTTGCCGCGTCCCAGGGATCAGCGATCTCGATGAACGCCCACCGACCGAAACCGCCGTGGTTGTTCACGGCGGGGACCCAGAGCGTCCGGGCCGTGGCGACCTTGGCGGCCTTGTCCTTCTTCTTCTCGCCGGTGACTTCGATCAATAAGTTCAACAGGTCGTCGGGGCCGTGGCCGTCGTCGAGGCAGGCGATGAAGTCCGGGACGTAGTTCTTCGCTTCGCCGCCGAACGAATAGGGGATCGTAAAGCCGAGATTGTGGTTCTTCACGTAGCGGACGACCTCGTCCATCTCTTCGAGCGTCTGCGCCAGCTTCTGCTCCCAGGAGTCCGTATCGGCGACGACGTGCGAGACGTGGCACTTGTCGGCCCGCGTGGCGTAGACCGGGCGGGTTGTGTCGAAATCGACGTAGCGGGTCGAGCCGATGGTGTCGTAGGGTCGCAGGATCGGCTTCAGGACGGCCTCGCCTTCATTCGATGCGACGATGGCCTTGTAGATGCGGTCGGCGGCGTCGTGGGCGAACTCGATCAGCAGCAGCAACTGGGGGAAGGTGTTGTCCTTGAGGATCACGCACTCGGCCAGCCAGCGCTTGGTGATGTCGAGCACCTGGGGGAACAGCCAGGGCTTATCGTTGCCTTCGTCGTCGCGGAAGTACTTCTCCAAGGTCAGCTTCGCCAGCAGGAAGGCGACCTCATTGGGCCGACGGCGTTTCAGATCGTCGAGCGTGTGGATGCTCGATTCGCCGACGATGGGGGCGTTCTCCGTCTTGGTGGGGATGTCGGCGGTCGAGAGGGCCAGCTTCGAGTCCTCGCTGAACCTGGCGGTGATCCGTTCGCCGTCGAGGTCATAGCGGTAGCCCAGCAGTCGGGGGAAGGTGATCTCGCAGGCGATGCGGTCTTCCAGGGCGCGGACGCGGGTCGGGATCGGGCCGGGTCTCGGCTCCTTCGTCGAGCCGCTGCACGGGATGAACGAGAACGGCACGCCATAGACCTCGGCGTACTCGGGCTCGAAGAGGCCGCCATCGTTCACCGCGTAGCTCCTCCGGCGCAGCGCTCGCCCCACGACCTGCTCGCACAGCAGTTGCGTGCCGAAGGCCCGGACGCCGAGGATGTGCGTAACCGTGTTGGCGTCCCAGCCCTCGGTGAGCATCGAGACACTGACGACGCACTTGATGTTCTCGCCGAGCTTGCCTGCCTTGCCGACGGTGTTCATCACCTCGCGGAGTAAATCTTCATCGGTGAGGTTCTCCGCGTCGCGACCGGGGAAGCGGATGCGATACTCGGCTTTGAACTCCTCGATCTCACGGGCGGCAATCTTCTTGAAGTCGTCGCTCATCCCTTCGCCCGATTCGAGTTGCCGGCTGTCCACGAGGATTGTATTGGGCCGCTGGAGCCAGCCGCCGCGATCGTCGTCGTTGCGGAAGATGGGCAGGTTGCCCGCCTGAACGACGGTCTGATCGCCGATCTGTTTCTCCCAACCGGCGATGTAGTCGAAGACCAGTTTCGAGACGTTCGTGTTGTTGCAGACGACGATGAAAACAGGCGGTGTGATCCCTTTGGCCCCCGCCTCGGCGTTGTTCTCCCAGAGGCGATAGTACTTCTCATAGTTGCCGTAGAGGCTGTGCAAGGCCCCCTGAAGCTCGGCAGGAAGGTTTGGTTCGCCGCCGAGATCCTCGGTCTTGCGGCCCTTCTTCGGAAGACCATCGCGGATGCGAAGCCACAGGTCGCGATAGGTCGGCTGGTCGCCCGTCATGGAGTCATCGGCGACGGGCACGCGCGGCACCTTGACGATCCCGGCCTCGATGGCGTCGATCAGGGAGAAATCGGAGACGACCCAGGGGAAAAGCGTGCCTTCCGGATAACCCGAGCCACGCAGAAAGAATGGCGTCGCGGACAAGTCATAGATGGTCTTGACTCCGACCTTGGCCTTCACGGCCTCGATGCCGTTGATCCAGACGCGGGCCTCCTCCTCGCGTTGCTGTGCTTCCTTGCGGTCGTCGCCGGTGAGTCTCACATCGTCGCCGTCGGGCTTGCGGCGGTAACAGTGGTGGGCCTCGTCGTTGATGACGACGATGTTCTTCTTCGTGCCAAGTTCGCGGCAGACGCGGCGGACCATCTCGTCCGGGGTCTCCGTGAACGCACTGGTCCCTCCCTCGGCGAGGATCGTCTTGGTGAGCTTGCCGGCGGCAACCTTCTCGCGCAGCTGGAAGGCATGGAAGTTCGTGATGAGAATCTTGGCCCGGCAAAGCTGGTCCGTTATTGACTGGCTCGGCACAATGTCCCGCTGGCGGTAGTAGTTCTGCGGATCGTTGGGCAGCAGCACCCGCAGCCGGTCGCGGATCGTGATGCCGGGCGTGATGATGAGGAACGTGTCGCCGAAGCGGGCGTCCTGAGGGTTGGCGAGCTTGTTCAGCGTATGCCAGGCGATGAGCATGGCCATCACCACCGTCTTGCCCGAACCCGTGGCCATCTTGAAGGCGATGCGGGGCAGGCCGGGGTTGGAGGAATCGTTGGCGTCGCGCAGCTCGTTCTCGATCCAGGCGTCGCCGTACTTGTGGGCTACCTCGGTGAGGTAGATGGCGGTTTCCAGGGCCTCGATCTGGCAGAAGAACAACTTCTTCTCCCGGTCGGGGTCGGTCCAGTAGGCCAGCAGCCGGCTCGTGGTGGGCGTCACGCCGATGTAGCCACCTTCCCGCCAGAGCGCCACACGGGCGCGGATCTGGTTGACGAGCTTGTTCTCCTCGATCCGGTCCTGGGTCCATTCGGTGTCGAAGACGAGCTGCTTGGAGCCCTTCTTCTTGCGCGGCTGGGCGATGGGAACGAAGTACGAGCTGGCCCGGCGGCCCTCGATGACCTCGTTGGTGATTCCCTCGTCGGTGAACTTGAAGTGCCGGCCCGGCTCCTGGAATGGCGAATTGATGACCGGATTCTCAATGACAACCTGCTTCACAGTACCGCGTTCTCCCTCAGAAGAACACCACTATCATGAGCCGCTTCTGGCTGACTTTCCGCCATATCGTGACCTCGGAGTCTCTTTCAGACGGGGAATTCCGCCGAATTCCACAGGTAGTATCGGCCAGAATGCCCACAAAATCCAGTGGTTTCTGGACCGTGGCCCGCCTGCCGGCATTGGTTATCGGAACAGATAGCCAAGGGAGCGTTCCTTCCCGAGTTGTGCACGCACATACCCCTTGGCCAACCAGCAAAGCGTCCGTGACGGGCCGGATGTGGATGGAAAAATCAGAGGAGATTGGCATTTCTTCGCGACCGGGGGCCTCCACCGACCGTCGGCTGGCCGCCTCCTCCAGTGGGTGCGACCTGATTTCTGGGGCTCTTTCCTGATGTTCTCGATACCTTACATGGGCCTCAAAGCCCCTGCCGATCCCGGTTCTGTACGCACTATGCACATACCCTGTACAACGTAGCGACCCCCATACCCCCTTTCGCCTTGGCCCAGAGAGCCTGTCCACCCGGACCGACTGGTCCTGGCAGGCGGCCATGATCGATAGGAATCTGCGGCGACGCATGTCACGAGGTTGACGAGCGACGATGATGGCTCTATTGTCGGTCCTGCTATGAAACCGGAATCCAACACCATGCCATCGTCATCATCACGCCGGGGGAGACCTCAGGGTCACGGTCGTCCGGACCGCATAGCGCCCCCGGCTTCTTTCATGCGCAGGCGGACACATGGGTGGGACTGATCGCCATCCCGAAAATCTCGCGGCGAAAGCGCGCCAAGTGCACGAGCTGACCGGCCCCGAATCCGTTCGAGAGCGATTCAGGCATCAGTGCGAGATGCTTCGCGCACGATGGCACGCTTGGAAGCCGGGAGATTCTGGGCCGAGTCCAGAGCACTGGCTGAGTCCGCCCGAGGATCATTTGCCGGATAATCTCCGCGATGTCATGGCCCACATGTTCGGCGACTACGGCTCGGTGATGACCCAGAGCTTGAGTTGCTGTATGCCTATGGCTTCTTGACCATCCTTCACGACCATGCGCTGAAGAATGGCCATGCTACCATCGCCGGTCCAGATATCTGGCCGCCGGACGATCAGTTCGCCAAACTGGTGCGGATGCGTTGGCGGGAGATGAGGGACAACTGGTCTGCGTGGCACGAGGTTATCGACATGGCTCTGAATGATGTTCGAGCCGACTTGACCCGAACCCAGCAGGAGGATGCGGCATCCGAGGAACCGCCCGAGACAAACGGCAAACTGCGCAGGAAGATGAGCAAGGAGGAGGCGAACGTTCGCGCACGGCAACTCCTGATGGCGACTCCAATTTGGGGTTGGACGGCCCGCAAGCTGGCAGGGGAAATACCTTGTCCGCTCGGGTGGATTCCGGGGCTTCCTGCGTGGAGGGCATATCACGAGAAACGGGAAGCCCTGAAGCGCGCGGGGACCATCAATACAGTCTCTCTGACCGACACAATGGAGACTGTTCTCGGCACTGGGGGCAAAGACGAGGTGCTAAGTCAACTAATTGCCGAGCAGGAAAGGGAAGAAAGAGAGGACGACAGGCACGCAAAGCTCTATCTGAGCCATGAGCGGAAAACGAGACGGCGGGAATCGTGACTATCCGAATAGCTCAGAATGCGAACCGACTCGTTCGAGGATCACGTCTTCGCCGTCAATCCGGTAGATGAGCAACCAGTCGGGGTTAATGTGACATTCGCGGTGCTTCTTCCACCGCCCAGCGAGAGTGTGGTCATAGTTCTTAGGTGGCAGAGGTATGCCGCTGGCCAACTTCTCTACGATGTCTCGTAGATGGGCAAGGTCTCTGCCCTGCTTCTTTGCCCGCTTGTAGTCCTTCTTGAACTGGCCGGTCCAGACGAGGTTCAAGACTCAAGCTCCTCGAAGAGTTCATCAACGCTCGAAGCGGTGTGCAAATCGATTCCGTGCTCGGCCTTTTCCAGTGTCTCGCGCGTCAGTGTGTTCGGGATCTTCACATCGAACGGGATGCCCTTGTGCAGTACGACCTGCCGTAGGAAGAGCTTTACCGCCTCGGACATGGAGAGATGCAGGTGACTGAGCACAGTCTGTGCCTGCGTCTTGGTCTTCTCGTCCACGCGTACCTGAATAGTTGTCCCCATGATCCACCCAGTGCGTTTCGGTGATGTTTGTGCCCCGTGCGTCATTACATTGGCACTACACTGTATATACGAAAGCTATCGGCAGAAGTCAAGGAATTCTTCGTGGTTTTTGGTTCATGAACGGTTCATGAACACCGTCCGAGAAAGATATCCGCATTTTTGATAGCGCCAAGGCCGTTTTTCGCCCGTTCACAGACATGTTCACGTGAACGCTCGCCCATAGGGGGACAGGTTTTAAGGGGTTTGCCATGAAGACAGCAGTTTTGACAGTAGGACAGATCGCCGAACGGCTCGGGCAACCACCCTCACGGGTAGCGTACCAGATCGCCAAGCAGCGGCTCAAACCGGTCGCACGAGTCGGGATCATCCGCCTCTTCAGCGAACAACAGGGCGAGACCATTCAAAGGGGCCTGGACAGACTCCAGGCCCACAGACAGCAAAACGGAAAGGCGAAATCATGAGCAGCAAGGAACGGGCTGCCCGGCCCGTCGCCACAACGACCGGGGCAGCCGAACAAACAGTGCCACGACAAGTGTACCGAAATCAGGAAGGCCGAGCAACCCCGAAGTTGCTCGAACAAGCCGGGGACATCCTCTGCCTGCTCTCGCTCTTCTCATTGGGCCCGACGGAGGTAGCGGGACTTGTCGCCCTGTTGGAGCATCGTCTCGCCCGAGCCTATGGAGGTAACCAATGAGGAATCACGAAGCACAGATAGCCCAGCGTCTGCGGCACATGGCTCTGAAGTATCGACCCATGTACCGCCGGGCGACCAAAGGCAAGAGCCTGCGGGCTTGCGTCAACAGTCAATGCTTGGAGTGTTGCGGCGGACAAAGTCGCGAGGTGGCTACGTGCACCGACTTGGGCTGCCCGCTCTACGCGGTCCGACCGTACCAGGACTGCGCAGGAACTGGCCACGACGGGCAGTTCATCGACGTAGAAGGCCCAAACGATGCGGAGGACGTGGAATGACCGAGGCCGAACGCATGTGCAACGCGGAACTGCCCCAGTTGATTCGCACGGACCGGCGGAACATCCGTCGGTTGGTCGGTCGAGAGGTGACCTCATGAGCCAAATCCACGATTACGTAGAGTACGTCGGGGGGCCGAGGCCCAACTGCTCGATCTGCGGTCATGGTCCGGCGGACGCGTTTTGGATGGCAGACGCCGGGCGCTTCTTCATCTGCCGTCGGTGTGCCACCGGCGTGTTCTCGAAGCTGCTGGCCGATACGATCGCAAACGAGATCAACTCCGAGTTGGGCGATCCACGCAAACAGATCAAGCAGGCCCTTGGCGAGTTCGAGAAGGAGTTCCATCGGGCCATCGTTATCGTGTTGTGTCGTCGGTTGGCGCAGAGATCGCCGGGAGCAGGAGCCTGAGATGTCCGACGCCAAGTACCACAGACCTGCGTGGGTGAACGCTTTGACGGACACGGGCTTGTCCTCTATCGAGCGAGTTGTCCTGGCCTATCTCGTCTGGCGACAAGGCCGAAACGGTTCGGCCTGGCCGTCGCAGCGGATCATCGCCGAGGACCTTGGCCTGACCTGCGAAGGTGTTCGAAAGATAACACAGAGGCTCCAAGCAAAAGGACGGCTCAACGTCACATGGCCTGGACCTGGGCGCGGAAGACATCACCGGAAGCGGTATCACGTGACAACCTCCGCAAAAACCCCAATGGTGGTTCAGGATTTAGAGGTGGAAAACCCCAACAACGATTTGGCTTTCGCAAAGGCCGAAAACCCCAACAGCGGTTTGCAAAAAACCCCAACCGCGAAGCCGCCCTATATAGGAAGAACACAAAAAGGAACACAAAAGAGTAAAGGGCTTGCGCACACCAAATTGTGTCACAAACGATTCATCCCACCCACACCCAGGGAGGTCGAGGGCTACGCTGAGGTGCTGGGGTACACGAACTTCCACGACGGAGAGGCTTTCGTGGCTTACTACGCCGAGCGAGGCTGGCGGGACTCCAAAGGCCAAGCCGTCCGTGACTGGAAGGCCAAGCTTCGCGCGGTCTGGCTCAAGGACCTGAAGAAGCCTCAACGCGGGGACTACGAGTGGCTCCCGACCGAGCAGGAGCTGGACGCTATTCTCGCCGAAGCCGAAGTGCCGGCAGGAGGTTTGGCATGATCGCGGAACAGCAACGTCTTCGGCAGGATCGAGCCGCCCTGGTGGAGGAGCTGCGACAGGCCGGGGCCGAAATACGCGGCAGCGCGGTTCGTTGCCCCTGGCATGACGACCGGTGCGCCAGCGGATCGATCTGGCAGGATTCCGAGGGCATCTGGCGGTACAAATGTCACGTCTGCGGCGCGGGCGGGGACCTGTTCGACTTGAGATCGAGGCGATCAGGCCGACCTGTCGGTGACATTTTACGAGAGGCAAACGGGACCCGGCAACCGATGCGGGACCGAGCCCCGGATGCACCCAAGGCTGAGCATGTCTTCGCCACCTTGGGCGATCTCCGCCTTGCCGTGGCTCGCGGCGGCCAGATCGAGGACGAGTACGCCTACGTGAATCCAGAGACGGGCGAAACAGACCTTCTCGTCTTCCGACTGCGAACGGACCAAGGGAAACAATTTCGCCAATGTCACCCGGTCCCGGGCGGTTGGGTAATGAAGGCGCCGTCAAAGCCCTGGCCCCTGTACAATCGCGCGGGAATCGCCGAGGCCGAGCAGATCGTTGTGGTCGAGGGAGAGAAGTGCGCCGACGCGCTGATTGCTCTTGGCATCTGTGCGACCACGTCGCCTTGCGGAGCAGGCAAGGCCGCACACGCGGATTGGCAGCCGTTAGCGGGCAAGCAAGTCACTCTCTGGCCCGACAATGACGAGCCGGGCAGGGCTCACATGAAGGCCGTGGCCGGGCTTCTCTCGAAGCTGGACCCGAAGCCTGTTGTGTCCATGATCGAGCCGAACGACCTGGACTTGGGGCAAAAGGAAGACGCCTACGACTTCATCGAGCAATGCCGAGTGGCGGGCATCAACCCACGGCAAGCTGTCCTGGACGCCACAGAGCGGGCGAAGCCTACTGGACCGGTGGTCGATTACGAAAAGCGTCTACGCCGGATTGTGGCAGGCGAACTTGCCTGTCTGCCTCTACCCTGGCTGGAACTGAGCAAGCTGACGCGACTGGGATCGCCGAGCAGGTTGACCGTGATCGGAGGCCGACAGGGCGCTGCGAAGACCTTCTTCGCGCTACAGCTCCTGCGGTATTGGATCGATATGGGCATCCCCATCTCGGCGTACTTCCTCGAAGGCGATGTGGGGGACTTGATGGACCGGACCTTGGCGCAAGTGTCCGGGGTCGCCGATGTCACCGACCTGGATTGGCAGAAGGCCAACGCCGGGCGGATGCGGGAACTCACTGATAAACACCGCGTAGACCTCGACCGGGTTGCTGGGGTGGTAACGGTGAGCGCGGGCCTGGGCCTTGAGACGCTCGACGACCTGGCGGCCTGGGTCGAGGCGGAAGCCAAAGCCGGACGGCGGGCGATCATCATCGACCCTGTTTCGGCGGCGGTCCGCAAGGGGCAGCCGTGGGTAGCGGACCCTGCGTTCGTGCGACGCGTCAAGCGGGCAGCGATTGACCATGAATGCAGCATCATTCTCGTGACCCACCTGGTGAAGGGCGCAGACGAGGGCACACCCGACAAGGTGGCCGGATCGGCAGCCTACGGGCGGTTCTCCGATTGCGTTTTGCAGATCATGCGCCACGACAAGAAGACGAGTTTGACCAAGAGCCCTCTGGGCCGGATGGAGGTTGGGCACAACCAGACCATCTACATCGAGAAGGCCAGAGCGCCGGGAACGGGCTTGCGGCTGGCCTTCAACCTGACAGCGGGACTGACGTTCGAGGAACATGGAATCATTCTGAGAAAAGAAAAGTCATGAACGAAACCGAATATCTGAACTCCCCAAGACAGTTGGGCATCGAGAATCTCCGGGCGGCGGGCCTGCCGGAAACCCTCGGCGACCTTTGGGTGGCCGAAGCGATGGTCGATGGCAATGGCGTCACTACGTACCACGTGGCCCAACTGGCAGACGTCCTGGAGATGAACGAACTACAGGTCCGCCAGGGTTGGTCAAGCGGCTACGTGCCGTTTGCCCTATGCCGGACGGTAGACGAAGCACATGACGCCTGCGAGCAGATGAGACGCCAGCAGGCTGCCGGGGCCGAACTGAACGTGAACGTCGCGGTGAGGGGGGTCAAGAACGAGTAGATGATGGATAACGGACCGGACGATAATGTGAATGCTCTGCTGCTATCGGCCAAGGGGGTCGGGAGACTCCTGGACATTGGTGAGCGGTTTGTCTGGGCCATGCACTCGTCGGGCGAACTCGGACCCTTGCCGATCCGTCTTGGAAAGCGTACTCTGTGGAGCAGGTTCGAGTTGATGGATTGGGTCAAGGCCCGCTGTCCTCGACGCGAGGTGTGGGTCACCATGAAGGGAGAAGATCAACATGCGGCTGTTTAAGCCAACGTACAAGGACAAGAAGACGAGACGCCAGCGCAAGGTCAAGAAATGGTGGATCGAGATGCGCGACCACCTGAAGATTCTCCGGCGGTTTCCGGCTTTTGCCGACAAGGGCCGCTCCCGTGCGTTCGGCATGCAGATCGAGAAGCTGATAAACTGCCGGGCGGTGGGGCAACAACCCGATGCCGAGTTGACGCGGTGGCTGGAACGAATACCGGCCAGGCTGATGGAACGCTTCGTGGAAATCGGCCTGCTCGATCCGACGCGCGCCGCTGCGGGCAAGTCGCTGAACGAACACCTTGTAGATTTTCGGAAGAGCCTGCTCGCCAAGGGCAACACTGCCATGCACGCGCAGACCGTCAGCTCAAGAGTAGAACGGATCGTTCTTGCGTGCGGTTTCAAGATGTGGTCGGACATCCGCGCCGACAGGGTCGAGCAATATCTTGCCGGTCTACGGGGCAGTGGCCTTTCGGTGCAGACGAGCAATTTCTATCTCCAAGCCCTCCAACAGTTCTCTCGGTGGATGGTGCAGAACCGGCGCGCCACCGAGTCGCCGGTTGCTCACCTGAAGCCCCAGAACGTCCGCGTAGACCGCCGGCACGACCGAATAGCCCTTGAGGTCAATGAGGTGCGACGCCTGTTGGTGGCAACGCTGAACGGGCCGGAGCGATACGGCATGGATGGGGCCGAGCGGGCCTTGCTCTACCGCCTCACGGTCGAGACCGGACTGCGAAGAAAGGAACTGCGGAGCCTGAAGGTCTCGTCGTTCGACTTCGAGAACAACACGGTGACCGTCGTGGCCGGATACAGCAAGCGACGACGAGAAGATGTCCTGCCGCTTCGCGATGAGACGGCAGCAGACCTGAAAGCCTTCTTTGCGGGCAAGACGCCCAACGCCAAGGCGTTCGGGGGCCGCTACAAACAACTGACAGACAAGACCTCCAAAATGATCGAGGCGGACCTGGCCGATGCCGGCATCCCATACACCGACGACGCGGGTCGCTATCGCGACTTCCACTCATTGAGGCATACGTGCGGCAGTTGGCTGGCCGCCAATGGCGTTCACCCCAAGGTGGCGCAGGCGATCATGCGGCACTCGGATATCAACCTGACGATGAGTCGGTACACGCACATCTTCCGGGGACAGGAAGCGGCGGCAGTCGCCAAGCTGCCCGATCTGACCACGCCAGACCGTCAATCACAAAAGGCGACAGGAACAGACGGGAAATATGTAGACGCCCGATTTGACTTGGCGGAAAACTTGCCGTTTTCTTACGCAGGCAAGGACACTCATGTACAGGCCTCGACAGGCGACACCCCCACTGGCGCTATCGAGAACGCGGTTTTGAAAGCCAACGGTGGGATTCGAACCCACAACCCCTGGTTTACAAAACCAGAGCTCTACCGTTGAGCTACGTTGGCGCGACACTGCATCTTACCCCGCTTCGCCGTAGATGTGCTCGGCGGGAAAGTGCTCTTCATACTACACAAGACGGGCCCGTTCTGCAAGGAGATCAGGGGCAAGACACATGGCTTCGCAGCTGACCGACGGCAAGTCCTGGTGCATTATCGCGAACAAGCCGCCGGCGAGTGCAGGTCTGCTGGCCCTGCACGATAGAGCGACGCGTCCCTCAGGGAGTCTCCACCAACCGCCAGACGCGGCAAGGAGCGGTTGAGTTGGAGCGTGTGGTCTGAAACCTCGAGACCAGAACCTGGGCAGCCGTTTCGCCGTCCATCGGATCGATAGACACGATCTCCTCGAACACCCGCACCTCCTCGCCGCTCGCCCACTTCGATCATGCAGAAAGAGCCTGCCCTCAGTCACGATCTGCCTCGGGATCGAACGGCGCAGGCTGCGCCGTACCTGGTCACCTCGCTATCGACGTCCTTGGCGATCCGCCGGCCGGAGGGGTCGCAGGTGCAGGTGATCTGTTAATGATTATCGAAAGGCCTGACCGCAAATCCTCCCCAAATCCTGAGACCCCAAATCCTTAGGTTACAGGGAAGGCAATTGCACGCCGAGGCCGATCTGCGGCGAGGGTCGGCGGCCGAATCTCAGCCCCACAGGCGTTTGTAGCGCAGTACCAGTGAGAGTCCAGCCGCGGCCAGAATCAAACTTGCTGGCGCTGGTACAGGCTGAGGGTCCAGGGGCATGTCGGGATGGACGTCGACGACAGCATAGAACACCTGTTGATCGATCCTTGGATAGATCTCGTACGTCTCTATCCCCGGCACCAGGACACGAAGAGGAAGATTACCTGGCCCGGGGTAGAGTTGAGGTTCCCATCTTCTCAGGCCTTGAACACCGGTAATCCAGCCATAGAACATCTCGTTATCATCGCTTTGCACCCACCAGACATCGCTGACAAAAACCCCCTCCTCAATGTAGCTGAGCGTGAAATGACTGAGCCGGGTGGCGTTGTCGTCCGAGTCGGTGGCCCAAAACCCTGTGTACCGATACGGGTTGGTATAGAAGTCAGTCTCGTAGTCCACGCCCCAGACGGTCAGGGCATGGTGGAAGCCCAGATTGCGCACGCCGATCGACACCCCCGTGCCGTTGCGGAGGTAACTTTCAACGGCAACCATGTCCAGAATACCGGGCTCGGAATTGTCAAAGCCCCACAGGGAAGAGACGTTGTTGAAGTTGGTAGCCGGGAAATAGGCACCTCCTCCCGGGACCTCGACCTGCGCCCAGCCCTCGCGGGCAGGCGGTTCGTTGCCGGTGATCCACCAATCCCAGCCATACCTGGGCCAACTGCCCTGATCGGACCAGTAGTACTTGAAGTTCTCGAACTTCGCGTCGGCTGTGCTGAACGAGGCATTCCACCCGCCCCAGTCCAATATGTTGGCGGCGGCGGCGGCCCAGCACAGGTAGTCGTCATCGTCGTCGGTTTCGCTCTTGTTGACGTCCCGCCAGCCACTGTCAGGAGCAACGCCGTCGAGGAACCAGGTTCCCGGGATGGCCACCGTGCTAGCGGTCATGCCCGTCAACAAGAGGATACTGAGAGTGGTGATCGAGATTCGCATTTTCCCACCTCCACCATGATGCAACGGCTCGGGAATATCTGCCGTCAACCAATGGCTCCAATCCGCAAAATACTTACCGTCAATCCTACCACAGAAACCGTTCTTGTCAAGCCCAAATGACGACTCAGACATCAGGTCCTGGGTGCACTTGATGTCTGTAGGTAGACCGTCACGGGGGTTGGAATCGACTTTGTCGTTCCGACCGGAGCCCAGCCTTTAGCCCTGAGTGAAGTCGAATGGGGCAGTGGAGGAATCCGGCTGC
>Ga0116147_1003604_pt1 | contig 14453 bp, 9 predicted proteins | sample AD_JPNHG3_MetaG_FD_89749 | JGI IMG/M metagenome (GOLD analysis project Ga0116147, IMG submission 89749) | Active sludge microbial communities of municipal wastewater-treating anaerobic digesters from Japan - AD_JPNHG3_MetaG | ecosystem: Engineered > Bioreactor > Anaerobic > Digestate | place...
AGGGCATGGTCAATGGAGTCGGCATACGTGACTACGGTGCACGGGCCAGGATCACCCTATCGGGCGATAGACAGGCTGTTCAGCTCGTTCTAGCATTGGGTTGGCAGTGCGTTCTGCTCCTGGGTCTGGACAACCGCGCAGGAGTAGCGTAGAATGAACGTGCCATCACTGGTGGTGGCATGCCCGGAGGGTGACAGAATGCCGTCTTGGCGCAGGCTCTTTAGGCGCCTGATGGAGGGAAGCAGCGATTTCGCTCCGGACGAGCTACTCCTAGTCGCAGCAAGGCTCGGATGCGATATACGGCAGGGGGGAAAAGCCAGTCACATAGTGATATCCCATGAACTCCTCAGGCGCCCGGGCAGGCCGGTTCCGAGAATCGTCATAGTGACGAGCAGGAAGCGGGCGAAACCGTATGAGATTGCACGCATGCGGGAGTTCATATCGCTTGTCGAGGAGGCCCGCTTCATGCAAGAGGCAGAGGAAGGTGAGTTCCATTAACAGCCTGGACTTCAGAGGCTATGGGATTAGGGTGTTTCCGGTTTCGCCGGAGAACGGAGGCGGTTGGGCAGCGGTTGTCCCTGAGCTACCGGGGTGCTCGGCGTGCGGTGATTCGCCTAGCGAAGCGATGGACGAACTCCAGGACGCGATTGACTCGTGGATACAGGCCACCCGCGAGTTTGGCGACTGCGTGCCTGAGCCCAAGCAATGGGCGCCAGACAAATTCAGCGGCAAGCTCACGGTTCGATTGCCTAAATCACTCCACAGGGAGCTGGCCGAATGTGCGTCCGAGCAGGGTGTCAGCATCAACAGCTTGATGGTCAGCATGATCTCCAGGGGGCTGGCCCAACTGTCACAGCCCGGCAGCGGAACCGATGCGGGGGTACATGGCAGCCACTCAGGGCACGCCAAGAGGGTGCTCCGAGTGTATCGCTAGCGCCTCGAGTTCTCTCAGGTTCAGCTGGCAGGCTGTCTCCTACAAGCTCACTCCAGCGAATCGACGTGCCCTTCTTCCAGCAGCCATTCCAGTCTCACGACATCGAGGCGGTTGTTGATGCCGAACATGATGACCGCTTGCCACAGGATCTGATAAGCGTATCCCCGCCGGCGCAGGCAACGCCACGGGCGAACTGCGGGCAGGTCTCCGGTATCCTGCGAAGCCGGGACGGCATTTCAGCAAGCGCTGCTCTTCCGTGTGGTTCAGCCGTGCATCTTGGCTGGAACTCGTCTCCACCAAGGAACCGGGAGGCGACTACTGCGTTGTCGGCGGCAAAAACCACGTCACGCTGGAGACGCTTGCTGCCGCCCACTTGCCTACATGTGCTTCTCCTCCTCTGCCGCTCCCTATGCGCCGCCGCTCTCCTGGCTGCCGCGTGCGGCCTGGTGGCGGGCATTGCTCTGCTAGTTCCCACCGTGCTTTTCGGGTATGCAATCAAAACCCTGAGGAACGGCAGAGTCGCGGAAGGCCGAGAGCCTGGTGGGGGTGTGGCTGCAGTGGGCAACATGTTCCAGTCTGTGCTCGACAGGCTGAAAAACAGGGCCCGACGTTCCGGGATGAACTTCCAACTAGTGCTGCAGTTGTTCTGCCAGGAGGAGTCCCTGAGAAGGCTCGCAGTGTCGCGGTACAGGGAGCGCTTTGTCCTCAAAGGGGGACTATTGCTATACTCATTGAGCGGCTTTGCCGGAAGGCCTACCATGGATGTCGATGTTCTGATGCGGGGGATATCGAACGAAATCGGTACCGTTGAGAGAGTGGTACGGGCGATACTGAACGTTTCTTCAGGCAACGAGTACGTCATCTACGACGTAGTTCGCTGTGTTCCCATTGCCGAAGGCAGGCAGTACACAGGAGTGAGGGTGCAACTGGTTGGGCGCATCGGAAACACCGTGACCCCGTTTCATATCGATGTGGCTGTTGGAGACATTATAGTGCCGAAGCCAATAGAGCGTGAGATCCCGACACAACTCGACGGGTTCAGCGCACCCGTGATTCTGACATACTCTCTGGAATCGATTGTTGCTGAGAAATTGGACACCATCATCGCCAGGATGAACATGAACAGCAGAATGAAGGATTTCTACGATCTCTACTACATCGCGAGTGTCTATCACATCGATGGCAGGGCACTTCAGGAAGCTGTGTTCCAGACACTGCAGAGACGTGGAACAGCGTATGGGGGCGACACTCTGGAAAGAATCAGGGGTCTTGTACGTGATGCAGATGTCCGATCCAGGCGGTCAAGGTTCTCCAAGAAGACGCTTGGGCTCGAGGTGAGCCTTGAGGACGTTATGGACCGAGTGTGCTTCATGCTGCTATTCTCGCCTAGATCCGTATGCATCATCCAGACTCATCTGCGCCCGCACAATCAGGTCCCTTACGGCAAGGACGTCGTCGATCAGATCGAACGAAGGCGGCTCGATGCGCCGCTTTGAAGTTCCTGCACGCCACGCTCATTGTGCTGGGATAGCCGGATAGTGAGCCCGCGGCTTAAGGTCTGTGGGAAACGACAGGCCTGATCAGCCTGAGCCCATCGAGAACTGTGATCGATCAATGTGCTGTAATACAGTATGCTGCAATGGGGGTGGATAGTATGGGAGGGAAGGACAAGTACAGGACGCAGCTCTACCTGGATGAGGCCCGATACCTGTTCCTCAAGGAAAGCGCGGCGAAGTACAATACGAGCATGGCCGAAGTAGTCCGGGCTTTGATCGATAAGGAAATGGGAGGCGCCGAATTGATCACGGAGGACGACCCGTTGTTCCGCATGGCCGAAACTGCTGTGACGACAGGACGTGTAGACGGGTCTACCGATCACGATCGCTACATTTACGGGTCGAGGTCTTCTCGAATTGGCCACCCGGGGAGGACTGTAGAAGACTCAGGTACGCCCGATGATACGCTCCGCTGAGTGGCTGTTTGTCGACACGTCCGCATTCATCGCGCTATATGACGCGGGCGACATGTATCATGAGGCCACGAAGAGCTTCTTCACTCCGGAGCATATACGGGGCCTCAGAGTTCAGATGCTGACCACGAGCTTCGTGTTCTCCGAGGTGTACGCCTACTTCTGCAAGGCACATGAGGATGCAATAGCAGTAGGCGCCGCTATTCGAGAGAGCAGGGTCCTGCGGTACATCCGCCCGGACTTGGCCGACGAAGAAGCTGCCTGGCAGCTCGCACAGAAGTGCAGTGACAAGGACTTCAGCTTTGTTGACTGCCTGAGTTTCGCCACTATGCTGAGAATTGGGTGCACTCAGGCCTTCACATTTGATTCGCACTTTCGGCAGATGGGTTTCGAGATGCTGCCCGATGTCGCCCTGCGCCGCCGTTAAGCGGAACCGGCGACTCCCCTTCATGTCTCGCTAGATTGCGAAGAGCTCCCGCCCATATCCTGCATTTGATGGCAAGTGACATAGAAAGACGCAGGATTCCCGAGGAGTTTCGCCGAATAGCAACACAGTTTGGCGAGTTTGAGTGGTGTTTCAGTTGGCAGGGGCTATAATCGACGGCTATGAAGGCCCGGTCGCGGCTGAATACCGACGCCGCACCAGGATGTGGAGCAAGCTCAGGAAGGCCGGCGGGCCTTTGAGCGTAAGCGCTGGCCAGCTCAGAGACCTCAGAATCTACGGCGGCGGCCAGGGCATCTGGGTGGACAAGGCGACCACCGGTTCGGTGTCGCCGGACGGCTCCGGCGTTGCAGTAGGTCTGCTGCACACCGGCGAGTACTCCAATGGCTTGTTCTCCGACGGCGCGATATATCGTTATCCCAGAACAACGCGTCCGCCTGGCCGCGACCTGCATGAGGTCAATGCCGTGAAGAACGCCGGCCTCTTGGGCTTGCCGGTATTCGTGGTGACCGCTACGGGCCCTGCTAGGTCTCTCCGAGACGTGCGGCTAGGCTGGGTGGAGGACTGGGACGACGCCGGCATGGCGTTCCTGGTCACGTTCGGCACGATACGAAGACCTGTGCCGTGTGTCGCCAAAGACCACGGGCGTCTGTTCTCTCCTGTTGAACCGCCCGGTGATCGTCTCCCCAAAGCCCCAAGGCGCACATCATCCGAAGCAAGATTCAGGTTCGGAGTCTTCCGGCGCTGCGGTCGACAGTGTGCCGTGTGTGACATGGCTGTGCCGGAGTTGCTCGATATAATCAGACTAAGGCCCGCGCCCAGTGAAGTACATGACGATCCCGCAAATGGGCTCGTTTTGTGTTCATTGCACCAGAGAGCGTACGAATTAGGACTCTTCACTATCGATCCAGTCACACTACACATCACAGTACCTTCCAATGGGCCAGACGTCGCTGCACTCAATATCACCCGCGCCAATCTTGATCACCTGAACCATGGGAGCGACACGCCCTAAGGAGAGGAGCAATGTGGAAAACCGGTTCTTTGAAAGACCTATTCTTAACTCCCCCTATGAGTACCCTGGGCGTCATTGGGAACTCGATGACCACGGGCAGCCGACTCAAAGAATAATCGAGAGTCGCCGTCCTGCTTCATACATCACGCCAATTCCTAGGCCCAAGAAACGCAAGGGTTCGCAGGATCAGCTGCACATCATATTCGACGAAGGCAAGGGCCTGTCCACCGAGGAGCAAGAGTACGATCCGACGCCGATCATCAACGCACTTCGCCACGAGGTAGATAAGTGGCGGATGAGGCCTAACCCTGGCGATTGGCAAGTCACTCCGGAGACGGCTCGACTGCTTCAGTACTGGCGCCATCACAGGTTCAGCAATATTCGCCCGTTCTTCTGCCAAATTGAGGCGGTTGAGACCCTCATCTGGCTGACAGAGGTCGCTCCCAAGGCGGGCAGGACAGGTGAGCGATTCTCCGAGCACCTCAAGCTCGCCAACGCCAACGCCAATCCGGACCTGTACCGCGTCGCTCTCAAGATGGCCACTGGCGCAGGCAAGACCACTGTCATGGCGATGATTATCGCATGGCAGACGATCAATGCCGTGCGTCACCCATCTAGTAGACGGTTTACCCGTGGGTTTCTGGTCGTCACTCCGGGCCTGACCATCCGCGATCGTCTGCGCGTGCTTCAGCCCAATGATCCCGACAGCTACTATGCAAGCCTCGAGCTTGTTCCCACTGACATGCTCGACGACCTGACGAAAGCAAGGATCGTAATCACAAACTACCATTCGTTCAGGCTGCGCGAACGTGTTGAGCTATCTAAGGGTACCAGATCGCTATTGCAGGGCAGGGGAGAGGCCCTTGTCACTGTTGAGACCGAGGGTCAGATGCTTCAACGGGTGATGCCTGAGCTGATGGGCATGAAGAGTATCATGGTCATCAACGATGAGGCTCACCATTGCTACCGGGAGAAGCCCCGAGCCGAGGACGAGGAGGCGCTGAAGGGCGACGATAGGCAGGAAGCCGAGAAGAACAACGAGGCTGCTCGTCTGTGGATCACCGGCCTGGAGACTGTCAATCGAAAGCTTGGGATCGCGCAGGTAATCGACTTGTCCGCGACACCCTTCTTCCTTAGGGGCTCCGGATACGCTGAAGGCACGCTGTTCCCATGGACCATGAGCGATTTCTCGTTGATGGATGCCATTGAATGCGGGATCGTCAAGCTGCCCCGAGTGCCCGTGGCCGATAACATTCCCGGCGGCGAGATGCCGCGCTTTCGCAACCTATGGGAGCACATTGGCAAGCGCATGCCCAAGAAGGGCCGGGGGAAAGCGAAGAACTTGGATCCGCTGAGTCTGCCCGTGGAGCTGCAGACGGCTCTGGAGGCTCTATATGGTCACTACGCAAAAACATTCGAGCTTTGGGAGAAGGGTGGGATCGTAGTCCCGCCGTGCTTCATCATAGTGTGTAATAACACTTCAACATCGAAGCTGGTCTACGATTATGTGTCGGGTTTCTATAGAGAGAACGCCGACGGCTCAATGACTCCACAGCCAGGCCGCCTTCCGCTCTTTCGGAACTTCGACGAGCACGGAAACCCATATCCGCGGCCGCGCACACTGCTGATCGACAGTGAGCAGCTGGAATCTGGGGAGGCGCTCGACAAGGACTTCCGCGACATGGCTGCAGACGCTATTGAGCGCTTTCGCAGAGAGATCATCGAACGTACCGGCGACCCTCGACAGGCTGAGAACCTCACGGACCAGGATCTGCTTCGCGAGGTGATGAACACTGTCGGTAAGGAAGAGCGGCTGGGCGAGTCCATACGGTGTGTTGTGTCGGTTTCCATGCTTACGGAAGGCTGGGATGCCAACACCGTTACGCACGTGCTGGGCGTGCGTGCGTTCGGCACCCAGCTCCTGTGTGAGCAGGTGGTAGGACGAGCGCTCCGCCGGCAATCATACGACCTCAACGAGGAAGGGCTCTTTGCTGTTGAATACGCCGACGTGCTGGGCATCCCATTCGATTTCACAGCGAAGCCGGTTGTCGCGCCGCCTCAACCCCCTCGCGAAGTCTTACAGGTCAGGGCTGTGCGCCCAGAACGCGACGATCTCGAGATCAGGTTTCCCAGGGTGCAGGGCTACCGAGTTGAGCTTCCAGGTGACCGGCTGAGGGCCGAGTTCAACGAAGACTTGGTTCTCGAACTGACGCCTGAGCTCGTCGGCCCGTCGATTACCAGAAATGCAGGCATCATCGGCGAGGGAGTTGATCTCAGCCTAGACCACATGGCGGACATGAGACAATCTACTCTGCTAATGCACCTGACCAAACACCTGGTTGAAAGGAAATGGCGTGACCCTGACGAGGCCCCGAAGATGTACCTGTTCGGTCAGCTGAAGCGTATTGCGCGCCAGTGGCTGGATACCTGCCTGGTGTGTAAGGGGGGTACCTACCCGGCTTTGCTCATGTATCAGGAGTTGGCGGACATGGCATGCGAACGCATAACCGCCGGGATAATACCTGCGGCGGCGACCGAGAGTTCAATCAGGGCTGTTCTCGATCCCTACAACCCCATCGGTTCCACGATGTACGTGAGCTTCACCACCTCCAAGCAGAACCGATGGCAGACAGATCCGCGTCGCTGCCACGTCAACTGGGTGATATTCGATAGCGACTGGGAGGCAGAGTTCTGCCGTGTGGCCGAGGGGCATCCTCGGGTCCGGGCCTACGTGAAGAATCAGAACCTAGGCTTTGAAGTGCCGTATCGATATGGCTCCGAAATGCGGCGATACATACCCGACTTCATCGTCCTCGTCGACGACGGGCATGGCGCCGATGATCTGCTTCACCTTGTCGTTGAGATCAAGGGCTACCGAAGAGAGGACGCAAAGGACAAGAGAACCACCATGGAGACCTACTGGGTTCCGGGTGTGAATAACCTTGGCCGCTACGGGCGTTGGGCCTTCGCTGAGCTGAGAGAGGTATACCGTATGGAAGCGGATTTCGAAGCCAAAGTTGAAGCTGAGTTTGGCAAAATGATCGACGCAATCACCGCCCAGGCGACTTCGGAGGTGAGATAGCATGGCCAAGAACCCATCGGGAAAGACGGTTGAGTCTTTTAAACATGACGAGGAAAAGCGCCTGAACATTCCTACGGCCGAGTACCAGTCAGTGATGGGCGATGAAGACTTGAGTCCGATTCGTGTTGCGTATGAGCGCCGCAACCGCGATCTCGATCCCCAGCTCATCTGGCGAGGGAAAGACGCGAAGAACTGGTCGGACCTGATCGTTCACGCGCCGCCGCTCTACATACAGGAAAAAGTCCACCCGAAGGTGCTGATCGACGATCTGATTCTCCACTCCGAACCTGATGAACCGGCAGACGGTGGCCAGCCAAGCCTGTTCGACGACTTCAACGGACTGCCGCACGAGAGGGCGAAGACGGAGTTCTACCAGCACGACGCCAACTGGTCCAACCGGATGATACTCGGCGACAGCCTGCAGGTAATGGCATCACTCGCTGAGCGTGAAGGCCTCCGCGGCAAGGTGCAGTGTATCTACTTCGATCCGCCTTACGGGATCAAGTTCAACTCCAACTTCCAGTGGTCCACGACGAGCCGCGATGTCAAGGACGGGAATGTAGCTCACATCACCCGCGAGCCGGAGCAGGTCAAGGCGTTTCGGGATACCTGGCGCGACGGCATTCACTCGTACCTGACATACCTTCGTGACAGGTTGACCGTAGCGCGCGACTTGCTGGCGGATTCGGGGTCGATATTCGTGCAGATAGGGGACGAGAACGTTCATCGCGTTAGGGCAGTGATGGATGAGGTATTCGGCGACGGCAATTTCGTAAGCCTCATCTCATTTGTGAAGACAGGCGGGCTTGCTCAAGGTTTCATCAAGAACAAATGCGATTACATTGTCTGGTATGCAAAGAGCAGATGCACTGCAAAGTCAAGGCCGGTGTTCTCCAGAAAACTCGCTGGTGGGGATGGCGGCTCGAAATACACAGGCATCGAGCTGAGCGACGGTACCAGAATGACCCTCAGACAGGCGGCAGCAGTGTTTGGGGAATCGTTACCTGAAGGAGCCCGCACTTTCAGGCTCGCTACATCAACGTCAGAAGCGAATTCTGTTGTAGAGACCGCGCTGCCCATAGGATGTTTCAGCGGCAGATGGAAGACTACGGAAAAGGGTATGCAGACTCTCTACGCGGCCAACCGCATAGTACCAAGCAGGACGATCCTCAATTATGTCAGGTATCTTGAGGACTTTCCAGTTCAGGAAGTATCGAATGTCTGGGACGATATAGGGGGGATCCAAAGTCGCTCTGATCCCAAGATCTACGTGGTCCAGACAGCCACTGAAGCGGTGAAACGCTGCATCTTGCTGACCACCGACCCTGGCGACCTCGTTCTCGATCCAACCTGTGGCTCCGGCACGACTGCCTACGTCGCGGAGCAATGGGGCCGCCGGTGGATCACAATCGATACCTCTCGGGTTGCTCTTGCCCTGGCTCGCGCCAGGATTATGGGCGCTCGGTATCCATACTACTTGCTGGCCGATAGTCGCGATGGTCAGCTCAAGGAAGCAGACATTACGCGTACCGCGCCGTCGGAGGCACCCACAAGGGGAGACATCCGCCATGGGTTTGTGTATGAGCGGGTACCGCACATCACTTTGAAGTCGATTGCGAATAACGCTGAGATAGATGTCATCTGGGACGGGTTCCAGGAAAAGCTGGAACCGTTACGGGGGCAGCTGAATCAGGCGCTTGGCGTGAAGTGGGAGGAGTGGGAGATCCCTCGCGAGTCCGAGCCTAAGTGGCCTGAGAAGGCCAGAGACCTGCACGCCAGGTGGTGGGAGCAGCGTATCGCCAGGCAGAAGGAGATCGATGCGTCCATCGCCGCCAAGGCTGAGTTCGAGTACCTATATGACAGGCCGTATGAGGATAATCGCAAGGTGCGCGTGGCTGGTCCGTTCACGGTTGAAAGTCTGTCTCCACATCGTGTGCTGGCGGTAGATGAGAATGATGAGCTGATCGACATTGCGAAGGAATCAGGCGGCGACTACGGGGACGGGCAGAGCTTCGTCCAGATGATTCTTGAGAACCTCAAGACTGCAGGTGTGCAGCAGGCTCACAAGGAAGACAAGATCAACTTCACCTCAATCACGCCCTGGCCGGGTCATTATATCTGTGCCGAGGGCCGATATCTTGAAGCGAATGAAGAGTCGGGCGCTGAGAAGCGCGCCGGAGTCTTCATCGGTCCGGAGTTCGGGACTGTGTCGCGACCAGACCTTGTTGGGGCCGCCCGCGAGGCAGGCGACGCTGGATTCGATGTACTAATTGCCTGCTCCTTCAACTACGATGCTCACTCTACCGAATTCAGCAAGCTTGGGCGGATTCCCGTGCTCAGGGCTCGGATGAATGCTGACTTGCACATGGCCGACGATCTTCGGAACACCGGAAAGGGCAATCTGTTTGTGATCTTCGGCGAGCCGGACATCGATATCCTGGATGCTGAGGATGGCAAGATCCAGGTCAATATCAACGGCGTAGACGTATTTGACCCGAACTCTGGCGAGATACGCAGCCACGACGCCGACGGAATTGCATGCTGGTTTGTCGATACTGACTACAACGAAGAGAGCTTCTTCGTTCGCCACGCCTATTTCCTCGGGCAGCATGACCCGTATAAAGCGCTCAGGACTACGTTGAAGGCCGAGATCAACGAGCAGGCCTGGGAGACGTTGCACAGTAGTATCTCCAGGCCGTTCGACAAGCCGAAGAGCGGACGTATTGCCGTCAAGGTCATCAACTACCTTGGCGACGAGGTCATGAAGGTATTCAGGGTGGAGTGAGGTATGGATTTTCGCATCGCCGATACATTCACTGATAGCCTTGCCCGGCTGACTGGCGAGGAACAGAAGGCGGTCAAGACGACTGCGTTTGATCTGCAGCTTGACCCGGCGAACCCGGGAATGCAATGCCACAAGTTGGAGCGCGCGAAGGACAGATGCTTTTGGTCAGTGAGGGTCAACGATGACATACGCCTCATCGTCCATAGGACAGACAAGTCCCTTCTTCTGTGCTACGTTGACCATCACAATGCAGCCTATAGCTGGGCCGAACGGCGCAGGCTCTCCGTTCACCCCAAGACAGGCGCTGCTCAGTTGGTAGAGATCAGGGAGACGGTCAGGGAGATAGCCATTCCGAAGTATGTTGAGACCCAGGTGGAGACCGCGGCCAGGCCGCCGCTGTTCGCCGACTTCTCCGACGACTATCTGCTGAGCTATGGTATCCCCAGCGAATGGCTGGGCGAGGTGCGAGAGGCCGATGAAGATGCTCTATTGGAGTTGGCTCTCCACTTGCCGGGCGAGGCTGCCGAGGCGCTATTGAGCTTGGCAGTCGGCGAAACGCCTGAGGTTGCGCCCGCTGTGGTGGCCGGTGCGGACCCCTTCGATCATCCCGACGCGCAGCGGCGTTTCAGGGTGATGAACAACGTCGAGGAGCTAGAGCGGGCCTTGAATTACCCGTGGGATAAGTGGGCTGTGTTTCTTCATCCTGCTCAGCGTGAGCTGGTTGAGAGATCCTTCAACGGGCCTGCTCGCGTTTCGGGATCGGCTGGAACCGGCAAGACGGTTGTGGCCCTGCACCGGGCTGTGTATCTTGCACGCAGCAACCCCGATGCGAGGGTGCTACTGACGACGTTCTCCGATACGCTAGCCCACGCACTCAAGGGAAAGCTCGTATCGCTGATCAGCAATGAACCGCATCTGGGCGAACGTCTTGAGGTGCACTCAATGCAGGCAATCGGCCATAGGCTGTATGAGCTGAACTTCGGTTGTCCGAACATCGTTTCCGAGGAGATCATTGAGCAACTACTCCTGGAGGCGACTCGCGAGGCCGAAGTGGATAGGTTCAGCCTGCGTTTTCTGGTGAGCGAGTGGCTGGATGTAGTTGATGCGTGGCAACTCGAAACATGGGAGGAATACAGAGATGTCATGCGCCTGGGGCGAAAGACGCGCCTGCCAGAGCGGCAGAGGGCTGCTCTCTGGAAGGTCTTCAGCCGTGTTCAGGCCGGCCTGAAGGACAAGAATCTCATTACCTACTCCCAGCTCTTCAGCCAACTTGCGTCTTGTTTCGCGGGCAGGCCATCGCCTTTCGAATTCGTAGTTGTGGACGAAGCTCAGGACGTTAGTGTGGCACAGCTGCGCTTCCTTGCCTCGCTCGGCGCAGGACGGCCCAACAGCCTCTTTTTCGCTGGGGATCTGGGCCAGCGCATTTTCCAGCAACCATTCTCATGGAAAGCGCTGGGCGTGGACATCCGAGGACGTTCGAGTGCTCTTCGCATCAACTACCGGACTTCTCATCAGATAAGAATGAAGGCCGATCGACTGCTGGATCCGGAACTGACTGACGCAGACGGCAATCTGGAGAAACGCCGGGGCACGATATCGGTGTTCAACGGGCCTGTGCCGGTCATCCGAGTGCTCGACAGCCAGGACGAGGAGATCGATACGGTCGGCCAGTGGCTTGCAGAACGACTGGAGGAGCGAGTCGCGGCCCACGAGATCGGAATCTTCGTTCGCTCGGCTGCCGAGATCGAACGGGCCCGTGCTGCCGCGGAGGAAGCAGGAATCCCGTTCAGGGTCCTCGATGAGAGACTGGGAGCAACCAGCGGATATGCCTCGGTCAGCACCATGCATCTTGCCAAAGGCCTGGAGTTCCGCGCCGTTGCCGTAATGGCCTGCGACGATGAGGTAATCCCTCTTCAAGAGCGGATAGAGTCAATCGGCGACGAAGCGGATCTTGAGGAAGTGTACAACACCGAGCGCCACTTGCTCTACGTCGCGTGCACTCGTGCACGCGATAACCTGCTGGTAACCGGGGTCAAGCCGGCATCGGAGTTTCTTGACGATTTGTCGATTTGAGAAGATATGGTGAGTTCATTCGATTACTAATTGTCTAGTGCGGAGAGCGGCAGTGGATGGGTCTTGCTCCGCGGATCGAGGCCTCTTGCTGTGAATGAGCAGTCTGAACCTCATAGATGCGGTGCTGAATCATGGGGAGGTGAATAGGCTGTGCCTGATTCTGAACGTCTGGATCCTGAGAAACTGCATCTCGACCCCAAAGAAGCTGCATCCATGTATGCCGACGTTCTACGCAAGCTCAGCAATGATGGGCGCTATGCCGTACTTGCGTACAATGCCAGCAACCTGTCAGACCTCATCAACATAGATCGGGACCGATTACTGAAGGTGCACGGCGTGACAACCGAGTCCGCCAATGAGGTCTTGGAGGTTCGCGACGCGCTGCGTTCGCAACTCACGAGTGATTCGGGGGCCGCACCCCATGTACAGGATGTCTCTGCCCCTATACACGAAGGATGTAGTGATCATCCATGTGAGGAATCGGTGATTCGAGAGCAAGCCTGCAATAACCAAGCTTCTGGGAATTCCGGCCACACGTCGGGCACTGACGGAAAGCCCAGTGACACTCCAACAAAGCGCCATCGGATGGTCAGCCTTCGGGCGTCTCATGCCACGCCCCGTGAGTCCTGTGGTCCGGTTCGGCAATGCGCTGCTCTACCAGAGCGCAACGCGGATGAGCCTGAGCCCTGGAGCATTTTGCGGAGGTCTCTGGGTAGGCTGCGCCGCCGGAGCGAGCCTGGTGATTCTGTTCGCGTAGCCGACCTAGGTCTTGGCGACGAGGATATCGCCTGCCTCCGTAGCATTGCCATTCTTCCAGACGATTCCCTGGACGATTTGCTCAGCCTTGCCCTGGGCGTGATCGCGGACTCGGGCATTTCTGCTGCTGCATTCCGTGCCATACAGGCCAGATGTCCAGGTTGGGCTGCTCTCGAAATACGCGATCTGCCGATTGTGAGCGAGGCGGATGTTCGAGGGATGGAAAACTGGGATCCGCGGGCCATCGGCGTTCAGCTGTGTGCTGCCAGCGACCTAAGAGCCATGGGCATACGCAAACTGGGTGATTCCACGCGGCTTAGTGAACGCGACATCATCATGGAACAAGGGTTTGGGCTGCACACGCTTAGGGACATCGGTCTCATGTGGCGGCTGCGGGGTTACGTCTCACACGCAAGGGCAACGATGCCGCTTGATCTGCACTCTAGCTACGATCATTACATCGACCACATAATGAGAGTGGCCGACCTAAGTGGACAGACGGCAAAGATATATGAGTGGCGTCGGGGCTTGCGCGACGGCGAACGCCGAACCTTGGAGGATATCGGCAATGAGCTGGGAGTCACCCGCGAGCGGGTCAGGCAGATCGAGAAGGCCGCTGACAGTCGATTCGCCCTATCAGCGAAGCACAAGAAGCTTGACGCCGCATTTCATCTCATGAGAAGCATCGTTGAGGACGGCGGCGGGGCGTGTGCTGCGGACGAGATGGCTGCGAAGCTTGCGAAGTGGCTGGCGTGGCCCTTGATTCCCCAGGCTGCATGTGTGGAAGCCCTTGCGTCCCTTAGCCCATCATTGCACATTTCAAGGAAGCCGCCGTCTATCGTGACTCAGCCGTCGTATCCATGCCTGAGCTGCACCGATGCCACAGCAGCGATTGCTGACGCAGTGGACGCGTTCGGTGGCGCGCTAGATGCTGACGAATGCATCGGTATAGCTCAAGCATCGACGGCGAACGCTTGTGCGGGATGCGCGGCAGGCAAGACTGTGTTCTCCAGAGGGTATGTTCTTCTGAAGGCTTCGATTCACACAGGACTCCGCGTAGAGGGGAACATGATCTGCACTCCACTGGAGTGGGCCAGACGGTTTGGCCGGCCTACTGAGGCAGTAGAGGCGGTATTACGCAGCGCTGGACGAGCCATGCACTTCACAGAGGTAGCTGCAGAAATCCGTAAGGTGGGTCGAGAGGCTCCTGACAACAATGTACACGCCATACTGGATAGGTGCTCCGAAGCTCTTCTCTGGGATAGAGGCGCTTTCATCCACCGAGACCTAGTGGTCATGCCTAATGAGCCTATGCGACTGGTAGAGGACGACATCATTCGGCGGCTCATCGGTGGGGTGCCGCTGATTTCGGTCAGTGGCGTGTTCAGGGCACATGA
>Ga0116147_1003607_pt1 | contig 14447 bp, 21 predicted proteins | sample AD_JPNHG3_MetaG_FD_89749 | JGI IMG/M metagenome (GOLD analysis project Ga0116147, IMG submission 89749) | Active sludge microbial communities of municipal wastewater-treating anaerobic digesters from Japan - AD_JPNHG3_MetaG | ecosystem: Engineered > Bioreactor > Anaerobic > Digestate | place...
AGAGAACGAATTGACCATCGACTGGACGGCGTTCCCGAGTGACTGGACTCCGCTGGTCGCTGCACCGCCGATGCCGGAGAATGCCGTCTTTATCCTGTCAACGTTTCTCTGTGCTGCTTCTCCGGCCTGCTCGAACGGTTTAACCATATCTTCTGGGATTTTGGCAAAATCACCGCGCACAGTATCGATTATTGCCGCTCCAATCGACCCGATTGGTGCAAGAACCACCTTCAGGGCGTCCATGATGACAGATCCTATTGGAGATGCCTTGATCTGGTTGCCGAGGTCGGAGAGCCCTTTCAGGATACCTAACTTGTCCAGTGTCCAGACACCGGCAAGACCGAGTACTGCACCACCAACAACACTTGCTGCAATCGACCCGCCGACTGCCGTCGCTGCAGAACTGACGGAACCGGCAATGCTGGAGAGACCACCTTCAATGGCCGCTGTTAATGCCGCGAATTTTCCAGGGAACAGAACCATCGCGGGAACGGCAAGGGTTGATATTGTAGATGCAAAATTCCCGAAAAGTGATGATGCTGCAGTTAATGGTCCTGTAATTGCGCCGAGACCTACTATTGTATTCTCTATTGTAGTATTGTATTTGTCTTGTATGGGTTTGTTATCGTTCCTTATCTTTGCTGCCTGTTCTGCGTATCCATCGGTGAGTCTCGACATCTGCGCCCGGGCCCTCTCCTGCTCTGCGCTGGTGATCCCCAGAGCTGCCACCATCTCTTCAAACGAGACTACCCCATCCTTATTCACATCCGATGCCTCGCTCGTCGCCGCTGACAGCTCGCTCATCATGGTCCTGGACTGATACCCATGTTCCTTCATCATGACGAGCAGTAAAGAAGCCTCTTCTATGGATATTCCAGCTTCGTTCAGTTGCGGGGCCAGTCGCACCATTGCCCGGGAGAACTCATCTGTTGATACTCCGGTTGCATTCATCGTATATGCCAGGTAGTCGGCATGGTCCCCGACGTCCCGAATATCGATATTGAATGCTTTGAGGACGGGTATCATGTTGGCGGCAAACTGGTCAGAACTGACACCAACTGCATCCGCGAACGTGTCAAACGCCTTTGCAGTCTCAATGACCTCCTGTTTTGTTTGTAATCCTGCACGGGCCATCTGGTCAATGAGACCCGACGCCTCTTCAAACCCATCCGTCGCGCTCGTCAGTTCACCGGCCCAACCCCGAAGCTCTTCCTTGTTCATCCCGAGGGTTAAGGCGGTAATTCCCAAATTCGTATTAACTTTTGAATTTACTTCATCGAATTTTGCAATTTCATTTGCAACATCGCGAATTGAATTTACGATGTCTCCGGCGGTGACAACGAACTTTTTCCTGGCTTTTTCAAGACCTTCGCTTGTTCTATCTTTTGCAACAATATCAAATGCTACTGATCCAAGATTCCCTATTGGCATATTCTATCACCGCCCTCGTTCTAACCTCTTTTGTTTCTCGTTCCACCATTCGATCCAGAACACTTTAACCTCTTCAGGTAGAGCCCCCCAGTCCCTCGGGTCCACTATTCTCATGTAATGAAGAAATTCCCCGTAATTCTGACCTTGCATTGTCTGTGCGAAACCTGCCGGCCGACCTCACCCGGTCCATCTGTTTCCGGCGTTCTTCGACCTGAGCCTCGTAGAATCCGAGGATGACCGCCAGCATGTCGCTCGTGGCAAACCTATTCCGGTTATCCCTGAACCAATCTACTGTTAAAAGTGGGTTTGCTGTTGCTATTTCGAGTATCCGGAACGTTGCAAATTCCCGTTCATCTTCTGGTATATCGGGATTTCCCATCTCTTTCTGGAGTTCGGAAATCTCTTTCATTTCGGCATCAGAAAGACAGAGGCGAATGGCAATCTTATCGCCATTCCCTAAATCAACGTATGAAGTCTCATTCTTCACACGCCGTTCAAGCATGGCGATTTCTGACTGCCACCGTTCCCTGTCCTTGATCTCAGCCTCGATTAATGCCTTTTTCTGGTCCGCACGCTCGTCAATCACCGTTCCTAATGCCAATCGCTGCTCTTTCGTCAGCTTCGGCATTGGGGTTACACCTCGTCGACTTGTAACAGGTCAGGATCCCTCATAACGACGTCGAGGTCTTCTTCAACCACTTTCCCCGCATCCTCGAACTTGAGCCCGCCGTTCTTGATCCAGCAGTCGGGCATGGTAATCTGGATCTTGCTGCCATCGGACTTCTCGACTTTCCCGACCAGGTCGAAGATAAGTGGCTCCCCAACGGTGTAATGGGAATTACCAGTAATTGATTCGACCGTGAACGTGCCGAGGTCATCATCAGAGTCGATTCCTCTGATAGTGTGCCCATAAACCTTTTTGAAGACCTTCGTGGTAGTCCAGGTTTCGCCGATCGATGCGGGAGATACCGTGATTATCTCTTCCATTGCATTCCCGTCAGCATCCTCACCGATGATGGTAATTGTGCCGCCAACGGTGATTGCCTTCGTCTGGAGTGTGTATTTAATTCTCGATGGCGATGCAATGGTATCGTCCGACATGTCCTCATACCAGTCGCTGGCATCGAGAACGTGCGATGCTGTCAACAGGGTCTCGCTTGTACCTGTGATAGGTGTATCGTTCAGGCTGGCGCCAGCAAGGGACGCGTCAACCATTGATCGCTTAATCTTGCATTTTACCTTGAGTTTTCCTGGATATGCTTTGTCAGAATATGCCCCGGATCGCGGGACTGAAATTTCGTCTCGCGTCCAGGACATATCAAACATTACATCAGCGAGCGCAACCCCGCCCTTGAGAACAACACCATGCACGCCGGTGTATTCCCCGAAATCTGCTACTGTTGTCATTTTTATTTTACCTCCTTTTTTTTCTAATCTAAGTGTCCGTCATGCTATACTGGAACGAATACCTGGCTGCATTGTGCCAGATCCTCGTCTCCGGTTCATACTGCTGGCTGGCAGAGGTTTTCTGCCATGACCCGGCCAGTGTCCCTGTTACAGGAGATGCCGGGTTCAGCAGGAGTTCATCAATACGGTCTGCTATCAGGTCTGCATCCTCGCCCGTGCAGGGGAACGATTCATCTGCAGAACTTACCCAGACATCGACTTGTATTGTCTGGTCAGTATCCCTGCGCCTCGTATATGCCGATCCGGGTCGCAATGTGCTCTTTTCAGTGTTGATCATTACCGTGATAGATGGGATCGTGGATGGTTGCACGAGGTTGGCCCTGAACGCAAATTCTGACCCCAAATAATTCTGCAGGGTAGAATCGTCATTCAGTTTATCGAGGATTGCCTGGAACACATCCACCAACACGCCTACACACACTCCTTCCGGATCTCTGCACCTATCGACTGCGCAATAAAATCAAGGGTTGTATCCTTCTCATCAATAATGTTATCAAGGATAAACGGTCTGGCCTGCATCCTGGATGTCCCTTCATGGACATAAATTGCATACTCCTTCGGAGTCCCCACAATACCCTGAATAGAGGATGAGAGAAGGCCCCTGGATTTTATTCTAACCTCTGAATATATCGTATCTCTCATGTGCGGTGGTTTTCTCCTCGGATCGTTGTCATCGGAGTAAGGGGCCTTATAATATCGCGATTTCCCAGGAGTGCAGTCCATTTTAGCTTTCCCCTCGATGTTCTTACAGGCGTTTTTCATGCCTCTTTCTACCGCATCAACCATCGAATTAGAGATCCTCTTGAGTTTCGCCGCCATTTCCTCAGGAGTATAATATACAGTCAATGCCCGCCTCCCTGGATAATACCGAGAAACCAGTTCCCGATAATTCCAGCAATTGCTCCTATTGCTGCAACTGCACCCATTGCCCGGGTCTGCCAGGATTCAATTGCCCTTATCCGATTTTCATGATCTTCATAGCATTTTTCACATTTGCGATTCTGTGCTTCGATATATTCAATTAACCGTTCGTTGATGTGTTTGATGTCGTTGCGGGACTCAATGACAATATCCCGCAATTCCTGGTATTCGTCCCTCGTGATCTCTGTCATGTCGATACATCTGCCAGAACAGCTTCATAATGAGTGATGGAATAAACTCCGGTCAATGGATAGATCTTCAGGATATCATACGTCCCGGAAAATCCTGTTGTCGTGGTGTAAATCCGGTATTCAAATGCTGTAACTGTGCAGGTCGGAGGGATGGCGCATTTTAGTGGTTGGTCCAATAACTGGCCGGTTTCATGGATAATCGCCCCTTTCCCGGAACTGCCGGAATAGTAGAACCGGCAGGGAACAGATGACTGGTCTGTTGACCAGTAATACTCATATTCCCCTGACTGGTTCTTATAATCAGTTATGGATGAGAGGGTTGCCGTGAACGTATAGTTCGGTTCTGTCCCGATGGCAATCGTCTCGCCAACCGTAAACGTTCCCGAGACCGACTTAACGATGAGATACCCTGCCCCGGTCTTGTCTATCACTGCTGTTTTAGCGGATGTGAGCCCTTTAACCGTCTGCCCGATAACAGGTGTTCCTGTTGCCCCTGAATACGCGAACTTCTTCTTCGCCGACCTCTTCTGGATATTGCAGGTGTGCGGGAACTGGCTCATATCCCATCCACTCTCCGGACCGTCGCTGTGGTTGGTGTTATTGATGTCTGTGCATTGACGTGCATCTCGAGGAGTTTGTATGCTGCCGCTCTGTTCGATTCAATGGCCTTGATAATGTCTGTCTTGTTCTCGAAATCTCCTGAAACAGCCTCATAAATACCGGTGTGCAATCCCCGTTCCAACAAACCAGCCATTGAGAGTTTTAACGACGCCTGTTTAATTGCGCCTTGTGTCGAACTCCCCGTGAGTCCATATGTGGTAAGGAACGCATCAATCTCCCTGTCTGCCGCCGCGATAATGGGGGTGAGAATGGTCGTGGCATCAAGCGTGGTTCCTGACAATGCCACAAGTTCGTCAGTTGTGCAGTATCCCATTATCGCACCTCCGGTATTATATCGCGCCTGTCTATTGTTCTGGATCTGGTCTTTGTATCTACAGGTGTAGTCTGCACCGTGTTTGCATCGTCTATCTGATACCCGAGCCCGTCATAGATACCCGCCCCGGTTACCTCGTAATATTCTCTATCGCTTTGAGAGAACCGCCGGTAATCATACAGGCATTTCTGCCTGTTGCCATTCGGGTCATTCCATTCCTTCGTCAGGTATTTGCCGCTGTTTCGTGTAGAAAGGACCATGAGGGAGATCCCTCCTGGTCTTAGTACTGCAGCCTGTATGTGGCATTTGCGATGAGATATGTTGTATCAAACCGGGCCTTGATGACCATCCCTATGAGATCGCGGATGGGATCTTCGAACCGCTCAACGCTGAGGTCTTCGCGCATTCCAATAGCACCGGCGGAGTTCTTGTCAACCACGAGCCCGAATATGTAGTCGTTCGTTCCGTATCCCCAAGTATACGTGCTTGATGTATCGGTAACACCACACACGTGCACTCTGCAGCCAAACAGAGATTCCATTCCACCGGAAAGAACCTTTGCCGCGGAATCTGTGTTGAGTGTTGAAATATAACTCATGAGTGCGCCGTATCCGACGGGGTGAAGGACAATATCAGTCGGGGTAAATCCAAGCCCGATAAGGCCTCCAACAGCCTGTGCGGTAGCTTGATACGCAGCGGCAGCCGTTCCAGCGGCCCCGGCATCTGCGGCCGTTCCTGAATACTCAAGGATATCAGATAACGCAGCCTGGTTAAGCGCGTTCTCAACCTTATAACCCGCCTTCCGGATCTCGGTTGCAACAACATCAAACTGAGAGTCTGCAACCATTTCGCGGGTAATCATTGGTCTAATAGCGTATTTCTGTGCAGTAAGCGTCATGACACCGAGCGTCTGGGTTGAGATCGGGATTTCGGCGCCTTCAGCAACAACCTGCGCATACGTTCCCGTTTCGCCGTATGGGACCGTCATCACGTTGGACTGCATCCGATAGATGGGCAGGACGTTTCTCATGCACTTTGCAGGTTCCGACCCCTCGACGACAGTCGCGAGGACCTCCGTCTGGATGAGACCGGACGTTGCCAGCTCTTCGGACTGAAGGAGTTCCCTGGCCTTAACGAGTTTACCGTCTGGTGTCTGGTATGCGAGGTTCTTCGGGATCCTGTGTTCAAGAGCCCGCTTGTATTCGCCGGGACCCATGTTGGCCATTTCGAGATATGTAGCCAGCCTGCGGGTGTGTTCCCATGATTCAGTAGTTGTCATTTTTTATTCACCTCAGGATGCCGCCTTACCCACATACCACGGGAATATGAGAACATATCCTGTGGAGTTCGCACCGATGTCCTCCAGTGCAACACCAACGCCTTCTGCTGCTGCAGATGCAACGGAAAGAGTTACAACGCATCCTGCAACCGCTGATGCGGAAATCCAGTCTCCTGCATCGATTGCAGAACCCTTGCCTTCGCAGACCTTGACAACGCTTCCAATAGAAGCGATTGCAACAGTCTCGCCAGTTGCTGCGCTGTTCAGGGCAACGCCAACAATTCCGGACGTTGTTCCCAAGACCGCAGGATGAACCGTCCATGATACCCCGGTTCCTGCAAATCCAACGACCTGCCCCGCGAGAATTGTAGCTCCCGCGGTACATGATATAGTGCTTCCCAGCTGTTTTGGAGCCGGGTCAAATGCTGCTGGTGTGGTATCTGCCATACTTATAACCTCCTAATATTTCCGCGTTTGATTTCTGCCATCTGTTCAACGACAAAGTCTTCTTCGAGTTCCTTGACCTCCTTTGTCTCGGGAGGGACCGGTGCTGACTCAAGGGCCTTGACCTTCGCCTCCAGTTCTGCTGCACGGGCCTTTGATGCCTCGAGCTCCTTCTGAATTTCCGTGAATTTCTCTTCGAATTCTTTCAGTTCCATTTGATGCGCCTCCTGTTCGCGCCTGTTAATCTCTTCAAACGTTTCCTTTTCAGCGGTCGGAGAAACAATATCGAGCTCCTGAGGAGTTTCGGGTTCAATCTCCGGAAGTTGGTGTAACCTGCATTTCCGGCATGCTCCCTGGTTCACAGTTGCCGACCCGTAAAAGACGATGTCTTTTGCCTCCATCCGCCGTGTCTGCGGGTTGTATATCTCTGATCCGCCGTGTTCAACACTGACATATGGCATCGAGATCTTCCCTTCACGGGCCGCGAGGACCATGCGGATGGTATCTCTGCTGCGTTCGTTCAGTCCGTGATAATGGACGTCTCCATATATCACGCCGTTCTCGTATCGTGGGTTTTTAATCTCGCCAATTTTCTCTGTAATGTCTCGTGGAGTGCCGCCGAGGTGCCTGCTCCAGTGTGATGTGTCCTTCCAGTTCGTTGCGTATTGTTCCAGGATACGAGGTGGATATTCGAGAGGGGTCCCAACAGCTGAGTCTGTCCATATCCCCGATGCAAGGAGAGGGACGTTTCTCACAGTGAGACTGCCATCGTCTGACTGGTCAAACGTCGATTGTGCCGGTAATTCAATACCAAGAATACGGACTTGTCCTGGTTTTCTCGCCATCTCTTTGGCCTGCTCCTCGGATATGGCTTCTTCGAACTCGATTACTTTGTAATCATGTTCTTTCAGCCATTCTTTCGCCTGTTCGGTCGTATATTTTTCAGAGTCAAACCGAATTGCCTGGACCTCGCTTTGACCTTCAGGAGTGATGCCAAAAATGACGTGAATGCCGGGACCGAATTTGTTGTTCTGCCGCCGAAACTTCGTATATTTGCTCGGTGGGTTAATCCTTGCCGAGTGTTCGCCTACATAAGGCATAAATTATTATTGTTCTTTTATATATATGTTAATTTTGTTTTTGAAAACTTGCACGTTCCACGAAAACAAGGACTGCAACAAAAAAGATTAATTGTTATTTTCGTTTTTCCCCTTCCAATTCGTCTAATAGCCGGTTAATCAACGAATCATATGATTCGCCGAATCTCCCGGCTTTTTTCAATCTGGCGATTGTACTAACCTTGAGTGCTATACAGGTTTTTTTCATTCAGTCTTCCCCCCATTCTTCCCAGGGTAGAGGAGTTTTTGCTCCCCATTCCTGGATAACCTCATATGCCCCGATTCTGAATGGGGTGTATGAGGACTCTGTTTTATGCGGTTTTGGCCCTTGTTTATCCGCATTGAATAGCCACTCTAACGTGGCATTCAACTCTTCCACATCTTTCGATGTGATAAATACCTCTTTAGAGAACCCATCCGGGATCTCTATTGTTGTCTTTTTAAACCCCTTTGTGAGGGATCTAATATAAACATCGTCGATATATCGACGATGCATTCTGACCGCCACCTCCACACAATCCTGTTGTAAATCATAATTTTCAATTCTCATTTTCAACCACCCCTATATATTGTGCCCTCAACACCGTCAACATGATAGCCAACCCGGTCGTGCGGGATTCCGGCCACCCGAAGGCGGTGTATAAGATCCTCAGCCTCGCGTCGCGTTTGAAATTTTTTTCTCATCCTTCCACCCACTCCCGGACGAACCGCTACCTCCGGAGGAGCCTGCCACATGCCGGGCAGTTTGTAGACTCCGGGAGGTATTCAGAGGGCGAGAATACCTCACCGCAGTCTGGGCAGGACCAGACGTTGGGTTCCGGGTAGAGCTCGTCTTCGGTGAGCTCCCGGAACCCACCGTTTTCAAAAATTGATGGGCTCATTTATTCAACCTCCTTTACGAACGTGTCGGAAACCGGTGCTGGTGACTCGTGTTGGCCGGTAAACATATTTCCAACGATTCCCGCGGCCACTCCCAGGAGCTGACCCGGTAGAGTTGCTACTAACGTAAGAGGATTCAATCCCGTTATTGCTTCTCCCTCCCCCGCACTCCCAGGCACATGGGATGCCTGTCTTGGACCGGGTGAAGTAATACACGTTGTCCATGTTATATTCTGTCATTTTTCTTTACCTCCTGTGCCTTCCTGGCACAATACCCTATTAACTCTAATAGTATATATACCTTATGTTATGTTATAATGTGTATAAGTAGAATATAAAAGAAAAGTATTATTGTATCTTTTTCTTTCTCCCTCTGCGTGCCGGGAGTTCATGTTCTGGCTCACTTACCACAGAGTGTTCCTCTCCGTCTTCTAAATTATGAGTATTTTTCAAAATGTCGTTAATACTTTCCCCATTTTGAAACCGGCGCATAATCGCTGCCACAGCCTCTCGTGACCTGTATCCGCCGTTATATTTGCAGAACACAATAGAGATCGCCCTGGCTACAACGCTTGGAAACTTCTCGTTCATGTTCGACCAAATAAACTCGAGTTCTGGTCTTGAAAATGGTTTTCCGCTGGTCATTGTATCTCCTTAATTACATTGTTATAACATTGCCCGAATGCCACCCAGTTTGGACACCGCGATAAATCGAGATATATCCGTGGTCCTTTTATCGTTTCAACCCGGATAAATGGATATATTCGACAGGTTTCCGGGCGGGACTCATAGGGTATTGTGCAACCCTTTTTCTCATCATGCGCAGGACAGACCGGAACCTGGAATTGCCATCCGCCGGAAATAAAAACCGGTTTAGATTCAATTGCTTTCTCGTTTCCAATCAGGAGGACAAACCTCACATATTCATCAGTCGTAAACCATGGTTGCCTGCAACAATGATTCTGACAATCTTTACACAGTTCCGGTATTTGCATTCAGATCACCGTGCCGTCGAGATCCGCACACTCTCCACATGTTCTCTCGTCACTACATGCCAGCCATTTGAGGACCGGTTCACCATCCTCGAAATCGACGATGATTGTGCATCGACAGTTTGGATGGAGAGGTGGCCGGGGCCCGCCACCTCTTGGCTCTATCCCGTCCCGTCTATACCGATCAAGAACCCCATCATTGATTGCTTTCATTGTCTCTGTCCTGACAATGCGTTCAGCCCTGTAATCCTCCATATCGTAGACTTCCTTGATTTTCTTGATGATCTGGCCCTGCGTCCATTCCTCAATGACTCCGGTTCCGACAATTCGTTTGATGTCCGTTGCCTCTCGTTGTGAATAGTTCGACCATTCTGCACCAATCTGTTGTATTCTGGTTGAAATCTTTAACCAGTTGGCCTGCCGTTCTTCTACTGATGCACCGAGGACCGCGGTCCCGAACGACATTCCCTGGTAATATGCCTGGATAACGTATTTCTCGGTTATAGGTTCAATTCCCGCAACGAGGTCGAGATGTGCAACCTCATCAATAAATGAATGAATGTTCTTTATATTGAACGGTGTGTCCAGTTCTCGGGAAAGTGTCTTTTCTATTGGAGAGGTATAATATGTTAAAATGAAGTCGAGAATGTGTTTCTGGAACTTCTTCACCTGTCTTTTTACTTCTCGTAAATACCTATTCTCGATTGCATTTGACTTGGTCGGGTCCCGCCTCATCCTGGAAGTGACCTTAAACCTCTTCGTTTTCTTCACCGTTGGGACTGTCAGGAATTGCGGCATTTTACGGCCTCGTTATTCTCACATAATCACCCGAAAAGATTGTGGGGGGTATGTTCATACCTCCTCATCGGGGGCGATATCGCCCTCTTCTAACCCAGGTAGTTGGTCTTCCTCCTCTTCATCTGGAGGAATGCCTAACCGTTCCCGGGCCCATGATGCCGGCACGACTGCATCGGGATCAATGCCGGTCCGTAACTTGGCGATCCATTCTGCAATCTTCGCTTCGTCCTCCGGATCGACCTCATTGAACTCGATCCAGACCGCTCCAGGAACACCTGTGATCCTGTCAATTAGTTCTCTTGTATAGGTTCTCGCAACGACTTCCTGTATAGTTCTGATTTTATCGAGGAAACCCTTCATCCTGACCATGGCCGTGGCTTCCGTTGATCCCCGGCCGAGACCCAACATCTCCTCAGGTACACCCAATGCACAGGCCACTCTCTGGAGTGAAATGTTGGAATAGACGTCGACATTGGAGATTCCTGTTGTATCCAACATCCGGATGTCCACGTTCGATGTGACGAAATCTGTCATGGAATTGATCTTCTTGATCTGGTCCTCGATTTCCTTCATCTCTGCTATAGATGCCGGGTTGTCCGGGGTCCCGACAGCCCACTGCTGCTTGGGTGTTCCATGCCTGTGGATCGCTTTTGTAACAGACTCGATAATGTCACAATCCCTTTGAATGTCGTCATCCGCACGTTCCCAGATAGAGAGACCATAAACATCCCCGGGAACGGAGAAGAGTCTGAGATTGATTATCCGGCTGGGTTCGATCCGGATACTCGTGTCAAATGATTTTACAGCTGATATATATTGCCTGTATTCTGTGATTTTCCCATATTCATCCCAGACCTTCTCGAATGTACCAGGGTCCCGCGTGATGACTCCCCATATTCCCCCACCACGAGTATATACGATCTCCTGGTATGCATCACCCGCGAGAATTGAAGAGAGAATCCCCTGCCACATGATATGGTCGAGGTCAATCTGCGGCTGGTCTAACCACGCCTGGACCTGTTCCATTAATGCGGTTTCTCCATCTTCGTAGTTTAATTTCCAACCAGGAGAGAGGGCGAACAGTGGATAGGAATCAATGGCGTCTGCATACGGACCGCCGCGCCGATACCTGTCCATCCACCGCTTGACTTTCTCCCTTCTGCTCGTTGGGTCGTTCCAACCCAGTCGCCTAAATGTGTCGTCACTACCACCACCAAAAATTTTGGTTATCGGTGTTGGTTCGCCTTTCCCAAGCAACCTGTCAAAGATTGTCATTTTCACCAATTCCGTTTAATTCCCCTGATTACCGTTCCACGTTCTTTTCTCATGTGCGATACAATTGCATACCTCATTGCGTCCATCAGATGATCCCGAAATTTGACAGGATCTTCTAATACCCGGCCGTCTTTATCTGTTCGATACTGATACCCGCGGATTTCGTTTATCAGGTTTGGACTGTCCCTGTCAATTTTCAGGCGCAATCGTTTCATGAAATCTATCCCCTCCTGAATAGACCCTTTCGCCGCAGGAAGGATATTGTATCCTGCTGCCCGGATCTCCCGGATACGTTGGGGTTCGGCAGGATCGGCATAGATTGGCGCAGTCTCGGGTATGAGTGCCGCCTGAAGGTGGGTAATGAGGTCTTGATTGGTAAGGTTTGTTTTGTATAGAACCTCTTTTATAAAAGGAATATTATCGTAAACGGATATTTCAACCAGTGCGGTTGGGTTATTGTATCCGAAGTCGAGACCATAAAAAACGTCTTGTTTTTTCTCTGTATAAGGAACAATGTCATAATTCGTATAAATCGTGTCCTTCAGAACGCCGGGTTCTCCCAGAGTGTATATCCGGTAAAAGTTCTCGTTTTGGTTGATGAGGTTCTCGAGTTCCCTAACATATTCCTCTGGTAAAAAAGGATTATCTTTATATGTTGAATGGTGAACGGCGACCTCGTCCCTGTTCCCCTGCACAATGTCGGTGATGAGATAGTGGAATGCATCAATTGGGTTGAAGGTAAGGTATATTCTATTCTGCCCGTTCTTGTTGGGCCGGCGTAAACGGAGGTTTAACTGGGTGAGGTCCTCCCGGGAGATCTCTGTTGCCTCTTCGACCCAAATATAGTTAAATTCCGCAGATTTGACTTTTTCCGGGTCGTCGAGGGATTTGAAGAGGATCTTGTTGTTATTTAACGATATGACCATTTCTGATTTATTGAGGTCATACGGGATTGATAGGTCGTTGAGAATGTCCCGAATCAATTGGTATGCGGTAATCCTCAATGATGGCAGGGTCTTCCTCGTGACGAGGATCCGAATGTCCCCCTCCTCTAAAAATTTTAGAATGAGTTCCTGCGCAACTGCCATCGATTTGCCAGACCCGGCCCCGCCGTAGATTGCATTGATCCTACTGACCTGGTTCGTCAGGAACCTATCAAACGTGTCAATTCTCTGCAGGGTTGCAGTTGGCAACTCTCACCACCTCGATCCGTATAGGCGATCCTCCGGGACCTGTGTGTTCCAGTTTCTCCCGGAATGCTCCGAGGGCCTTCCCTTCAAGTTCTAAGAATTTTGCGGCTGTCTGGTAGATCTTGAGTTCCAGGTGGGAATCGCCATCCACCTGCGCTTCTTTCGCCATCTGGTCGAACCGGTTACGTTTGTGTTGAATATATGTCAGGAAATCTTCCGCCTCTACTTTTTCCTGTAATCTCGCTGCTCTTTCGATTCTTGCTTCTATGTGCCCTCCCTTGATGTGGCGCAACACTGCATAATATGATACAGCATATTGCGCAGCTACGTGGCGGATACTGGCGGTTCCGTCCACCAGGGCCTTGTCGATCTCGTTGTGTTGGGGATGCCTGCAAACTGTGCATTTCGGCGGCATTCTCTCACACTCTCCATTCAATCGTGTCCATTGTCCCGGTATAGGGTCTCCATTGTTCCCTGCCGCAGATGGGGCAAACAAACACCTCGAATGGTTTGCCGTAATTCTCCCGGATACCGCGATAGACCATTGTGCAAGTGTGGGTTATCATTTCTTTCTCCCCTCCAATGTATCACGGCGTTTAATGGCTTCGATCATCCCGCCTTCAGTGTTCCTCTGCATTCTCGCCCAGCATTCGAGACAGAATGCCGCGCCAATTTCTCCTGTCGATCTATTGAGATAATCGACATACTTTCCCTGGACTTCGCCGCCAATCTCGTTGGTATAGAGTGCGATACCGCAGAGGATGCAGAAACAGGCGAAATCGTCAGCCATCTTCAATGGCACTAATCTATCACCCCCTTCTTCCCCACCTTGTTCTCCCTGATAGTGGCAACCAGTTCATAGGGATAGAGGTATCGCCATAGTGCAGATGATATGAGGTTCAGTTCTTCTTCTCCACCTGGTGAACAGGTTACCGTTGTTATGGCGAAATCGAAGAGATGCCCTGCTCTGCCTAATTCCGGATAATACATCGACTTCGCCCGGGCAGACATTCAGGCCTCCGGAGAGATCATTTTATCCCCATGGAGTGGGCAGCTGCTGTTTATCCAGAAGAAACCCATATCTCCTAATCCTCTGCCTTTGTTATTGTCCATGATGGGACAGGAACATCCTTTTTTTATTGCTTCTGGACTTCCTGGGTTCGGGATGGACATTCAGTGAGGCCCCAGTACACCGGTACCCGAGAGGTGAAGGGAAGGGTCAACAAGGTGGCGAAAAGAGATATTAACGACTGGCGATGTTCCGGGAGCGGGTATGATCCGCATCAGTCTGTCCATCTCAGGGTCCCGGAACAACATAGATACAGTCTCCTTTACGCTCCCTTTGCACTACCCATGATCAGGCCGAAGTTTATGTGGTACCAGCCCTGTGGGTAACTGATATAGTAATCCGTTTTCCCCAGCGCTTCGGCTTCTGCGACCTGTCTTAACAATAGCTGTTTTGTTGCTTCGTCATGACCTGCGCAAAGCCACCTCTTCGTCTCGTCGCTCATTTTCCAGGCGCGTTCAG
>Ga0116147_1003624_pt1 | contig 14398 bp, 11 predicted proteins | sample AD_JPNHG3_MetaG_FD_89749 | JGI IMG/M metagenome (GOLD analysis project Ga0116147, IMG submission 89749) | Active sludge microbial communities of municipal wastewater-treating anaerobic digesters from Japan - AD_JPNHG3_MetaG | ecosystem: Engineered > Bioreactor > Anaerobic > Digestate | place...
CTGGAAGGTCTTTGCCTCGCGGATCAGGTTGCGCACCGCCGACGTGGCAATCAGAATTTCCAGCGCGGCGCAGCGGCCCTTGATGTCCACCCTCTTGAACAGCACCTGAGCGATGACCGCCCGCAGGCCGTCGGCCAGGGTCGAGCGGATCTGCGCCTGTTCGCTGGAGGGGAAGACTTCAATGATGCGGTCCACGGTTTTGGGCGCGCTGGTCGTGTGCAGGGTGCCGAACACCAGATGGCCGGTGGACGCCGCTTCCACGGCCAGGGAAATCGTTTCCAGATCGCGCAATTCGCCGACCAGAATGATGTCCGGGTCCTCGCGCAGCGCCCCGCGCAGCGCCGAGCTGAACGACTTGGTATGCACGCCCACCTCGCGGTGGTTCACGACGCAGCTCTGGCTTTGGTGAACGAATTCAATCGGATCTTCCACCGTAATGATATGGTCCTTGCGGGTGCGGTTGGCTTCATCGATAATGGCCGCCAGCGTCGTCGATTTGCCGGAGCCCGTCGGCCCGGTGACCAGAACCAGTCCGCGCGGCAGTTGGGCCAGTTTGGACAGCACCGGAGGAAGCGCCAGCTGTTCGCAGGTCAGGATCTTGCTGGGAATTTCACGAAAAACGGCGGCAACGCCGTACTTCTGCTGGAAAAAGTTCGCACGATAGCGGGCCAACCCCGGAATTTCATAGGCAAAGTCCACGTCCCCCGTTTCTTCAAACACCTTGATCTTGTGCTCCGGCGTAATTTCATACAGCAGCGCTTTCAATCCGTCGTTGGTCAGGACATCGTACTTGATGCGTTCGAGGTCTCCACGGATTCTAATCACGGGCTGCTGCCCGGAAACCAGATGGAGGTCGGACGCACCCTGTTCATGCATGAGCTGAAAAAAAGCGTCGATTTTTGCCATAAACGTCTCCCGTCAATAATATGATTTGATCCTTTGGGTTAGGTTGTCCAGACAGCCCTTCCGAACGGTTCACTCCCCGTCCGCATGCAGCTTCCGATGCTACCCGGCACGGATGCGAGTATAGGGAAAAGGGCCCGGTTTTGTCAAGAAAAGTTTGGGCAAAACAGGCGCGGGGCGCAGTGTTCAAAACGCCTCAACTCCCTAACTTATTCTTGACAGTTGCTCAAACTATGGATATGCTCCGCGCGTTTTTCCGGGTCGGGGATGTAGCTCAGCTGGGAGAGCGCGGCGTTCGCAACGCCGAGGCCAGGGGTTCGATCCCCCTCATCTCCACCAAGACCTTATCCGATAAAGTCCAAAGAGGGACATGAAGCCCGCGGTCACAGCGGGTTTTTTGTTGCTGTTTGTTTAAAGACAAAAGGCTTTCAGATTCATCCGGTTAAAGCGTGCTTGGCTTCGTGAACGGTCATAATTTTCCACACAAGGCCGTGTGCGACTTACCGGAGCGACAGGAGGGAAACCATGGACAAGCCCATGACGTATAAAGGCTATACCGCAAAGATTGAATACAGCGAAAAAGATGAATGCCTGATCGGCCGTGTTTCCAATATTCGCCACACCATAACCTTTCATGGCGATTCCGTGAAGGAAATCAAACAAGCTTTTGAGGAAGCGGTCGACCATTATCTCGACGGCTGCGCCGAAAAAAACGAAGAGCCGGAAAAGCCTTTCGAAGAAGGCCGGGTGGTGCGGATGAGTGCCGGGCTTCATCGCATGATCGCTTTAGCCGCCAGGAACGAAAATAAAAGCGTCGGCGAGTGGATTGCCGAAGCCCGCAACAAGCCCCGGGGCAACAAAGATGAATAGTATTTAGCCGGGCTTCTGCCTCCGGATGCAGTTGCAAAATCGCATGCCGCTTTCCGCCGATTCAGAAGACGTATGGCAAGAGCGGGTTTCCTGTCGGTCGGCGCCTTGCGGCAGCGGATTACTTGCCGCTCAGGGCCTTCATCATGGCGCGCACCGCTTTCATCTGCGGAGCCTCTTTCGTCAGGTAGGCGTCTTTTCCGCAGTCGAGATAATCCCACCAGTCAAAACAGCCATAGGGGTTCGCCTTATTTTTTTGCGCCTGGGGATACAATACGATGATCTGATTCGTGTTCGCCCATTCGTTGTAACCGGCGCGCAGGACCATCTGCAAACCAAAAGCGACGCCGTCTTTTTCCATGTTCCCGCCCCGCGGGTCTTGATTGTAAACCTGACGGCAACCGTGAAAAACAACATGAATTCTGCACACCCTGCCCTCCAGGCAGGATTGAGGGATATACGCATAGCCGAATTCGTTCAAACCGGCTTGCTTTGCCAGATCCCCGGGAGTCGGTGGTTGCGGATCCACAAATGCCGCTTGTGCAAATTCGATCAGTTTGCCGCTTGCTTTCGTGACCGGTGAAGCAGGATGCAACGGGCCATAGATGTGTTTCAACGCCTCGCCCGCGCCGTCATAATTGCAGGCGCTCATCCAGGGTGGGCGGTTTGCTTCTTCACACCGGTTTCCATAGCGGATCGTGGGAAACGCGTGTCCCGCCATCATGTCCTTTTTATAATGAATGTTGCTTTGCGGGACGCCCATGTCCAGATACCAATCATAAGCCCGGTCCACAACGGCCTGCGGAACCGTCTTATCCGCCATGCCGCCAAACAAAAATATTCTTTTTGTTTTCAGGTTTTCCACCGGGTCAATCCGACCCTCCCGGGAATAGGACCCGGCCTTTTCCCTCAACTGCGCCATGGCTTCGGCGGTAAGAAAAGAAGGACGGGCCATGCAATCATTCAAGGCTTTCCATAGGCTGCCGCGGGCGCAGCCGTAGGGTCCTCCCGCAAAAACACCGACACCCGACATGATGCCGGAATAGGCCACGAAAAATTGGCCGGCCATAAAGCCGCCGGCGGACAGGCCGGAAACGGAACTTTGCCGGATGTCTATGTTATAGGGGTTCAGTTTTTCGCGAAACGGCTTGATGTCTTCAGACGCGGCGGTGCTGCAGATCAAGGCGGTCAGCAACAACACGACAAAGCATGTCCTTGGAAATCTGCCCATCTTTGCAACCTCCTCCCGGCGTCGGAGCCGTCAATTGCGACTCCCGGTTTTCCGAAACTGCGGGCAGATTTCGGAGGAGCCCGGCTCGTAGAGGCGGCATGTGGCCGGCCTTGTTTCGTGAATGGCACAGCCGAATTTTTCGCCGTCAAACATGAAAAAGGGGCAACCATGAAGCGTCTTTCCCGTTTCCGACGAGACCAGGTGATCTCCCTCCCAGGATCCATGCTCCCGTTCCAGCATCTCCAGGATGTCATCCCGTCGTTCGGCCCTCCAGCGCGCCATATCCTCATCGGTGACGTAAGCCGTGAAATCGGCCAGGCAACAGCGGCCGCAGCGTATGCATTCCATGGGTTTTGCGTCTTTCATTTTCTCCGCTTCTCCGGATCAAAAAATACCACCGGCCCGGCCATTTGTAAATTCATTCTTGGAATTGTAAAAAAAGTATGTTTAAGGAGCCACTTGGAAAGGAAAAAAAATGATCAAGCTTTCCGGAACATTGAACGAAAAGCGCGGCAACATTCCCGTTGTCCTGCTTTACAATATAGAGCCGGACTGGACCCGGGCCGAAAAAGAAGAAGCGGCCGGCCACTCTACAAAACTCGGCCTGGCGCTTCTCGAGGCCGGATTCCCGACGATTTTCGTGCCGCTTGCCGACGGAGATCTCGAGAGTCGTTTGGGGTGCTTCGATCCGGACGGATACATCGTTTTTAACTGGTGCGAAAGCCTGCCCGGAATTTCCCACAGCGAGTGGATGGTGGCCGGACGTCTTGAAGCGATGGGATTCACCTTTACCGGCGCGGGTTCGGAAACGCTCGCGCTCGCGCAGGACAAGGCCCGGGTCAAAGCCCTGCTGGATGCGGCCTGCATCCCCACGCCCGCCTGGCGCGTTTTTCAACCCGGCGAAGCCGTCCGGTGGGAAAGGTTCCCCGCGATCGTCAAGCCCGTCCATGAGCACTGCTCCGCCGGGATCAGCCGCGATTCGGTTGCGCTGGACGAGGGTGAGCTGGCCCGCCGTGTTCCTTTTCTATTGGACGCCTACCGGCAACCCGCTCTGGTCGAAGATTTCATCGACGGGCGCGAATTTCACGTGTCGGTCTGGGGAAATGAAGAACTCACCGTATTGCCCGCCGCGGAAATGGATTTTGCCTTTTTCAAAGATGTCAAGGACCGCCTCTGCGGCCATGAAGCCAAGTTCATTCCGGGCTCCGACGCGTACGAAAAAATCGAAACAAGGCTGCCCGCGCCGCTGGGCCCCGAAGAACAAACGGCGCTGGAAATCGTGTGCCGCGCCGCCTACCGGGCCATCGGCTGCCGGGATTACGCCCGCATGGATATCCGGCTGCAAGACGGCGTTTTTTACGTCCTGGACGTCAACCCCAACGCGGACATCAGCCACGACGCCAGCATGGCCTGCGCCGCGGAAGCGGCCGGCATCGACTACGGCCGAATGGGCGCCGCCATTGTCCGGATGGCTGCGCGCCGACATCCGGTTTTCAGACAATGGGTTGCAACCCCTTGAGGTTCAAGAGAAATGACCGGCTCTGTTGAAAAATATCCCACCCGGAAGGGCAAAGATGATATAAGGGCTCACTAAAAAAGAGTCCCGCGGGGAGTTGACGTGACGAAAAGCCAGAAAATCAAAAGTCTTATACAGAAACATCTCTTGATCCTGGACGGAGCGACGGGAACCGAGCTGCAGAAAAGAGGATTGCCCGCCGGGGTCTGTCCGGAAATATGGTGTCTGGAAAATCCTGCGGTGATTCAGGACATTCATGCCTCTTACGCAAAAGCAGGCGCCCGGGTGATCTACACCTGCACGTTCGGCGCGAACCGCTTCAAACTCAAGCAGTTCGGCGTAAAAAAAGACGTCGTTTCGGTCAACCGGGAACTGGCGCGCCTGGCCCGGCAGGCCTGCGGCAACAAAGCGCTGGTGGCGGGCGACATCGGACCCACCGGCCTGTTCATTGAGCCTTTCGGCCCGCTGGCCTTTGAAGAGGCGGTCGATGCATTCAAGGAACAGGCGCGCGGCCTGATCGACGGAGGCTGCGATCTGATCGTGATCGAAACCATGATCGACATTCAGGAGGCGCGTGCGGCCCTGCTGGCGGTAAAAGAGCTGGGCGACATCTTCACCATCGCTTCCATGACCTTTGAAAACGACGGACATACGCTGGGCGGAACGCCGCCGGAAGCGGCGCTCATTACGCTGCAGAGTCTGGGTGCGGATGCCGTGGGCTGCAACTGCTCCACGGGCCCTGAACAGATGGCGCAATACATCGCCGCCATGAAGCCTCTCGCGACGGTTCCGCTTCTGGCCAAACCCAATGCCGGCCTGCCCCGGCTCGAAGGGCTGAAAACCGTCTTCGACATGGACGGCGCGGCCTTCGCCGCCGGCGCCCGGAAGCTGGCCGCGGCGGGCGCCGACCTGCTGGGAGGCTGCTGCGGCACAACGCCCGCCCACATCGCGGCGCTGGCCGGGGCAATCGGGAAAAGAAAACCGGCAAAGCCCCGCAGGAAGTCGGTTGCGGCGCTCAGCTCCGCCCGAAGCTACCTCCCCCTGAACGAGGATCAGCCCCTGCTGGTCATCGGCGAAAGGATCAATCCCACCGGCAAAAAAGCCCTGCAGCAGGAACTCCTGGAAGGCAAACTCTCCATCATTCGCCGGATGGCGCAGGAGCAGGAAGCGCAGGGAGCTTCGCTCTTGGACGTCAACATCGGCGTGCCGGGCATCGACGAAGCCGCCACGATCCGCAAAGTGATCGGGCTGCTCGCCTCAACCACCCGTCTGCCGCTCGTCATCGATTCGTCGAGAGTGGAAACCATTGAAGCGGCGCTCCGCCTCTATCCGGGCCGGATGCTCATCAACTCCATTTCCGGTGAAAAGGAAAAGCTCGCAAGGCTTCTGCCGCTCGCCGCAAAGTACGGCGCGATGTTCATTTTGCTGCCCCTCACCGACGGCAACATCCCGAAGACGGCCGGCAAACGCCAGGCGGTCATCCGCTCGATTTACGCAAAAGCGCAGAAGGCCGGAATGACCAAAGATGATTTTATTGTGGACGGGCTGACCATGGCGGTCGCCTCCGACGCCGGAGCGGCCCAAGAAACGCTGGCCACGGTGGCCTGGTGCAAAAAGACTTTTAAAAGCAGAACGGTTCTCGGCCTGTCCAATGTTTCCTTCGGCATGCCGGGGCGCCCCTGGCTCAACGCCGCGTTTCTGGCCATGGCGCAGTACTGCGGACTCACAATGGCCATTGCCAATCCGGCCGGAACGGAATTCATGAACGTGAAAAAAGCGGGGGACGCGCTTGTCGCCAGAGAAAAGGCGCCCCTGCTGTTCATCCGCCATTTTTCCGAACAAACCGCGACTGCGGCGCCGCAAACCGCCTCTCGGTCCCCGGAGGAAAAAGTCACTGCAGCCATCCTGGACGGCGATCGGGACCGCATCGTCTCTTTGGTCGAAGCGCTCCTCCAGGCGGGACTTCCCGCCTCCCGGATCGTGGATGACCTGCTGATTCCGGCCATTGTGCGGGTGGGGGACCTGTACGAAAAGAAAATCTATTTCCTGCCGCAGCTCATGGCCGCGGCGGAAACGATGAAAAAAGCCCTGGCCCTGCTGGAACCGTATCTGAAGCAAAAGGCGGCCGCGGAAAAGGGCAAAGTTCTGCTGGCGACCGTTCGGGGCGATATTCACGACATCGGCAAGAATATTGTCGCGCTCCTTTTGAGAAATTACGGATATGGTGTCATTGACCTCGGCAAAGATGTTCAGGATCAGGCGATCATCGAGGCGGCCCGGAAGGAAAAACCGGACGTCATCGGGCTTTCCGCCCTGATGACGACCACGATGGTCCACATGAAGGAGGTCATTTCGATGGCCCGCGCTCAGGGAATCCGCACGGACTTTCTGGTCGGCGGAGCCGTGGTTACGCGGGCGTATGCCGAATCCATCGGCGCGTTCTTTGCCAAAGACGGCGTGGCCGCCGTCAAGGAAGTCGATCGGTTGATCAAGCGATGATGGGCGGAATAACTGAAAAACAAGACAGGCGGTTGAGCGTTTGCGCTTCGGTCGGACTTCACGCCCTGGCGGCGGCCGTCCTGATGTTCGGCCTGTCCGGGCCCGCGAGGGTTCCGGATGCGCCGGGGAGGCTCGATTTTGTCTGGGCATCCCTCGCTTCCGGAAAGGGGGCTCCTTCACCGTCTGTTCCGAAAGCCCTTCGGAAGAAGCCGTCGACCGCGGAGGGCCGATTGGTAGACGCGGAGGAAGCACAGGCCCCGCAGAATGCGGCGGCGCAGAACCGCGACGGCGCACCGGCCGGCGAAAATGCAGCGTCCGGCGCCGCAGCGGCGCTTTCCGGGCCGCAAACGGCGGTCTATGCGGAAGCGCCCGGCCACGGGGTTGCATCCGATGCCGCAGGAGCGCAGGCGGGACCCGTTGCGCAGCCGGTCGTTTCCAGCGCCTATCCCCGATACCGCGAGAACCCGCCGCCCGGTTATCCGGAAACGGCCCGGCAAAGGGGTTACGAGGGCGTGGTGCTGGTCGCGGTTGAAATCCTGACGGACGGACGCGTGGGCAAAGCCGTCGTCCGGCAGTCATCCGGCTATGCCATTCTGGACCACACCGCGGTTGCCGCGGTCAAAGACTGGAAATTCGTGCCGGCCAAAAAGTCCGGCGTTCCTTATAAAACATGGGCGGAACTGCCCATCAAATTTGTCATCCACGAGAATACCCGCTCGTAATATCATCCGGACCGGAGGAAAATATGATGTCCATGGATCAAAGCACCGCTAAAAAGCGCCTTGGAAAAATCATCCTGGAGCGCTCTTTCAAATACAGCGACAACCCGCCTTTTACGCTGGCGTCGGGCCGTCAGAGTAATTTTTATTTCAACTGCAAACCGACCACGCTGGACCCGGAGGGCATGAATCTGATCGGCGAGATTGTTTTTGACATGCTGAAGGACGCGCCGGTCACCGCGGCGGGAGGACTGACGCTGGGCGCCGACCCGATCGCCAACGCCCTGGCCGTGATTTCCTTCCAGAGGGGCAAACCGATCAAATCGTTCATCGTGCGCAAAGATGTCAAGGCCCACGGCACGAAAAGCGCCATCGAGGGGAACGTCGCGGCCGGCGAAAGGGTTGCGATCATCGACGATGTCATCACCACGGGCGGCTCGACGATCACCGCCATCGAACAGGCCCGCCGCGCCGGTCTGGTGGTGGACCGGGTGATCACGCTGATTGACCGCGAGGAAGGCGGGCGGGAAAACATCCTTCCGCACGCGGACCGCGTTGAGTCCGTGTTTACGCGGACGCAAATCATGGCGCTGCGCGAGGAAATCCTGTCGGGACAGCAGCGGACATGAAAAGAAGCCTTTTGTTCCCCTTTTTCCCGCTGTTGGCCGCGCTGCTGTTCTTCTGTGCCGCCGTTGAAGCGGCCGTCATTCCCGTCACCAAATTCCGTTCCGCGGATCTGCCGGGCGGAGCGCCCCCCGGATGGGCGCTGGAGAAAAAAACCGGCGCGCCGTCCCTGAAAATCTCCAAGGAAGGCGACAACTATTATCTGCATCTGCGGTCGCAGGGCAACTCGTCCTTCGGCGTGCGCACATCGGCGCGCGTCAACGTGAAAGACTTTCCGATTCTTTCCTGGCGTTGGAAAGTCGAAAAAATGCCCGTCGGCGGCGACGTCCGCAAAAAAACAGCCGACGATCAGGCGCTCCAGGTCTATATTGCCTTCAAAGAAACCGGATTTCCGGCCGCGCTGAACACGCCGGTCGTAGGCTATATCTGGGACAATGAAGCACCCAAAGGATGGAGCGGACGCAGCACACAGATCGGCGGCGACAAAATGCGCTACATTGTTTTGAGGAACAAAACGGACAAAATCGGCCAGTGGTACACGGAGCGCCGCAATCTGTATGAAGACTACAAAAAACTTTTCGGCGACATCAACGGGGGCGAACCGCTCGGCGTCACCACCGGACTGCAAATCCACATCAACACCCAGCGAACCAGAACGCCCGCCGAAGGCCTGATCGGCGAGATCTACTTCAGCAGCGAGACGAAGGACGTCGTGGTGACGGAAGCCGCCAAGGAGAAAATGGTTGCCGCAACCCCCGTGCTCTCCAGCCCCAGAGGGAAAGCGCTGCCCGTGGCCGGCTTCGACGACGATTTCAACAAACCCGGCTGCGTCAATATCCGCATCGCCTTCGACACCAATTCCACGCAGGTGGACGCCATCCCGAAAAGCAGCGTGCAAACGATTATGGAATATCTGGTGAAGCATCCCGAAGACACGCTCGTCATCACCGGTCATACGGACAGCGTCGGTTCCGACGCCTTCAACCTGGAGCTGTCGAGGCGGCGGGCCCAAAGCGTCAAACAATATCTGGTCGAACAATACGCCATCGACGAACATCGCCTGATCGTCCTGGGCGCGGGCGAATCGCGCCCGATCGCCGACAACGACACGCCGGAAGGCCAGGCGCAAAACCGCCGCGTGACGATTCAGGATTGTCCGCGGTAAAAATTTTTTTCAAGGAGCGTCCCGTGACACCCATCCATGTATTGCAGCCGAGTCTGCACAGCGGCGATGTCGTCCAGGGGTTTATCGTGTTGCGCGTCGAAGTCATCGAATCGATGCGCTTGACCGCCTATGAAATGGAGCACCGCAAAACCGGCGCCAAAGTGCTGCATCTGCACGCCATGGACCGGGAGAACCTTTACGCCATCGGCTTCAGGACGCCGCCCGCGGATTCCACGGGCCTGCCCCACATCCTGGAGCATTGTGTGCTGGCCGGCTCGGAGAAATATCCGCTGAAGGACGCCTTCAAAGAACTGATTCGTTCCAGCATGCAAACCTTCATCAACGCCTTCACGTACCCGGACAAAACCCTTTACCCGGTAGCCAGTCAGATCAAGGCGGATTTTTATAATCTGGCGCGCGTTTACACGGACCTTGTTCTGCATCCCCGCCTGCTTCGCGAAACCTTCCTGCAGGAAGGCCATCATCTGGAATTTGCAAAGCCCGGCGATCCCGAAAGCGATCTGATCATCTCCGGCATTGTTTACAATGAAATGAAGGGCGCCTATTCATCGCCCGATTCGCTGATGTATAAGGACATTCAGCAAAATCTTTATCCGGACACCGTGTATGCCCTGGACTCCGGGGGCGACCCGGACATCATTCCGACGCTGACCTATGAACAGTTTCGGGATTTCCACCGCCAATACTATTCGCCGACCAACGCGCGCTTTTTCCTCTATGGGGACATCCCCACCGCGGACCATTTGGAATTTCTGGCCGAAATGCTGGCCGGCTTCGAGCGGGTGGAGGTAAATTCGTCCATCACAAGCCAGCCTTTCTTTTCCGGTCCCCGGCGGGTTGCCGGCGTCTATCCCATCGATCCGGATGAGCCTTCGGAGAAGAAAACCAACGTCAATCTGGCCTGGATGCTCGCGGAAAACAAAGACTTTGAAACGGCGCTTACGCTGTCCATTCTTTCCGGCCTGCTCGTGGGCAGCGCCGCGTCGCCCCTGCGCCGGGCGCTTGTCGATTCGGGGCTGGGAGAAGATCTGTCGCCCGTGTCCGGCATCGAATCCGATCTCAAGCAGATGATGTTCTGCGCCGGTCTGCGCAACATCAAAAACGCCGACATCCCGAATGTTGAAAAGCTGATCCTCGACACCCTGCAAAAGATTGTCGCCGAAGGATTCGACCCGGAACTCATCGAGGGCATCCTGCATCAGGTCGAATTTCACGGCAAGGAAATTTCCCGCGGCTCCTACCCTTACGGGATTACGCTGATGGGCGGCGTTTTTCAGACCTGGCTCTACGACGGCGATCCCCTAGTCGGCCTCGATTTCTCGCGCGTGATTGAAAAGATCCGCCTCCTCCTGAAAGACGATCCGCAGATCTTCCAGAAAGTGGCCCAACAATGGCTGGTGGACAATCCGCATCGCCTGCTGGCGGTGATGGAGCCGGATCCCGATTTCAACCGGAAGAGCGAAGCTGAATTAACGAAGAAGATGGCCGCGCTCAAAGCCGGTTTGTCGAAAGATCAGCTGCGGGCAATCGACGAGCAGGCGGCGCGTCTGAAGGCCTTTCAATCCGAGGAGGATTCATCGAAGGCCCAGGCAAGCCTGCCCAAACTGAAAATGGAAGACCTTCCCCGGCAGGTGGAAACGGTTCCGACCCGGCACAAAACTCTGGCCGCGACCCCCGCGCTGGCGCATGACCTGTTTACCAACGGCATAGCCTATGTCGATCTGGCGTTTGACACCGCTTCGGTTCCCGAAAGCCTGCAGATCTACCTTCCGCTTTTTGGCAAAATCGTAAGCGGCATGGGCGCGGCGGGTCTGACCTACGACGAGATGGCCAAACGCATCGCCCTGCAGATGGGCGGATTCGGCTATGATCTGTCTTCCGGCCTTTCCGTGGACGCGGCCCGGGTCTGGCAGAAAATGGTCTTTTCCTTCAAAGCGCTCTACCGCAATGTTCCGCAGGCTGTCCGGACCGTCCGCGACATTCTCTGCTTTGGGGATTTGAACGATGAATCGAGAATGCGTGATTTAATCGCCGAGCGGAAAAACAACCTGATCGCCTCCGTCGTTCCTTCCGGACACGTTTTCGCCAAACGGGCGGCGGCGGCAGGGCTGACGCTGCCCGCCTATCGCGATGAGCAATGGCACGGCCGGACGCAGCTGCGATTTGTCCAGCGGCAGGCGGAGGGCTTCGACGCCTCCAAAAAGCCCCTGCGCGAAAAGCTGGAGCAGCTCAGGGAAATCCTCTTCACGAGGCAAAACCTGACGGTCAACATGACCGCCGATGCAGACGGCCTCACGCTGGTGGAAACACCCATCGGCGAACTTCTGGAAAGCCTGCCGGCCGGCCGTCGGAGCGAAGAACCCGAAAGGCCCACGCTTGCGCCCGTCCGCACGGGCATCGCGGTTCCCACCCAGGTTTCCTATGTGGCCTCGGCGATGAAAGCACCCGCCTACACCGATCCGTCCTCCGCGCTGATCATGCTGGCATCGCGGGAACTATCCAACACGTATCTGTACAAACATATCCGCGTGCAGGGCGGCGCCTACGGGGGAATGTCGTCTTTCGACCCGTCGCAGGGCGTATTCGCATTTCTGTCCTATCGCGATCCGCACATCGTGGAGACGATAAATGTCTTTGAGGCCGCGCAAAAATATTATTCCAAAAACGAAATGACAAAAGACGATTTGGAAAAGGCCGTGATCAGCGCGCTTGGCGCGCTGGACAAGCCCCTCGATCCTTCGGGGCGCGGTTATGTCGCCCTGTTCCGGCATTTCAGCGGCGCGACCGACGACCTGCGCCAGGCCTTCCGGGACCGGCTTACTGCCGCAACGCCCAGTCAGGTGCGGGACGCCCTGTCCGACTATTTTGAAAAAGCCTCGCCATCCGGCTCGGTCGCGGTTTATTCCTCGCAGGAAAAACTGGAAGAAGCCAACCGGCGTCTGGAAAAGAAGCTGAAACTGGAAAAATTGTCGGAAGCATAGGGGAAAAGGCTGAAGGCTGAAGACTGACGTTGGTTTTCAGCCTGTATTTGGAGCTCTTCAATGACAGATAACAACAAGGTCGGCACGTTGATCAACTGTTTGTTCTGCGGACACTTCTACCTGACGGGCCGGGCGGAGACTCCCTACGGCTGCCGGGCACACGGTTTCACGACGTTCCGCATGCCCTCCGTGGACGTCTTCGGGGCTTCAGGCGAGGACTGCGCGTTGCTGGTCCGCAGGGAACCGGGCGAACACACGCACGACAAATGCCTCCCCGGGAGAAAGGAAAGGAAAGAGAATATGAATATCTCACAATGGCTGGATCAGAAAGAATCCCAAGGCTTTGATGTGTCCCGCGCAGTCCTGCCCGAAGAGCTGGAGCGCGAAGAAGAGCCGGATGAGACACTTTACTTCAAGGAAATCCGTCCTTGCAGCGTTTTGTGCACGGGTGATCATCCCTTTGCCACGGTCGAGCGATTCGGCCGCTGGTACCGCAGCCGGGGACGGGAAAAGGAAAAAGGACCGCACACCGGCAAACCGCCGTGGTGGTTTTTCACCCGGGACAGAGACCTTGCCTTGCAGACGGCAAAATCCCGCATCGAAAAATAAAGAGCGCCGGACGTCTGATCCGGCGCTCTGCCGTCTTAGCCGGCCAATCCGCCTCTTATGAAAATAATTCCGAAATGCTTCCCGAGACAACCTTTGTGCCCGCCGGCAACGGTTCGGCCCCACAGACAGGCAGAAAGATTTTGAAGGTGAGTTTGCCCGCCTCTTTGTTTTCCGCCGCGGCGCATCCGCCGTAAACGGAAAGAATGGCTTCTGCCGTGGACAGGGTTCGGAAAACGGCGCTTTCGCCCCGGTCCGCCGGAGGGCTTCCTCTGCCTTCGATTTCAACACACGCATAGGCGGGCCCTGCGACGCGTGAAAAAAAGTCCTGATCCGGAAGGGTTTCCGTTCCAACCGTTCCCGCACGAAAAGATAAGGCAGCCGGCGCCCCTCCGAAGAATTCCCCTGCCCCTTTGATCAGGTTGACCAAAACCTGCTGCAGCAGGTCGGGGCTGATACGGACTGACGGACCGCAACGGGGCAGATCGGTTTCCATCCGCGTGTTGGGCGGAACCATCGCCCGGAAAACAGGCAGAAACCGCAAACAGGCCCCGGATATGTCCAGCGGCGCTTGCCCGGATGCGCCGTAGCCCAGACAAAAACCCATACTGCCTGTCAGCCACCGGCAGATCTCCGCCGCCTGACAGGCGGACTTCATGGCTTCGGTAAGCAGCCGGAAAGGCTTTCCATCCTTCGGCAGTTTATCCATCGCCATCTCCATATTGAGCAGAATCCCGACAAAATGATGATTGAAAAGATGAGCCATCCCCGATGCCATGGCATGGGAAGGATCGGTTTTCTGAAACGGTTGGTCGGCCTTAACGACGTCTGTACCCTTTGCGTGCTTTTGTTTGAATTCAACTGCCTGATGAAGCGCCTCCATAAGTTTCCGGGTTCCTCTTCGCTTTTACGATCTTTTCATAAGATGGATTGCAGATGGGCGCGAAGATTGACTTTCGTGTTCCGCAGATCCAATTTCTTGCGAATATTGTTGCGATGCGTCGCAATCGTGTTTGCCGACGTGTTGAGGATATCGGCAATTTCTTTGGTCCCTCTCCCGCTTCGGATCAGATCGGCAATTTGGATTTCCTGCGGGGTGAGATTCGAATGGGTGAGAAGCAGGCTGGTCACAAACGAAGACAAAACATCCTTCAGGCTGTTCTCCAGGCCCTTCAGTTGTTTTCGCTGCCCGGCGTTCAGGTTCGACGCCCGCAGCTTCTTCAGATGAGGGATGACCAGATCCTGAAGGTTGGCCTTCAGCTTATC
>Ga0116147_1003642_pt1 | contig 14365 bp, 9 predicted proteins | sample AD_JPNHG3_MetaG_FD_89749 | JGI IMG/M metagenome (GOLD analysis project Ga0116147, IMG submission 89749) | Active sludge microbial communities of municipal wastewater-treating anaerobic digesters from Japan - AD_JPNHG3_MetaG | ecosystem: Engineered > Bioreactor > Anaerobic > Digestate | place...
AGTAGCCGGGGGTAAGGCCGTCAGGCCGCCACCCCCGGTCCCCCGCCCCCAAAACGTCCAGCCCCCTCCGCTTGCGGAGGGGGTTGGGGGTGGCGGCATCCCGGAGTCTCCGCCAGCCGTCAGTCCCGATGCATCGCGATGCTCTGCGCTACCACGGCGACGAAACAAACCTCACCGAGGGAGCCTCCCCCGGCCGAACGGAGTCTGTGCGCGCCGAGGCTCCGCCCGGTTCTGCGTCCGCCTGCGTGGTCTGGGGGCCCACGCTTCCTACCACGAAACTAAAGGCTGGCGTGCGGGGCGCGGAACCGAGGGGGACGGCATACGCGGGAGCGGGCAGAGAACCGACCGCGGATTTCGCGGATTTCGCGGATAGGGGAGACGCCGCGCAGGGCTGCCGGTGGCGGGCGAAGCCGCTCGTCCGGGACAGCACCACGTCTGCCGCCGTGCTCTCCCGCTCTTTCCCATCCGTGCCATCCGCGCCATCCGCGGTCATATCCACTGCATGGAAGCGGCTGCAGGTTGAGGCGCAGCTTGGGCCCGGCCAGTTCTGCGTCCGTCTGCGTGGTCTGCGGGCCTGTCTGCCCCAACTGCCGAGACGCAAAATGCGCAGAGCCCCGGCATTGCACGCCAGACTACGGATTTCGCGGATCTCGCGGATGGGGGAGACGCTGCGGAGGGCTGCCGGTGGCGGGCAAGGTCGCTCGTCCGGGACAGCACCACGTCTGCCGCCATGCTCTCCCGCTCTTTCTTATCCGCGCCATCCTCGCCATCCGCGGTGAAGCCAACCACAGGAACAGGGCTGGCGGCTGAAGCGCGGCGGCGGCGCTCTCCAAGCGGGCGCACCGGTTTCGCACGCGCAGGGCCAGACGCCTTCCGCGGCCGCAGGTTCCCGGACCTCGACGGGGCGCAACGGACCGCTTCAAAAGGGGAAGCCGAGCGAAAAATGGAGGGTGCCGGAAGGATCGCCCTCGCGGGGATTGAGGTTCCGGCCGTATTCCAGTCGCACGGGTCCAATCAGCGTCCTCCAGCGGAGCCCGCCCCCCACCGAGAACAGACCGGTGTCAAACGGGTAATCGTCGAGCCGCTGAGCCTCTCCGAGAGCGTCGGCAAAGAGGACCAGCGACCAATGGGTCGTCAAGGACTGTTCCAATTCCACTGTGGCCAGCGTGTAAGTCTCCGCGCCGACGAACTTGCCCGCGGCGTTGCGCGGGGAAGCTTCGCCTTCCGGATAACCGCGCAGGGAGCTTTCACCACCGGGGAAGAACCGCCGATTAAAAGGCAGGTTTTCGGTGGGGTCGCCCTTGGCAATGACCACGCCATGCCCGAGTCCCAAGCCCAGGTACCGGCCCCCGCCAAGCGGCCGGTGCCAGGAGGCGGCCCCCTCGAAACGCTGGTAGTTCACCTCGCCTCCGAGTTGCTCCGCGGCCAGTTCGAGCGTGCCGAACAGCTTGTACCCTTTTCGCGGGTAAAGCACATGGTCGCGCCGGTCGTGCTTGAACTCGGCGATGACCGCGCCGACGGCGGCCTCGGTCACCCCTTCCACCGCAAACTCGGGGCCTGCGTCGGCGGCATTCAAAATGCCGTAATGGTAACGCACGGTCAGGTCGGTATGCAGCGGCCGCAGATATTTGTGCGCGCCGACGCCGCCCCCGTATTCCTTGCGGACGAAGGAAACCTCGTCGCGACGCAGTCCGGAAGCGTCCAAAAACGCGTCCAGGTCCCGCCCGAAAAACTGGGGGATGCTATAGGTGAACTCGCCGCTGGTGGCTTTGAAGGACTGGATTCCTTTCAGTTGCGCCCGGTGGGCCAGCCCCCAGATGTTGTTCCACTCCGCCTCCGCCCCGCCCCGCAGCAGTTCATAGCTGCCATAACCCAACAACAGGTCGAGGTTGAATCGCCGGCTTTCCTTGAGGTCGAACCACACCTCGCGGGTCTCGTTCGTCGCCGGCTCATAGGCCACCTCGACCCGCTGAAAAATGCCCAGTTGCGCCAGGCGGGTCCGGTCCTGCTCCGCTTTGAGGGGGTCCAGCCACTCGCCGCGCTCGACCCGCACCCGCCTGGACAGAAACGATTCCTGGGTGGCCTTTGTCCCACGAAACCCCACGGCCGCCACCCGAATCCGGGGGCCCCGGTGGACCTCGGAAACCAGGTCCAGATAGACCAGCCCCTCCAAGGAACGGCGCGAGACGGTCCGCGTGGTCACTTTTGCATCCGGATAGCCCAGGCGGAACTGGTTCGTCCTCAGCGCCTGCTCCAGGTCCTGGACCCACAAGCGCGAATAAGGCTTCCCCGGATAAACCATTCGAACCTCGGCCGGTTGGGTCTGGTTCTCGAAATAGAACTCCTGGCGCCAGGAGCTGACCATGAACCGGGGCCCCTCCTCGATCCGGAGGCGCACCCGGGCTTCGCCGGACTCAGGAGAAACGTCCTCCCGGACAACGGTGACCGCGGCCTCGTGATAGCCCAGCCGTTCGAGCCGGCTCGTCAGGCTCGACACTCCGCGTTGCAGCCCCGCCGGCGTGAAAACGCGCGCGCGCTTCAAGCGGAGCAGGGTTCCGGTTTCAAGAAAATAAGACCGCGCCTCCTTCTCGGGGATGGAAGCCAGCCCTTCGAACTCGAGTTCCCTGTAGTGGTAAAGCAAACCTTTGTTGACTTTGAAATGAACGGCTTTCGCCTTCAGGGACTGAGGCAACGGACTTGCCTGCAATTCCCCCGCGCTGCAGCGAACGGTTTCGCCCGACACCGTTGTCAGCTCAATGTCAATCCCCGGCCGCAGATAGCCCTCCCGCTCCAGCGTGGCGGCCAGGATCAAGGCGGCGTCCTCAACGAACGTGGCGCCGAAGAATTCGGGTTTTTTGCCGCCCAATTCGAGGGTGCGGAGGGTTCGTTTCAGTTCCCGGTTGCCCACCAGGCCATAACCGGAAATTCGCAACTGCGCCGGCTCCGCGGACGGCGGCGCCTTCGAGCCGCCATCCGCAGTGGCCCGGCTGGACAGCAGGCTCGACGCGAGGGCGGCGGCCGCCAGCCACCGCGTTGCTCCGCGACAGCTTTGGAGAACGGAATTCACCGGGCCCAGACTCGCCATTTCGCTCCGACGTTAAAGGCCCCAAAGCGGTCGTACTCGCCCGTCAAGGACCAGCGATCCGACAGTTTATACTCAAGGTCATAGGTGGGCCGTCCGGCCTCGGAAAGGTCCGCTCCCGAGCGCACGGTCAACCGCTCTTCGCCGGTGTCGCCGTAACCCAGCCGGGAAAGCAGGTCGCGGCCCAGGAAGAAAGCCACCGACTGGGCTCGCTGCCGCGAGGAAATGGATTGCTGGGCCTGGGGCATTTCGCCGGCAGTGACCAGCAGCAGAATCTGGTCCGAACTCAGGGGCGGCGTGGAACTGAACTGGACCAGGGGGGAGCTGGCGGGGCCGCTGACCTCCATGCGGATGTCATAGCCCAGTCGCCGGGAGGCGGCCTGCAGCGTCAATTGAGGCTCGAACGGATTGGCGCTGGAAAGGCTCGCCCGACCCTGTTGAATGTCCAGGGTGGCAAAGGGGAACAGCACCTGCCCCGCATCCAGCGTCAAGTCGCCCACCGCCACGGGCTCTTTCAGTGTCCCCTCCAGTTTGAAGTTTGCCGAGGCCCTGGCGCGCAGCAGCGGGGTGATCACTCTCAGAAACCGGTCGCCCTCGACGCGCACCGCCAGACGCCACTCCGCCAGCGGCGGATCGGGAACACTGAAGTAAGGCGGGCGGCGGCCGGGAGTCGCGACTCCGCCCGGAACCAGGTCATCCAGGTTGCTGAGGAAGAAACTGTCACGGAGGCGCACCCTCCCGGCGATCCGCGGCGGATCGGCGTTGGTCCGGGTCAGTGTCAAATCCAGATCAGCCCGCAGAATGCCTTGAGCCTGGCGCGCGAGGGGCACGTTGGTGGCGGTGAGCGCCACTTCAAACGGTGGAAGCGCGCCCTGGCGCCAGGAGTTGTCGCTCAGTTTGGCCTCGCCCTGCAGGCCGAGGGGCGAGCCGCCAATGTTGGCCCCGGCGGAGGCAAGCCGCAACCGGTCGCCCAGGAACTCCAGGCGCAGATTGATGTCCCGGACCGGCCCGAGGCCGGGAAGGGGGCGGGTGCGCCCATCAACGATTTGCAGCTCCCCCTCGAGCTTCAGCCCCGGCTGGAGCGCCACATCCAGGCTCAGGGTTCCCTGGGGAGCCAGAACGTCCGGCGCGCCATCTGCCAGCCACGCGAGGGGAGCCTGCTCCAAACGGACCCGGGCCGCCGCGCGCCGCCAGTCGGGCGCCGGATTGGTCCGCACACCCGCCCAATAGGAATTCCCCAGGGGAAGCCGCCCGTCAAAGCGCATCATTCTCCCTTCGAAAGTCGCCCGGCCTGAGGCAATCGCCAGCCGCTCCCGGTCCACCTCGAGGTCCGCCTCCAATTCCCGCAGCGATGGCAGGGCCGGAGTCTGACCTGTGGGAACAAGTGCGCTGGCGGTCAGTTTTCCTCGCGCCTGCGGCGCCGCCCAGGTTCCCCCGATCTGAAGGTCGAGCGCCGCATTTTGCGCCGTCAAGCCGGTTCGGCTCCGCAGTTCATCCTGCAGGAAGCCGTTGGGCGTGATCACGACGGAACCCTGGAGCGGGGCATCCGTGGGAGTTTCCAACGCAAACCAATTTGAGCCGCCAACGCGGAACGCGAGCGGCAACCGGCCGGCGGCAAGCGCAAGGGGCCCCGTGGGGGAGGTGAGGGTCAGGTTGGAGAGGGTCAGGCCATCGCCGATGGCGGAAATTTGCGCGCTCAGGCCCAGGTCCCGGTCGTCGGCGGTCGAAACGGCCAGGGCGGCATCGAACTGCAAAGGGCCATTGGTCCACCCGCCGGTCCATTCGAAGGATTTGACCAGCCCATTCGGAACCTGCCCCCGCAGGAATTCCTTGAACAGGCCGGTGGGGGTGTTGCGTACCATGACCCGGGCTCCGCCGCACCCCGGCCAGGCAAGGAAGGTCTCGGCTTCGATTGCCCGGTCCCCGCCGACCCACCGAAATGGGCCGGACCGCACGAGCCGCCCTCCTTTGGGACCCGATTTGAACTCGACGCGGAAAGGTTCGGCCAACTCGAGCACCGGGGTGTTCGAGCGCAGGAAATTCAAGGACTGGAGGACCGCATCCCCCGCCCCTCCGCCGAACGATAGGGTTCCGCAGGCCTCGAGTGTCGCCTCAGACTGCTGGAGCTTGAGCTTCGCCTGGGACAATTTGAAATTCCGCCCCGACCAGTCCAGCCCTGCCGTTCCCGCGGCGAACTGAGGGGTTGTCAGCCCGCGAACCTCGACGGAGCCGTTGTGTTCGATCTGGTCCAACGCTCCGGCGAAGAATCCCGCGACGGACAGGTGATCGCAAGCGTAGCCCGCCGGCAAGAGACCCCGAGGAAGCGGACCCACCACCCGGAGTTGGCCGTTTGTGAAGAGCCGGCTTTGCAGGTTCAAACTTAATTGCGCCGTGAAAGTGGTGTCGTTTGAGATGGCAACTTCGGCATTGGTCAGACTCAGCCAGGGCCAGCGCAGAACTCCGGCCAACTGCAACGTCCCCGCGCCGAATGGGGGGGTGCGCGGCCCCGCTGCCCGGGTTTCTGTGTCAGCGGCGGGCGGGGCCGAACCTTCCCGAACCGCTTCGGGGGACGAAGCCGGTTGGGGCGGACGAGGCTGTCCACGCTCGGAGGGGTTGAGGCGCGCCCATTCCGGCGGCAGCACAAGGTTCGAGCTCGACAGGAAAAACTCGAGGTCGGGAAGAGCGACCGTTTCGCGCCGGAGCCGCGCCCGGCCCTCGAGCGTGCCGGCGAGGGAGGCAAACTGTTGGTTTGCCAGATCGGCGTGGATGCGTAGATGAACGGCGTCGCGCAGGAGCCGTTCCGTGAAGGTCCATTGCATCGGCTGCTCCAGGTCCGCGCTCGCCCAAGGGAATCGAAGGCACAAGGATTCCACAACCATGAACCGGGTGTTGCCCCGGCCGCGAAGTTGAAGTTCGAGCGGTGGCAGAGCGGGGTGTTCCGGGCCGGGCCTCATGCCGGCCTGCAGCGAGAAAACGAATCCGTCCTTTTGCCACACGGCCTGCAGTGCGCCGCGCAGCGGGTCGTATTGCGGAAGCCCCAGCCACGCAGCCGGAATCTCAAAAGCGGGAGCGTCCAGCCGGGCGTTGACCGGAGCGAAGGCCTCCCGCGGAAACGTTATCGAAAGCGTGAGCGGGCCTTTTCGCCAATGCCCGAGCCCCTCGAGCGTTAGTTCTTCTGAAGCCAACAGAACGAGATTCGTAAAATTCAGCCCGAGGGCCTCCGAATGGAAACGGAACTGCAGGGAATCCGCGGTTCCAAGCCGGGCTTGAACCTCAAGCGGCGATTGAAGCCCTGGCAGTTCCACCTCGGCTGTCAACGCCCCACCCATCCAATGAGCTTCCGCCACCCGCAATTCGGTTTTCTCGAAATGGATCGAGCCGCCCGACAGCGCGGCCGTCGGCAGCCACCGGCGCAGTTGGCAGAGAATCCGGCGCGTCTCGATGGCCACCTCATAGGCTCCGGTGCGGACCGCATGGTTGTCGGGCGGGTTTGGTTGGGCCACGCGCAATTCCCAGTGATCCACCCGGATAAACGGATCCGGTGTGTCGGGGGCAAACGCCAAACCCCACAGCCAGGCCCAGGGAGCGCGGACATCAGCCAAGCCCGCTTTGACGCTGACGTCTCCGCGAGCGAACGTGGGTTCGCGCAGCCCAAAGCGGGAGTAACCATTGCGCTCGTAGCGGGCATAAGACAGGCCGAATTGCCGCGCCACCGGCTTAAAAACCCACGGGAACCAGACCGGTATGGACCCCGCCAGCAGCAGCAGCCCGCCCAGGACCCCTGCCAGCCGCACAAGCATCTTCCGCCGCCGTTTTGCCACGGATTGAAAATAGCGTCATTCCGAACCGGTCGCAGCGGTTATTTTTCTTTGAAAGGGACCTTGGAGTCCCACGAATCGTGTTGCGGCGCCCTGCGGACTGCGCGCGTTCGTCAGACGCCGCCGAACCTGTCCGCCCGCCCGCTGCGACCTCCAAAGCCCGCCACCTCGACCGCTGCCGGAGCGGAGTTGAGGTCGCCCAACGTAAAAGGAGGGGCAGCACTGCCGGGGGAGGGAGGGCGGAGAGGGGGAGGGGCAGCGGTTTCGCACGTATTTTTGAAGGACCGCTTTCCATCCTATAATTTCAGGCCTTCGAGCATTTTTCGCATTTTGACCCCATTTTCTTATTTGTTGACGCCGGAGGGGATTTTGCTAGCCGACCCCCAAATATGGCTAGGATACACGACACCTCCAAGTCCACCCTGGCTTTGCGCCAACGCAAACGCCTCCTGCTCTCCCGACTCCGCATCCACCCCGATTCCCTGCGCGCCTCCCTGGTGGAGCGCTTCTCCCGCTGCGGGAAAACCAACTGCCAGTGCCACCACATGGCGGCCCCAAGCACGGCCCCTTTTACTACCTGACTCAGTGCCTGGCGGTGGGCAAGGTCAACAAATTCCTCCTGAAGAGCGGTGTCCAGCAGCAGTCGGCTCGTGACGCCATCCAGCATTACCGCCAACTCCAAGAGCAGTTGGAGGAACTGTCTCAGATTAACGCCGAGTTGTTACGGCGAGAGCAAGACCTCCAATCATGAGCGAGGGGGCCTTCGACGACTTGGGCCAGTTTGTCGCCTACGCGGAGAAACAGTTCCAATTGCCGCGGCTGGCGGGCTGTTTTGCCACGCAGCGCTGCGATCCCAAGATTCCCTCCGGCGCCGTGGGGCTGAGCCTGTTGTTGGGGGAGGGCGCTCCCGTTCCCAGCCTGGTCCAATTAGAGGAGGAACCCCAGTTGCCCCAATGGCAACGGTGGGTGGGTTACCCCGCGCGGATCAGCCACGATGCCTTCGGCTATGCCAGCAACCGCATGAACCCGGAACAGTTACGCCGGGCGGGGGTATTCATCAACAAGAAGCTCAGACGCGGCAAATCCTTCGAGGAGAGCAAACTGCACGGGCTGTTGGTGGTCAGTCTGGACGCCAACGAGCAGTTTTGCAGCGACCACCGCTGCTGTGAGGAGTGCCTGAGCCGGGAAGTGGTCCATAAAGACGACCAGGGCCACGAGGTCACAAAACCCAGTATTACCCCAAACCGGTCTGCGCGCAGTTAAGCGGGCCGCGCTGGAGTGTGATCCTGGATCTCGAGCCGATGCGCCGCGGCGAGGAGGAATGCGCGGCGGCGTTGCGGTTGCTGCGCCGGATGCGCAAAGCCTATGGCCTCTGGTTCTTTGACCTGGAGGTGGTCGACGCCTGGTACGCCAACGGGCCGTTTCTCAAAACGGTGGTGGAGGAGTTGGGCTGGCCAGTGGCGGCCGCGCTCAAGCCGGCGCGTCGGGACCTCTACCAAGAGGCGCTGGCGCTGCTGTGGATCAAGATCATCGCGTTCACCCTTTTCCATGCTTTCGCCATTGGCCATGGCAAACTTTTCCGTTTAGGCAAGGTAACGCTGCAGGAGCTACGCAAGCGGATTTACTGCTCGTTGCTCTGTGGCTGGCCCATTCGGTGCTTTAGCGGTTGAGCCGGACCAACTAACCCAACCTCATCCAATGACGAGGTCGAGATAGCGGGCCGCCCCCGAAAAACGGTGGCGATGGCCCGAGGGGTGGGTTGTCGCCCGGTTCCAGGAGACTCAGACCACCAGTCCGCCGAAGTGGTGGCCTGAGAAAAACCAAGTTCCGGCTTCACCGCCAACTCCGCACGCCCGTGCGAAACCACTGGGGGAGGGGGCCGCAAGACCGCGCACGGGCGTCGTTGACCTGCGGCGCCAAACCGAGCAACCTTTCGAGCCATGGAAATCACAACTCTAGGCGAGGCGCGGTTCGATTCCCCCCATAAGCGGGTGGTTCCAGATCATTGGCGGGTGCCGGCGCACATTGTTCGCGGCCGCGACCCGGGTCCTGGGGAGGACCTGTGGTTCGAGCGGGCCGGCCCGCGGGCCAAAATCTTTTTTGATCCCGCCCGCACGCGCGCCGGCATTGTGACTTGCGGCGGACTTTGTCCCGGCCTCAACAACGTCATCCGCTCGATTTTCCTCGAGCTTCACCACGGTTACGGCATCCGGGAAATTCTGGGTTTTCGCGACGGCTACCAGGGGCTGGACCCCCGGCGCGGCAAGGAGCCCCTGCGCTTGACGCCTGAGATGGTGGATGACATCCATCGGGAGGGCGGCACTCTGCTAGGCACCTCCCGCGGCCCGGTGGACACGAAAGTCGCCGTCCAAAACCTGATCGAGCGTGGGGTGGATATTCTCTTCACGATCGGGGGAGACGGCACGCAGCGGGGGGGCAACGAGCTGTTTCAGGAAGCCCGGCGCCTGGGGCATCCCCTGGCCGTCGTGGGGGTTCCCAAGACCATTGACAACGACGTGCCGTTCGTGGCGCGGACATTTGGCTACCTGACCGCTGTCGAGGAGGCTTCCAAAGTCCTGGACTGCGCGCACACCGAGGCCCACAGCGTCCCCAACGGAATCTCGCTGGTGAAGTTAATGGGGCGCGAGGCCGGGTTCATCGCCGCCGGCGCGACCGTCGCGAACCAGGACGTGAACTTCACCCTGGTCCCCGAGCTTCCGTTCAAGCTGGAGGGGCCGCGCGGCTTTTTGCCGCTGCTCAAGGAACGGGTCCTGCGCCGGGCCCACGCCGTGATCGTCGTGGCCGAAGGGGCGGGGCAGGACTTGTTTCCAGGCGGAAGCGAGGCGCGGGATGCCTCCGGCAATGTCAAACTCCGCGATATCGGCCTGTTTCTCCGCGAGAAAATCGAGGCCTACTTCAAGGCGCAGAACGTCCCCATCGTGCTGCGCTATTTCGACCCCAGTTACATCCTCCGCAGCGTGGTGGCCGACGCCGAGGACTCCATCCTGTGCGACCTTTATGCCCGCAACGCCGTGCACGCCGCGATGGCGGGCAAGACCGGCCTGGTGATCGGCCTGTTGCACGACCAGTTCATTCACGTGCCCATCGAACTGTTGACCCGCCAAAAAAAGCGCCTGAGCCTGCAAGGCAGCATGTGGCACGCCGTGCTGGCCACCACCGGCCAGCCGGAACGATTCGAGTGACCCAAAACGAGCAACTATGAAACGACGCAGCTTTCTTCGCGCGGCGGCGGCTTCCGCCTCCTGCTCGGTTTTCATCAACCTCTCCGGCTGGGGACAAACCCGGGACACCTCCCCGCCTTCCCTGCCCGGTCCCGGGCCCGGCCCCGGCGCCGGAGGCGGCTCGAAGACGGCCCTTTTCGAGGGAGAACCCCACCTGCGTTTGGTGGACCACGAATGCGACCTGTTGGTGGCTGGCGGAGGCTTGGCGGGGGTTTGCGCCGCCCTCGCCGCCGCGCGGCATGGCGCCCGGGTGCTCCTGGTTCAGGACCGGTCGCGGCTCGGCGGCAATTCCTCCAGCGAAGTGAAGATGCACGTGGTCGGGGCGGATATGAGCGGTGGCCGGCCCGGCTGGCGCGAAGGGGGCATTATCGAAGAGCTGCGGCTCGAGGACGCCGTCCACAATCCCCAGCGGAGCCGCGAGATGTGGGATTTGCTCCTCTACGACAAAGTCAAATCGGAATCCAACATCACCCTGTTGCTGGACACCGCGGTCTGTGCCGCCGAGGTCCGCGACGGGCGGATTCAACGCGCCCTGGCGCGCAGCGACAAACAGGAAACCCTCCACCGGATTGCCGCCCGCCTTTACGCCGATTGCACCGGCGATTGCCGGCTCGGCCTCGAGGCGGGGGCGGACCTGCGCACCGGCCGCGAGAGCCGGGCGGAGTTCGGGGAATCGCTGGCGCTGGAGAAAGCCGATTCCCAGACGCTCGGCAGCTCGATTCTGTTCACCTCGCGCGACTTCGGCCGGCCGATGCCCTTTACCCCGCCAAAGTGGGCCCGCAAGGTCACCAAAGAGATGCTCCGTTTTCGCTCGGTCAAAAGCTGGGAATACGGCTACTGGTGGGTGGAGTGGGGCGGGGACCTGGACACCATCCGCGACGAGGAGCGCATCCGGTTCGAGTTGCTCCGCATCGCCCTGGGCGTGTGGGACTATATCAAAAACTCGGGCGAACATCCCTCCAGCGCCAACTGGGCCCTGGATTGGCTGGGGATGGTCCCCGGCAAGCGCGGCAGCCGCCGCCTGCTGGGGGACTATATCCTCAAAGAGCAGGACCTCATGGGAACCGCCGAACCGCTCTACGACGGCGTCTGTATCGGCGGCTGGAGCATGGACGACCACCCGCCCACCGGCTTCGACCGCCCCGAAGAACGCCCCGCCCGCCAGGTCCCGCCGCCCTTCCCCTACAATATTCCCCTGCGCTCCTTGCACAGCCGCAACCTCGGCAACCTCTTCATGGCCGGCCGCAACCTCAGCGCCACGCATGTTGCCTTCACCAGCACCCGGGTTATGGCCACTTGCGCCGTGATGGGCCAGGCGGTCGGAACGGCCGCCGCCTATTGCCTTCAACACCAACTCTCCCCGCGGCAGCTCAGTTCCGACCGCCAACGGGTGGCCGAGCTGCAGCAAATGCTGCTCCGCGACGACCAGACCATCATGGGGCTCCGAAACACCGACCCGCTCGACCTTGCGCGCCAGGCCAGCGTCACGGCCTCCGCCTGCCTTGCGGAAAGCGACCCCGCCCATGTCATCAACGGCCTGGTGCGCGACCTTCCGGGCAAGCTCGACAACCGCTGGTCCGCCGAACTGGGCGCGGGCGCTCACCTCGACCTCGAGTGGCCGGCGCCCCAAACCCTCCGCACCGTGCAAATCACCTTTGACACCGGCTTCCACCGGCCTCTCACCCTCACCCACCAGGACAGCTTTAATGCGAAGATGGTGCGCGGCCCCCAGCCGGAAACCGTCCGCGATTACGAATTGCTTTATCGCCCCGCTGATGACGCCCCCTGGACCTCCCTCGGCGCCGTTTCCGGAAACTATCAACGGCTGCGACGCCACCATTTCCCCCCCTTCACCGCCAAAGCCCTGCGCCTGAAAGTCACCGCCACCAACGGCAGCAAGGAAGCGCGCGTGTACGAAATTCGCTGCTACGCCGATTGAGCGCCTTCCCGCCGGAATGCCCGTCCCGCGGGCGGTCCTGAGCAGGGACGGGCGCCGCCCAGGCAAAAAAAACCGGGCTAGTCGGTCAGGGGGTGACCAAAAAGCCCGGGGAATTTTCGAATTAAGTACAACTGTAGGATTACGGAGAAATTCGGCCCGAGTTTGTACCAGAACCCTGGCCGAAATCTGCTGCCGGCTGACAAAGAACAATCAACCGTTTTGCCGGCGAAATCTGCGCCTAATAAATCATGGCCGCTCATGGGTGTCAACCCTGCAATGCAAGTATTAGCACTGCTTTATACCGTCATTAATATGCGGCCTTTATCAGGCTTGCACTGATGAGACGCTTGCTCCCCCGCTTTCGTTCAATTTTTTTTTCACGCCCACCACCTTTTGCGGCAACCCCCGGCCTCCGGCGCGCCGGGTTTTTGGAATTTTGCACATTCCTGTTTACACGAAGGGGCCGGTTGTTAGTATCCCCCGGTAATCGCAAGCACGACATGAAAAAAATTGAGGCCATTATCAAGCCGTTCAAACTGGAAGACGTGAAGGAAGCCCTTTCCAGCCTGGGCGTCGAGGGAATGACCGTGCTGGAGGTCAAAGGGTTTGGCCGCCAGAAAGGGCACACCGAGATTTACCGGGGGAGCGAATACACGGTGGATTTTCTGCCGAAAATCAAAATCGAGCTGGTGCTGGCTGACAGCCTGGTGCCGCAGGCGGTGGACGCCATCGTCAAAGCCGCCAAGACCGGGAAGATCGGGGATGGCAAAGTGTTTGTGAGCGCGATCGAGAATGCCGTGCGCATTCGCACCGAAGAGACGGGCGAACAAGCAATCTAGTCCGAACCAGGACGCGCGTCCCGGTTCTCCGCCGAACCGGGAACGCGGCCCCGTTCGGCTTTGCAGGAGGATTCCAAGATGAGCACACCCAAGAGCGTAATTGAGATGGCCCGGAAAGCCGGGGCGAAGATGTTCGACATCAAGTTTGTGGACACGTTTGGGACGTGGCAGCATTTCAGTTGTCCGATTCGGGAGCTGAGCGAGGAGATTTTCACCGAGGGGCTGGGGTTTGACGGGTCGAGCATCCGGGGCTGGAAGAGCATTGAGGCGTCGGACATGCTGGCGATGCCGGACCCGGCGACGGCGTTTATGGATCCGTTTTGCGCGGAGCCGACGCTGTCGTTGACCTGCACGATTGCCGAGACGGGGACCAAGGAGAGCTACACGCGGGACCCGCGGGGCATTGCGCAGAAGGCCGAGCGGTATTTGGCGGGCACGGGGGTGGCCGACAGCGCGGTGTTTGGGCCGGAGGCGGAGTTTTTCATTTTCGACAACGTGCAGTATGAGAGTCGGAGCAACGGGACCTTTTACAGTGTGGAGAGCGAGGAGGGGGTGTGGAACACGGGGCGGGAGGAGCTGCCGAACCTGGGGTATAAGATTCGGCACAAGGAGGGGTATTTTCCGGTGGCGCCGGCCGACACGCAGCAGGACCTTCGGACGGAGATGTGTTTGGTGATGGAGCAGTTGGGGTTGAAGATTGAGCGGCAGCATCACGAGGTGGCGACGGCGGGGCAGGCGGAGATAGACTATCGGTTTGACACGCTGGTGCGGGCGGCCGACGCGATGATGGTGTACAAGTATGTGGTCAAGAACGTGGCGCGGAAGCACGGCAAGACGGCGTGTTTCATGCCCAAGCCGTTGTTTGGGGACAACGGGTCGGGGATGCACACGCACATCTCGTTGTGGAAGAAGGGCAAGCCGTTGTTTGCGGGCAACGAGTATGCGGGGTTGTCGGAGCTGGCGTTGTATTACATTGGGGGGTTGTTGAAGCATGCGCGGGCGTTGTGCGCGTTGTGCAATCCGACGACCAACAGTTACAAGCGGCTGGTGCCGGGGTATGAGGCGCCGGTGAATCTGGCGTATTCGGGGCGGAACCGGTCGGCGGCGGTGCGGATTCCGATGTATAGCGACAATCCGAAGGCCAAGCGGCTGGAGTATCGGCCGCCGGACCCGGCGGCCAATCCGTATCTGGCGTTTGCGGCGTTGCTGATGGCGGGGCTGGACGGGATTTTGAACAAGATTGACCCGGGGGAGCCGCTGGACAAGAACATCTACGAGTTGCCGCCGGAGGAGTTGAAGCAGGTGCCCAACGTGGCGGGGAGTTTGGGGGAGGCGCTGGATTGTCTGGAGAAGGACTGCGAGTTTTTGCTCAAAGGGGACGTGTTCACGCAGGATTTTCTGGACATGTGGATTGCGGCCAAGCGCAAGGAGCATGACGCCCTGCG
>Ga0116147_1003676_pt1 | contig 14271 bp, 14 predicted proteins | sample AD_JPNHG3_MetaG_FD_89749 | JGI IMG/M metagenome (GOLD analysis project Ga0116147, IMG submission 89749) | Active sludge microbial communities of municipal wastewater-treating anaerobic digesters from Japan - AD_JPNHG3_MetaG | ecosystem: Engineered > Bioreactor > Anaerobic > Digestate | place...
AAGTATATTTTCAATTTCTTCGTATATTGTAAGCTTGTTTGGAAAACATTTCTTTTGTGGAGCTGTCGTATTCACTTCCATCTCTTGCTATTTTATACTCTTGTAATACTGGTCAATTTTCATCTTGTGATACTGAAATTGTTGTAGGGATTCAACCAAATCCACATGAACTAGCTATATTTCATCTTTGGTCTAAGAAATATCATTGCCCGTCTACCACCAAATAATATTCTGTATGTCATTGGGAATTCAATCAAGTTCAAAGTAGCGCATAGGAGATAAAGGTCTTTTCACTATCCTTATTACAGTCTTCATACTGATGAATTGCATCAGAGATTATCTGATCTGTATTTTGGTTTGATATTGTTTGAGTTTCATTTGTGTTTTCAATTTTATTGAAACATCAAGTTATGAAGAAACAACATAATAATAGAGAAAAGAAAAGTCAGATTTTTTTCATTATCATAAATTTTAAATATTAAAAACAACAAAAGAAGAAATTATGAATTAATTAATCTGATAATACTATAACGATTTTTTATCTAAAATACAACAAAAAATGCCCTATTGGGCATTTTTTGGAGTGATAAATAATAAAATTTCACATATTATAATCTAGGTTTATTTCTCTATCTGACTTAATTTCTTTTCAATATGGCGTTTTTTTGAAATTAAATTATCAATTTCTTTTTGTACTTTTTCTGCTGTAGCAATTCTATTAATTTCTGTTAAGATGTTTAACTCTGTCCTTTTGTTTGTAATTAAATTGTCAATTTGTTTTAGTAAATCTGCATAAGCCAATTCTATGGTGTCTCATAGTTTTACACTATTTAAAAGAAATTTATTTTTAAAAATTTTATCTAATTCGTTTAATCTAATATTAAAATCTTTGGTTTCTAATCCTAAACGAATATCATTTATAATACGTATAATTATATCTGTGTAAAGTTCCCTATCTTTTTCTGTTATATTTTCATTGCCTAATTTTTGTAAGAAATGATTATTTAATCAAACAAGTTCAGGAGTTTCTTGAACTTTTATTATTTCTTCTTTAGTAATGTTTGTACTTTTTTCGATTTGTGAGTCTTGTTCAACAGGTATGTTTGGTTTTTCTATTTTTCCCATAGTAGATAATTATTAAATAAATTATTTGTGTATCTATTATAGTGAAATTATGTAAAATGTCAAATTCTTTTTTAGAAAAAGAAACAACTTATTATATGCAATTAGCATTCTCAAAATAGCTTGAATACTACTCCATTGGTAATTTTAGTTTCAGTAAAATCTCCAATTTGTAATGGTTTTTTGGAAGAAATGATGATTTGTTTCATATTATCTGTATATCATTCATATTGATAATTTCACTTCTCATCCTGTGCTAAAAAATCATTGATTAAAGATGTTCTAATATTTCAAATCTCTTTTTGGTTATTTGAAAGTGAAATTTTGTTTAGTAATTCATTTAGTTTTTGCCATCTTTTATGTTTTATTTTATATGGAATATTGTCTGGAATATTTTGGTTTGCGTAAGTTCATGGTCTAGGTGAATAAATTCCTATATAAATCATATCAAAATTTCAGTACTCTACTAAATTTAATGTTTTTTGAAAATCATCTTCAGTTTCATTTGGAAATCCAATTATAATATCGGTTGTAATACTGATTTTTCTATTAAGTTTTTGTATTTTATCTATAAATTCTTTTGCTTTTTGATTATTATATCATCTATTCATAGCTTTCAATATTTGATCTGATCACGATTGAAATGGGATATGGATATGTGGACAAAGTTTTTCTTCTTTTTCATGTAACTCCAACAATTCATTGCTGTAATAAGTCGGATATGGAGAGGTATATCTAAGCCGTTTCAATCAATCTAATTTCAAAACTTCTTTTATTATTTCTACAAACTTTGGATGTTTATTTACTATTTGTCATAGTAATACTATTTCTTCAGCTCAGTTTTGTAGATGAACTTTACACTCATTTACGATATGTTCTACTTCAAAATTTCTTTCTAGTCCTCTAGCATAAGGGACAATACAGTATGAACAAAATTGATTACATCAGGTGGAAATTGGAACATAAGCTGTTTTTTTGTGTTTTATATTCATAGAAGTATTTTGATTTTCTGGGATTATTTTTTCGTATTCGTTCAATAAATCACTATTGTATTTTATTTTATATCAAATTTTTTCTAATATTTTTGGTAGGAATCAAGTATCATCGATTCTTCGAAACAACTCTATGTTTTCAAAGGTTTTTTTTAGATTAAAAAATTGTGGATTGAATGCATGATTTATTGGAATAATATTTTTTTCTTTTAATAAGTTGGGTGTTTCTTTGTTGATTTCTTCCGTGCTTAATCACATTATTTCATAATTTTCCATATTTATTGTTCACAAAAAATTTCCTATTCTCAAATTTTGAGGTAATTTCTTTTTTGTAAGTTTGTTATTTCTAATATTGTGTTGGATCATGCATCAAGTAATCCAGATTTTTTGAGTTTTTTTGAAGTCTTTCAATAATCATGTTATTTTATCTTCTGCTTTTTGTCTGACAGAACATGTAATCAATATGATGATATCAGCATCGTTTTGTTCTTCTGTATAGGAAAATCAGCAATTCAATAGAATTGATTTTATTCTAGCATGATCTGCGTAATTCATTTGGCAACCGAATGTGAGTATATGGAATTTCATAGTTTTAATGTTTTCTAAAATCTCGTTTGTGTAGTATAGCAATAATATGTTTTTTTTCAAACAAAAAAAAGACTACTAAGATCAACATCTAGGTAGTCTTTTTAAAAAGATTTTTACACATAGAGCATTCTAAGTCTATATTTTTATTGTTTAATATATAAGCATAATTATATAAATTAAGATAATTTAGATTAAAATATGTTTAGTATTTATAATAAAAATTAAAATAATTTATATGTAATTTATAAATATAATTTAAGTTTTTTAGGTTTAAATTATTTTTCTAATGATTTGTTTTAATTTGATAGAAAGTGTTTAGTTTTCTATTTTATTTTAAAGTGATTTAAAATAAAGTTAAAACAAATATATATAATTTCTTTTTCGGAATTTATATATTTTTTATTTAAGGTTTTTATTTATTATTTAGAAATAAATAAAGTTTAAATAAAATACAATAGAAAGGTAATTTATAAATTGTTTATTATGTTTATATTGTTTATTTATTTGGAATAAACATCTAACTATATATTTTTATAAAAATCTAAGGATTAATTTTTGATTAATTTTTGATTAATTTTAGTTTTTTAAATATGTTAATAAATAATATTCTTGATAGTAATTAATTTTTAACCGAATTCGAAACTAAAAAGTTTAGAATTTATTAACTATATAGATAGTATAAACAATTATAGATTAGAAGTTTCTATGTTAAAGATCCTATCATCTCAAATAATAATTTTGTTACTATTTTTTGATGACAGTTCTATTATATAGAAAAATGTTTGATTTGTCAAATTTTTGAGGACTTTTTTTGTCGATTCTTAGATTTGTTAGTTTATAACTGTGTTTTTGCTTGATGATTTTTGCTGGATTTTGGGTGTTTTTTGACTTTTTTTTGACTTTTTTGATAAAAAAAGATGTTTTTTGATTAATTTTTTGAAAGTCAAGTATCAAAATCACAGGAATATCTGATTTTTTTTCATATTTTTGAAATATAACTAATATATAGTTAGTTTATATTAAGATTATTGAAAATAAATATGCTTATGAAAATTAAACAATATCCTAGATTGATAATATTTGGAATCTCAATATTAGTAGCGATTTTTCTTTTTTATCAATGAATGACTTCTGAAGCAGTCAATAATTTTTTCTTATCTTTATGATATTGATGATTGTTTTTATGAGGATTATTCTATTCATATTGATTTACATCTTCTACAGCAACAGCTATTTTACTAATTGTATCACAGGATAAAATATTATGGTTATCTATTTTAATAGCCTGATTGGGAGCTTTAATCAGCGATATAATCATATATACTTTTTCAAAAAATGTTTTGTTGAGAGAATTAACTATGTTGAAAGAAGAATGATATGTAGTGAAGTTTAGGAATTTTTTGAAGAGAACTTTTTGACCAAGGTATAAACATATTATGCCGGTAGTCGCAGGGATTTTGATTATGACTCCTCTACCGACGGAGATTTGAGTTACTATGTTGGCTGGGAAGAAAAATATTTCTACAAAAAAGTTTATTGTAATTGCGTATTTATTGCATACAATTTGAATTTTGATTATTTTACTTTTATCTAAGTTGCTTTAGTTAAGTAAAGTTCCTACCACCCGGCCCGTAGTCCTACGGGGCGGGTGGTAAGAGGGAGAGTATTTTTAATATGCTAATCGTCCTCAATCTACTGCTAATGTTTCTCAATGAATGTAGCTAGCATCATCTGAAGCTAAAAATGCTACTGCTTTTGCAATTTCTTCTGATTCTCCAAACCTTCATGCTGGAGTATGGCTTAATAGCATTTTACTTACTTCATCATTTTCCAAGCTTTCTTTTGTCATATCTGTCCTGATAAATCATGGTGCTACAGCATTTATATTAATATTGCGTGATGCGTACTCTATTGCCAAAGATCTTGTTAGATTGATTACAGCTGCTTTGGTTGTGCAATATGATGATGCATGAGCAAATCATCTCTTTCATAAGATAGAAGCTATTGAGACAATTTTTCAACTTTTTTGTTTTAACATGTGTTTGATTACTTCATTCATACATAAAAATGTTCATTTTAGATTTCTATCTATCACAAAATCTCGCTCTTCTTCTGTTAATTCTTCAAAAGCTTTTGTAGGGCCAACTCATGCATTGTTTACTAAAATATCAATTCTTCCAAAATTCTTAATAGTTGTATCCACTAGGTTTTTGATGTCATCTGAGCTTGAAACATCACATTTTACTGCTATAGCTTTTCAACCAAAATCTTCAATTTCTTGTACTACTTTTGTACAATTCTCTAGTTTTGTGCTGGAAACTACTACAGTTGCTCAATTTTTTGCAAGTTCTAAAGCGGTTGCTTTTCAGATTCCTCTACTAGAACCTGTAACTATGGCTACCTTGTCTTTAAATTTCATTTTATTGTTTTTTTTAAGGATAAATATAACTACCGATATAATTACATATAAAAATAAATAAATCAACACATATTTCTTGTCAGGAATTAAACTTGAATTTTTTTAACACTTTTTTATAAATATTTTCGTTGTGATTTTAGCTTTTATATTGAATAATGTTTTTTGTTATTTTAACATTTATCATTTCTATTGTGTTATTTTTTGCATACTTATTTCCTAGCTTTTACTTTAGCGAATTGGTTTTAAGTTTTTTGCCATATATTGTTCTTTTTACAATCCTTGTTTTTGCAACTCAATTTGTCTTATTAAAAAATAAAAAGGTTTGAATTTATGCTAAATTCTCGCCCTTGTTTATTTTATTGTTTGGTCTTTTATTTTTTCTTTATTCCAAAGACTACACAAATTTTTATAATTGAGATTGATTTGATCAACAGGAATGAACTGGGATAAATGTTTTGTATTCAAATATTTTGTATAAAAATCATAACTATACTGGAATTTTAGATTGGATAAATAAATATGATGCTGATGTGGTTTTGATGGTAGAATTTACTGATGAGCATTATCAAAATATGAAAGAAATTTTACATGATAAATATCCTTACTCTGCTCGTACTAGTTGGTCACAAAAATATTTCTGAAATGTTGTTTTTAGTAAATATCCAGTTGATAACTTAACTGATAATGTAGATCAATGAACATGGAGATATTCCCACTTCAACTTGAAACATAATGATAAAAATTATTATTTTTATTTAGTACATACGAGTTCTCCTGTGGCTTATAAGTTTTTTACTATGAGAAATAAGCAATTCAATATATTGATGAATGATTTTGAAAAGTATGATTTGGAACAATCACAAAACAATCATGTAATGGTTTTATGAGATTTCAATGTTTCTCCGTGGTCTATTTATTATAAAAAATTAGAAGCTGTTATGTCTGGATTCAAAAATATGACAAAAAATTTTAGGATACTATTTACTTGGAGAATAAAATTACTACCTTTTATTATATCTCACATTGATCATATATTTATAGACGATGATTCTGTTGTGTCAAATATTACCAAATTAAATACTCCAGGTTCAGATCATAGATGATTCTTTATTGAAAATTTTAGATAATTTAATCCTTCGAAATGTTTCAATTTATTTGGGATTTTGTTCGTTATCCGTTTGATCAAGATAAAGAAAAAAATAAATTTTCTAAGTTTTTGAATTTGTTGTTAAAGGACTACCCTGCTTTTTTATGGTCTAAACCTACTTGGCAAAGGATTGTAGTTTCTCCACTTTTGTTTATTGCAAAAATTTTTCAGAAAAAAAAGTAGTTTTGTATTGATGTGTTATTTTTTAATCATCCGTTTTGAATGATTTTTTTGAAATTGTTAAAATAGAATCTCAAATTTGCATTTTTTGATATTCTGGTTATAATTTATTATGTTTAAAGAATAATCAAATAACTCATGAAACTCAAAGAGTACAAAGAAAATATCGTCTTATGATATGAAAATAGGAAAGAGTGATTATTGATGTATAAGCATCAAAAACTTTTTGATATTTCTAATTTTATAAAGCAAGTAGTAGATATATGAATTGAATGAAAATTAACGACTGATGAGTATATGAATGAAGTTGAAAAATTATTTCAAAAGATGCCAGAAGAGTTTAAAGAACAATATAAAGATAAATATGATGAATTTATTTTAGCTCATGAAAAAACTAAGAATGATATAGCATATCATACAAGGGAAATTTCTAAAAAAGAGAAAATAGCTGATGTTTTTAAATCTATTTTTTTTAACAAAAACTTTTTCTCTGATAAAAGAGCTTTTTTAAGGGACAATGATGCTGTGAAATTAAGAAATAATGACATAGATGTTACTCAACATGGAGTAGTAACCGTTGTTTCTTTACCCGAAGGATATTTGCATAAGAACTATGAAAATGTTAGTTGATTTGTAGACTTAAAAAAACCAGGGAAAATCTATATTAAAAAAGGCAGAACAACAGCAACAATTAACCACGAATATATCCACACATTACACCATAGCGGGCTTTTAGCAGAATACAAAGATTTTATTATGTATTGAAAGAATAAAACAACAAAAGATCTCTCTGTTCTTAATTTACTTTTAAAAGATGAGTTTTTGGCATTCATATCAAATGGTATTGAAGATCATATGAAAAAATTTTGACTATGAAAAGACCTTATAATACCAATACTATTTCGCTATTTATGACAATATATTAAAAAACTCTGAATTGATAAAAACATTGTTGTAGATAAAACACACAGAAAGATAGATAAAAAAACATGAGAAACAAATTATAGCATTAATGCTTATCAAAAGAATAACCGAAAAATAAAGCCGCTTTCTGAAAAAACTAGAAATTTAGTATTGGAGAAAGTAGAATTTATTAACTATATGTACCAAACTTATGAAGAAATATATAAAATTTGTGTACCTAAATATTATCCTCACAAAGACCAATTTCATTATATGTTAGCATTTACTCCTCTATCACAATGGGGAGAAGTGCTTCGTACTTATCAAAAAATAGAAAAAATAGAAAAAACAAAGTCTGATATAGCTGATACCTTTTCTTCTGAAAAAAATAAGTCAAAATAAAAAATAGTCAAAACTTTATTAAACTTTTGACTATTTTTTTATTTATTACTATTTATTAATATATTAATCTTTACTTTTCTTGCTTGCAGTTATTACATCTTCTATTGTCCCTTTATACATAAAGAAATCTTCTGATACCTCATCTAGTTCTCCATTTAATATTTTTTCAAATCAATTAATAGTATCTTCAAGTTTTACATAGGTTCCACTCATACCAGTAAACTGCTCTGCTACATGGAAAGGTTGAGAGAAAAACTTTTCTATTTTTCTTGCTCTAGATACAGTTAACTTATCTTCTGCAGAAAGTTCTTCCATACCAAGAATCGCAATAATATCTTGTAATTCTTTATATTTTTGTAATGTTTTTTGGATATCTCTTGCTATTTTATAGTGTTTTTCTCATACTGCTTCTGGTGCTAAAATACTTGAAGTACTATCTAGAGGATCTACAGCAGGATAAATTCATTTTTCTGCGATTCATCTACTTAATACTATTGTAGAATCAAGGTGAGTAAATGTAGTTGCAGGAGCAGGATCAGTTAGATCATCAGCAGGAACATAAACGGCTTGTACAGAGGTAATAGATCCATGTTCTGTAGAAGTAATTCTTTCTTGTAAGGTTCCCATTTCACTTGATAATGTTGGTTGATATCATACTGCTGATGGGATTCTTCATAACAAAGCAGAAACTTCTGAACCAGCTTGAGTAAATCTAAATATGTTGTCTATAAATACCAATACATCTCTTTTTTCTACATCTCTAAAATATTCAGCCATAGTTAATCCTGTCAAAGCTACTCTAGCTCTAGGACCAGGAGTTTCGTTCATTTGTCAGTATACCATTGCTGTTTTATCTAATACTCAAGAATCTTTCATTTCATGATATAGATCGTTTCATTCTCTTGTTCTTTCTCCAACTCCACAAACAACAGATACTCCACTATGTTCTTTTGCAATATTGTGGATTAATTCCATCATTACTACGGTTTTCCCTACCCCAGCTCCACCAAACAATCCTACTTTACCTCATTTCAAAATTGGAGCCAAAAGATCAATAACTTTGATTCCTGTTTCCAAAATTTCTGATTTGATAGCAAGTTCAGTAAAAACTGGAGGATCTCTATGAATAGGTCGTTTTTCTTTGGTTTCAATTTGTTTTCAACCATCGATAGTTTCTCACAGAACATTAAAGATATGTCATAGTACTTGAGGTCCTACTGGTACACTGATAGGATTTCCTGTAGCAGTAACTGTATCTCATCTTTTTAGTCCGTCTGTTGCATTCATGGCAATTCATTTTACAATTCAGTCTTCCAATAATTGTAAAACTTCTATAACAACTTGATCTCAGTTGCTGTTGTTTCTATCAACGACTAAAGCATCATAAATGTTTGGAATGTCTTTTTCAAATTGTACTTCTACTACAACTCATTTGATACTAATAATTTTTCCTTTCATGTGGGTAAGTAAATATGTAAATAAATTTTATAAGGATCCACCAACAATCTCTGATATTTCTTGAGTAATTTTTTGTTGACGGGTTTTATTGTATAATATTTGTAATCAACTAATAATATCTCAACAATTGTCTTTTGCATTTTTCATAGCTAACATACGAGATGCTTGTTCTGAAGCTTTGTTGTTTAACATAGCATAATATACTATATTTTGTACAATCTTTTCTATCAAAGATGCTGCAAAATCTTTTGGATTTGGTTCTAATATTAATTGGTCGTGTGGCAATGGTGCTATATTGTCCAAATTAATGTCAATTCATTCCAAGAAGGAGTCAAAGCTGTCTTGATCTAGTGGATATAATTTAAATCTTAATGGTACTTGAGTAATAACATTTTTGAAATAATTAAAATATATTTTAATTTTTGCATAGCGCTGTTCTTTCAAAGATTGTTTGATAAAAACAAATAAGCTGTTTAGATCACTTTCTGTAAAAGTATCTTTTATATTAACTGTACCTACAATATTCCATCAAGTTCAAACAAAAAAATCAAACCCTTTTTTTCAAATAATGAATAGATCTACATTTTCTTTGATTCACTCTTCTCCATATTTTTCATTAAGGTGTCTGATGAGTCTAGAATTCATAGATCAACATAAACCTTTGTCTGTGGTAAGTAATATAATCAATCTCCTTCCAAAAATGTTTTCTGTTTGCTCTTTTATCAATTGTTCATTTATCTTATTTTGTTCATCAAAAATATCTACCTTATCTTTTATTGTATTTAATACTGAAAGAAAGTGAGTCATAAAATTACCAAAATTTGTAGTTTGTTGTTTTATTTTTTGTAATTTAACAGTAGAAACTATCTCCAATGCTTTTATTATTTTCTGGAGATTGGTGATAGATTTTATCTTTGTCTTTATCAGTTTAGTATTTGCCATGTCTCATCTTTTTTAGGCGTAAATCAGCTGTAAGTTTTTGTAAAGCTAAGTATGATTTTTCAATACTTTCGATATCTCATCTTAATCTAGTTTCTTGAATATTTTTTTCCAATTCTTTTTTCATTGCTTCCAAGGTTTCTTCATCTGATTCAGGATTTGCAGTAATATCGGAAACTAATACTACTAAATCAGTTCAATCAACGTATACAGTTCATCATCATATTGATAAATGTATTTGATCATCCTGAAACAAAAAATCTGCTTTTTTCAAAAGGTTTTCTTTTTTTTCTTTTGGTATAAAACTTAGTATTCCAGGTTTTACTATGCTTCATAATGGAGCATGGTGTGGTAATACTGTGATTATACCAATCTCTGTAGGAATTGTAACCTTTTCCACTTCTCATTCAAAAATTGTTTCTTGAGGAGATACTAATGTAAGAAGCATAAAACTTTTATATAAAACTAAAACTTATTGTATTTCTATTTCTTTTAGAGTAATTGAAATCAAGTCTTTAATTCAGTTTTCAATTTCCTCATCTAGTGTTTGTTTTTTTATGATATTTTCACTTAATGATTTGTGTGTTGTATCAAGTTTATTGTATAACATTTGTTCAAATTTCAATACTTGATCTATCTCTATTTTGTCCATGTATCCATGAATACCAGCATAAACAAAAACTGCTTGTTTATTGAAAGGTATAGGAGTATTGTTGCTTTGTTTTAGCATTTCTACCAATCTTTTACCTTTTTCAATTTTACTTTGTGTATTAGCATCTAAATCTGATGCAAATTGAGCAAAACTAGCTAATTCTCTAAATGTTGCCAATTCCAATCTAAGAGTACCAGCTACTTTTTTCATTATTTTTGTTTGTGCTGATCATCATACACGAGAAACAGACAATCATACATCAACTGCTGGTCTGATACCAGAATTGAATAGTTCTGTTTCCAAAAATATTTGTCCATCAGTAATTGAAATAACATTTGTAGGAATATATGCAGAAACATCAGAATCCAATGTTTCAATAATTGGTAAAGCAGTTAGACTTCCTCCACCATAATCTTCATTTAATCTAGCAGCTCTTTCCAATAACTTTGAGTGTAAGTAAAACACATCTCCAGGATAAGCTTCTCTTCCAGGAGGTCTTCTTAAAAGTAGTGAAACTTCTCTATATGCTACTGCATGTTTACTTAGATCGTCATAAACTATAAGTGCATCTTCTCATTTCTCCATAAAGTATTCTCACATAGCACATCCTACATAAGGAGCTATATATTGTACTACAGAAGGTGAATTAGCTGGAGCACTTATAACAATAGTATAATCCATTGCTCACTTTTCTTTGAACATTTCTACTATTTTTCTTACTTTACTTTCTTTTTGTCATATAGCTACATAAATACATTTTACGTTTTTTCATTTTTGATGTAAAATTGTATCAGTTGCTATAGTTGTTTTTCCAGTTTGTCTATTTCAAATGATCAACTCTCTTTGTCATCTTCCAATAGGAACCATAGTATCTATAGCTTTAATTCCAGTTTCCAATGGAGTATTTACTGATTTTCTTGTAATAACTCAAGGAGCAATTTTTTCTACAGGGAAGAAATGTTTTGCTTCAATTTTTCAGTCACCATCAATGGGATTACCCAAGGCATCTAAAACTCTTCATAGGTATTCTTCACCAACTCATACACTAAGAACTCTTCAAAGAGCTTTTACTGTGCTACCCTGCCCCAATCATTCTGTATTTCCAAGAACCAATATTCCGATAGTATCTGGAGAAAGATCTAAAACTAATCATTTAGTTCAGTTTTCAAACTCTACGATTTCTGAAAACATTGCGTCTTCCAATCCGATTACTGTAGCAACTCCGTCTTTTAATTCTAAAATTTCTCATTTTTTTGAAAACTCTTCATTGATGCTTTTTTCATTGATGTCTTTTTCAATTTTTTTGAGAATATCTGACACTATATCCATAATAAACAATGATAATAAAATAAATTATTTTAACCACATAGGAATTTAATTGTTTCCTATTTTAACAAAATATTTAAGTCTGATTCTAAACTTCTTTTGTATTGATAACCATTACCTTTTAGGTTTATTCATAATTGTTCTTGTTCGTTATTTTTTAATGTATATTCTTTGAATTTTGAATCCAAAAAGTTATTTACTTTTTTGTAGATTTTTTCCTTTGAATTAGAAGGACTTTGTAATGTAAAACTTAGAGAAGAATCTTGTTTTTCTAATTCTTTTTCTAGAGCTTTTAGATATTTTTTATCCCAAAGTCCGTTTTTTCAAAGAAATTCTATTGTTTGCCATAAAGAAGGTTCTGAATCTTTGATTATATTTTTATAAGAATCCAAAAAAATACTTTTATTATATTTTTTTATCAAAACATTTGCCACTTTTATATGAACAGCAAAATCTGGATCTTTTTGTAAAAGTGGCAAATATTTATCTATAAATCTATTAATTGACAAATTTGACATAAAAATATGTTATTTTTTTAAATCATTGATCAAAGCATCAAGATACTTATCTTGAAGATCTGCATCGCTTTGTAATATTTTTTTAACTAGCAATTTACTAGTACTTTTAAGTGATGTAGATCGGCTGTTTGTAAGCTGTTCTTCGATTTTTTTTGCTTCTTTATGAGCTTCTGCTAAAATGTTTTTAGCCTTTTGTTCTCATTCTTCTAGGATCGCTTTACTGCGTTCTTTTGATAAAAGCTCTCATTCTTCCAAAATTGCTTCTGAATGTTTTTTTGCATCTAAAAGAATTTCTTTAGACTTAGTTTCTGCTGACTCAATGATATTTTTATATTCTTGATCAGCATTTTTTAACTTTTCTATCAATATTTTTCTATCTTTTAATCATTTACTAACCTTATCACCTAGAAAATATTTGAATAAAAGAAAAAATATAACTAAGTTTATTACTTGAACCAAAACATTAAAAATAACATTTGTTGGTGAAAGAGGTGCTTCCATTTTTAACTATTTATAATCATAAAGGCAATCACAAATCCATATATAGCTACTGCTTCTGTTAAAGCTAGAGCCAAAATAGCTGGTACAAAAAAGGCTTTAGATCCTTCTGGATTTCTTCCTAAAGATTCTAACCAAACTTTTCCGATAAGTCATAATGATACTGTAGCACCTACTCCAGTAATTCCAATAGTTAGTGCAGCTGCGATGTGTTGTAATGTCATCTGATAATTAATAATAAATATAAAATTAATGTGCCTGAGCTATTTTAAAATAAACTAAAACAAGCATGGTAAATACAAAAGCTTGTAGAAAGCTCACAAAAAGCTCAAAAAGTACTACTACCAAAGGTAGCAAAGCAGGAGTAGTAAAAATTGCATTTGCGGCTGCTACAATCAGTCATACTAATACCATACCAGCAAGCATATTTCAAAATAACCTCAGAGACAATGATAATATTCTGGATAGTTCCGACACAGTTTCTATGATTCAAATAAACAATCATAATACAATATCTCAAATTTTTCATAAAAATGTTCATATATTGTTTACTTTTGGGACTAAGCCAAGTCATCTGTATCCAAAATATTTTTCTATATATTTAGCTCAATGGACTCTAAATCCATATATTATAGATAGAACTATAGCTATCCCTGCTAAAGTCATATTGAAAAATATATCTGTAGATACAGGTCTAAAATAAGAGTGTGTACCCGGAATAACCAAAACAAACAAATCTCATATTAATCCAAAAACATTACACCATAATATATATACAAACATAAATGTAACGATTTTGATGACATCATATGAAAGTTCTCCTCATAAATCAGCAAAAAAATTCATGATTCATTCTAATCATGTATCTACAAGATTTACAAATTTATTGTGAGGATTTTTCTTTTTTAGAAAGAAATAAGTGAGACAAAATATAATGAATAGTATAGTTCCTATTGTAGATGCTATTAATGTTTGTGAAATAGCAAACGGTCAAATTATGTTTACATATTCTGGTAAAAACGTGATTGAATCCATGTATTATATACAATTTTTTTCAAATAAAAAAATCAAATTTAACTTGTTTCAAGGATTATATACGAAATTATTTTTGTATTTCAAGAGAAAGT
>Ga0116147_1003679_pt1 | contig 14265 bp, 13 predicted proteins | sample AD_JPNHG3_MetaG_FD_89749 | JGI IMG/M metagenome (GOLD analysis project Ga0116147, IMG submission 89749) | Active sludge microbial communities of municipal wastewater-treating anaerobic digesters from Japan - AD_JPNHG3_MetaG | ecosystem: Engineered > Bioreactor > Anaerobic > Digestate | place...
GGAGCTATCCCGAGCGTAGTAATTTCGTCGATTCCTACTTCTTTTTTCACTTCATTTTTCAGCCATGATAACATGCCCTCTCTCATTAACCTAAACTTAACATCCTCTGGGTAAGATTGAAATGGAATATCGGGAAATGGATTTATTGGTTCGACTTCTTCAGGTGGAAAAGCACAATTATTTTTGATTTCCTGCCTAAAATCTTCAAGTGAGATGGGAAATGGAATTGGCGTAGAAGTAGAAGTTAAAATTGGTGTAGGAGTTATTATTGGCATTTCTTGTTTTTTAGAAAAAACTAAGAAATAAAAAGCTATGCCAATAATAAAAATAATTAAAATAACAATAATTATCTTTTTAGTTGTTTTAGACATAAAAATCAATTAATAATATTATAATTATTTTAATTTATATTTATCAATTGTCAAGGAAAATAAAAAGCCTGCGCTTTATGGCGCAGGCGTATTTGGGGGTTCGTATTCGTAAATAACGAACCCATTCGGAGACCAGTAAAACAATGTAACTGGAAAACTCCAGTTGCCCCACTGATTCTCAAATTCCTGAAATTCCTCTGGATTATCTATTGAGAACCCATTTGTTAACGAAGATAAAACATACCCGAGACACCACCAATTATCTTCTCTAGGTAATCCATTACTAATCATAAACTTAACCTCCATATCAGTTTTCCCGATTTTTTCTTTAAGGAAAAGAGCCATATAGTAAATATTAAGAGCAAAATCGGGTCTATCAAGCGTCATAGGAGAAAATGGCTTATACCATCCATCAATTTCAAACTGAGCCATTTCCTCCTCCGGAGGCTTCGCACAATTATTATCAACCTCCTCTATAAAATCATCAAGGGAGGCAGGAAACGGCTTAGGAGTAGGAGTTGGTGTCGCAGTCGGTGTAAGAGTCAAGGTCGGTGTAGGAGTTAAGGTTAGCGTTGGTTTGAAAGTAAGAGTGATTGTGGGAGTAAAAGTTTGAGTAGCAGTCGGCGTTGCTGTTGATATAGCTGTTGCAGAACAGCCAATCAAAGCAATAGTTAGAACAATTAAAACAACGATTCTAGTTTTCATTTTTTCCTCCTGTTCCTGTAAAAACAGGAACACTAAATTTTTATTTTTAAAGAACTATTATATTATAGCATAGAATTAAGAAAAAATCAAGAGAAAACTCAAAGACATCCCAATTAAAAAGATTGAAATTATAAAATAGCTCTTTTAATAATTATAATAATTTATTATCGCTAAAGCTCTAAGCCCATTTTTTGTTTTACTTCTAAAAGAGTTTGGTGAGCTGTTTTTTGAGCTAATAATGATCCCTTTTCTAAAATACTGATTAAATTTTCTGGATCTTTTATAAGTTCCTGATATCTTTTTTGAATTGGAATTAATTTATCAATTAGTAATTGAGCTAAGGATTCTTTAAATTCTCTATAACTTTTATTCTGAAATTCTTTTTCAAGCTCTTCAATTGATTTGTCAGCAAAACCAGAATAAATGGTTAGTAGATTAGAAATTGCTGGTTTACTATTCAAATCAAATTTAATCTCTAATCCAGAATCAGTAACTGCTTTTTTAATTTTTTCTGTTATATTATCCGGCTTATCAAGTATCAAAATTGCCTCATTGGGATTTGATTTTGCCATTTTTTTATTGGGATTTAAAAGGGATTTTATTCGGGAATAATTTTTTCCAAGGAAAAAAGGCTTAGGAATTGGAAAAGTTTCTCCAAACTTATTATTAAACTTTGCTGCCAAATCTTGAGTTAATTCCAAATGCTGTTTTTGGTCCTCGCCTATTGGCACCAATTCTCCCTTATAAAGCAAAATATCACTAGCCATTAAAATTGGATAAAACAACAAGCCGGCATTACTGGGATTGCCTTCTTTGATTTTTTCTTTATATTGGGTCATTCGCGACAATTGTCCAACTGGAGTAATGGTTGATAATAGCCAATTAAGTTCGCTATGCTCAGAAATTTTGGATTGCAAAAAAATCGTTGATTTTTGCGGATCTAAACCAAAAGCTAAATATAAAGCTAAGATATCTAAAATTATTTTAGGAAATTCTTGAGGATTATAAGGAGTTGTCAAAGCATGCAAGTCAGCAATAAAATAAAAACATTCGTTAGTATTATCTTTTTGAAAAGATAAAAATTGCTTAATAGCTCCTAAATAATTAGCTATAGTTAATTCTCCTGAGGGCCTAATTCCTGAAACTATTCTCATATTAAATTTTTATAACCACTGGAATAACTATTGGTCTACCTGAAGTTTCTTTTGATAAAAATTCTCCAATTTGATCTTTTAAATAATTTTTTAAATTAGTGCTATCGCTTAAAAAACTTTTGTCTTTGGCTATTTTTCTTTCAATTAAAAATTTAGTTTTGTTCTTTACTTCTTTTACCAATTCTTTAGATTCTTTCATGTAAATAAACCCTCTGGAAATAACATCGGGGACATTTACAACCTTAAAAGTTTTAGTATCAATTACTGAAATTACAATCATTATACCATTTTCAGCCATCATTTGCCTATCTTTAATAACTACTTCATTCAGTTCTGTGCGGTTATTATTGCTAATCATTGTAAAACCGGTTGAAACATGGGCAGAACTTAATTCAATCTTATTTTCATTAACTTCTACCACGCTGCCATTGGAAGCAATTACAATATTTTCTTTGGGAATATCAAGGCTTTGGGCAATTTCAGCATGGGCTTTTAACATAAAATATTGACCATGAATCGGCAAAAAAAACTTTGGTTTTACCAAATTAATCATTAATTTTAAATCCTCTTCATAAGCGTGTCCTGAAGCATGGATATCCATCATTTTGTAATGAAAAACTTTAGCTCCTTGACGATACAAGCTGTCTTTTAAATTTTGAACAGATCTTTCGTTTCCTGGCACAATTGAAGAAGAAAAAACAACGCTATCTCCTTCCTTGATTTTAAAATAGCGATGCTCTTTATTGGCAATTCTCATCAAAATTGCCCGGTCTTCTCCTTGAGCGCCAGTGCATAAAATAGTAATCCGATTGTCAGGATAATCAAAAATTTGATCTGGTTCAATTATAGTATTTTTTTGAACTTGCAGATAATTTAATTGTCTGGAAATCGCAATATTTGATTTCATGCTATAGCCATCAATAGCTACCTTGCGGTTATATTTTTCTGAAAGCCAGATAATTTGCTGAATTCTGCCAATTAACGAAGCAAAAGTTGAAACAATTATCCTTCCTTGAGCTTTTTCGAAAATTTCGTCTAAATTTTCCATAATCACTTCTTCTGACAAAGAATGCCCGGGACTATCAGCTCCAGTTGAATCAGATAATAATAATAAGGTTCCTTGCGATGCTAATTGCACAATTCTTGCCAAATCAGCTGGTTTATCGCCAACTGGTTGAAAATCAAATTTAAAATCGCAAGTATGAATTACTAAACCAACTGGAGTTTTGATAGCTAAACCAATAGCGTCCGGAATATTGTGATTAACGTGGAAAGCATCAATTTGAAATGGACCAAGAGTAATGGTTTGGGGATTATCTTTATTAATGGTCTCAATATGAAGTTTTTTCATTGAAGGGAAGTCTTCTTGTCTTTTTAAAATTATTCCCTTGGAAAGCAAGGTGGTATAAATAGGAGGATAGCCTAATTTATCAATAAGATAGGGGATTGCTCCAATGTGATCATAATGAGCATGGGTAATAAAAACTCCCTTTATCCAATCTTTTTTATCCTTTAAATAATCAATTGAAGGAACAATAAAATCAACCCCAGGCATATCTTCTTCAGCAAACTTTAAACCCATATCAATGATAATGATATTTTTATCGTATTCCAAAAGAGTCATATTTTTGCCAACTTCTTCTAAGCCACCTAAAGGAATAACTTTTAAATTTGGTTTTCCTCCTTTAGTTGCTTTGGCTGATTGCTTGATTGAAGCAGTTTCCTCTTTTTCTTTTATTTCTACTTTTTTAATCATATTTCTTTTTTAATTTTCTTTTTTAATTAAGTTAATTAAAGACTAATTATTTGTGCCCTCGAGAGGATTTGAACCTCTAAGGGAGTAATCCCACAAGCTCCTGAAGCTTGCGCGTCTACCAATTCCGCCACGAGGGCAATTGTCATTTTATTAGTTCCTTTTTAAAAAGTTCCTGAATTTTAATATCTAAAGGATTAATTTTATTAGCTATAGCCAAATTATAAGATAATAGTTGGGCCAAAAATAAAGTTTCGATTATTTTTTGAAAAGGATTGGTTGAAAAATTAATTAAATGGGTTTTAATTTTTAATTGATTGTTATAAAAATTCTGCAAAATTTTTAAATTTTTTGAAATTTGAAAATTATAGTCATTAATAATTAAAGCCTTAAAAGCTTTTCTATTGCTATAATTCAAAGCATTTAATTGATAATGGGAAGTTTGGGGATAATTAAGATTAAAAGTTAAATTTTTTGATGTCTCATTTAGAAAAAGTTCAAAAATTTTTGATAAATTATAAGTATTTTTGGTATGATATAATAATATTATATCATTTTTTATTAATTTTGTCAATTGAGTAGCTTGTTTTTCCGTTAGTTCGAGATTAATTCTGGTATTCTTTAATTTGTTAGCTAAATCTTTACTGAAGATTGCCGTAAAAACTCCCAAAAGATAAAACGAGCTATATCTTGGAGATGGACTTTCAATTATTTTATAAACATCTAGATTTGCTTTAGCTGCTAATTTTTGAAGCTTTCCCCCATTTGTTAAAACCACGATTTTAAATTTTCTTTTTAAAGCTTCTTTTAAAATAGTTAAGGTTTCTTGAGTGTTCCCAGAATAAGAAGAAATAACTAATAAGCTATCTTTGCCACTAAATTGAACTAAATTGTTATTTTCAAAATCTTCGATAATAAAAACTTTCTTTTGGGTATTTGGAGAAATTTCGCTAATTAATTGCTTTAATAAATAAGCAGAAACAATTGAACCACCCATTCCAGCAATAATTAAATTATGATAATGACCAAGCATTTTTATTTTTAAGCCATTATCAATTCCAAGTTTTAATTGATTTTTATAATCCAAAATAGTTTTTTCTAAATCACTCATATTCTTTTGGTGTTCAAATACCAATTATTAATGTTAGTAAATCTTTCGCCAGTTGAATTAATAAAGGATATTTGCGGAATATTAAAATCTTTAGCTACCAACCAATAAGTTTCCTGCTGAAATAAAGGAATTATTGGCAAATCGCTTTTAATTAATTCTCCTAAATTAGCTAACAATTCTTGCTTATTAGAATCCAAAGCGCGCAATTTCTCTAATAACTCATCAGCTTCTTTTGATTTATAAAAAGCAAAGTTAAAGCCGAGCGGCGGAATTTGAGAAGAATGGAAAAAGGCATAAAAATCAGCTAACTCATTAACTATCGGTCTTTGACCTATTAAAGCAGCTTGAAAAGAATTGGTTTGCAAACGACTATTAAATTCGTTGAAGCTTAGATTTTTAATTGTCGCTTCAATTCCAATATTTTTAAAGTTTTGAGAAATTATCTGAGCCATAGAATTTAAATCAGGATCGTCCAAAACTAAAATTTCAATTGCTAAATTAGTTGGCTCTTTATCTTTTTTATTAATTTTTTTATCCAAAATTCCGTCTTGATTTGAATCCTGAAACCCAGCTTCCTCCAAAATCTGTCCAGCTTTTGCAGGATTAAATTCATTTATGAAATCTAAGTTTAGGTAGACATCTGCTACTGAACTAATTGGTTTAAGCGATAAATTTAATTTATCTTTAATTTCTTGTTTATTTAAAGCGAGGTTTAAAGCTTGCCTTATTTGATCATCTTGAAGAAAAGTTTCGTTTAAATTAAAAGTCAAAGAATAAAAATTAGAAGAAGTAAGATTAAATTTTGAAAATTTTGTTTGACTTTCAACTGGAACCCTAAAACTTGAAAGAGCTAAAATTTCATTTTTTTTCAAGCTAGATAAAGCTGAATTATAATCAGGAAAAAACTTAAAAACAAGATTGTTTAAATATGGCCGGCCTTCAAAATAATCATTAAAATAAACTAAATTAAATTGGATAATTCTGCCGTTTTTATCCAAAACGCTTTTTTGAAACTTAAATGGGCCACTACCAATTGGTTTTAAATTTAAATCAGATAAAATAAAATTTTCTATTGGAACGTCTTTCCATAAATGTTTAGGTAAAATCTTAAAGGTAAAATAGTTTTGCCAAAAAAAATATTCTTGAGGAAAAGTAATTTTTATTGTTAAGGGAGAAATTTGTTCAATTGAAATTTCTTTCAAAAATAAAGAATAGGGATTAGAAAAATAATCATTTTTTAAAAGTTCAATAGTAAAAATTAGATCATCGGTAGTTAATTTTTCTCCATCGTGCCATAAAACATTGTCTTTGATTGTCAGCAAGTAAGCATTCGTTTCGGTTTTTTCAACTTCTTTTATTAGATCATTAGTTAGTTTTCCAGAACCGTCGTTTTTAAATAAGGAAGAAAATAAAATGCCTTCTAAAATTGATTCAGCGTCATTATTATCAATAATTACCGGATTCAAATAACGAGGAAAAGAAACAACTCCTTCAATATAAGCTCCACCGTAATCAGCAACCACTTGGGTATTTTTAAAATAATTGTTAATCAGAAACCAAGCTAAACCTATTATTCCGCAACTAATAAAAATAGCTAAAATAGCTTTTTCCCTTTTAGAAAAATTAGAAATAGCGGATAGAAATCTGCGAGGTTTTAATTTCAAAAAAAAATTTTTAAGTTTTTCAAAAAAATTTGACAATTTAAGTATCAATTAATTATTTTTAGTAAAGCAAAAAATAAGCAATAACGCTTCCTGTTAGAATTGCTAAAACTACAAAAGTAGCAATAAATAAAATTTTTTCAAAACCACGCCTAGTAGCATAAAATTCGCCGCTTCCTCCAAAAATAGATGAAGTTCCAGATCCTCTTTGTTGCAATAAAACAAAAACTATTAATAAAATAGAAGAAATTAATTGGATAATTTTTAAAGTTTGCATTTTATTTTTTATTAACTGCTAAATTAAAAATAGAATTAAGCACCGAAAAAATCAAAGTAGCTACAAGTAAAGATTTCCAATTGCTAAAAGTTAGTTGTGGAACCCAATAAGTTGATAGCCACAATAAGAACCCTGTAATAATAAATGAAAAAATTCCAAAAGTCAATATTATTAAAGGTTTTAAAAAAAACTTAATAATTGGTTTTAAAATCAGATTCAAAATCGTTAAAACAGCGCTAATTTTTAAAAGATCCATAAAATTTCCTAAAAAAACAACTTCCGGCAAGAAATTAACTATCAAATTAATAGCTGCTAAGTTAACAAAAAACTGGATAACAACTCTAAAAATTGACTTAAACATATTATAATTATAATACAATAAATTACAAAATGCGAATTCAGAGAACAAAATGTAAATTGTAAATACCAAAATTTAAAATGACAATTTATAATTTAAAAATTTCTAATTTTTATCTGTAACTTTACATTTTAATTTTTATATTTTATATTAAATATGCTATTATTGTATTAATTTATGCGAGCGTAGCTCAGTTTGGTTAGAGCGCCTGCCTGTCACGCAGGAGGTCGCGAGTTCAAGTCTCGTCGCTCGCGCTAAAACTTTATAAAAAATTCTTTTGGAACTCTGTTGTTTTTAATAACAATGCCTTCGGTTTTTAAAAGCTGGACTTTTCTTTTTGAACCTCCTTTTAAAGACCACCTACCTATTTTACCGTTATGATAAATAACCCGATGACAAGGAATTTCTGGCCAATTTTTATTAGTGGCTATTATTTTGCCAACTAATCTTGAATAATTTTTATTTTTAATCTTTAAAGCTATTTGTTTATATGAAATAACCTGACCTTTTGGTACTATCCTAACAATCTCAAAAATTTCATTTTTAAGATTGTGCTTCATAATTTGCTTCTCCCTTAATAGTTGAATAAATTATTCTACCTTTTTCAAAAATTCTTAAACTTCGGTCTTCTTCGGAAATAACAAAAACAGTGGTATGTTTTAAAACATAAGAACTAGCAATAGCTGTTAAGTGTCTAGTATGAACCTTCTTTTTAAAACCAAAAGCAGCTGATAAATCTTCAGCTTTAGAGGGATTAAGGGTCAAAGCAACTTCTTTGGCTTTAATATTCTCTAAAAATACCCCTGAGGCTATAACTGTTCCTTTATTATTTATCAAAATTGCGCCATCAAAATCAGAAGTTAAAGAAAAAGCATTGATGACTTCATTTAAAGGGGTTTTTAAAATATTTAATTTCTTATCTTTAAAAATATTTTGAGAGATATCTGGAAAAGAACAAAACTTATCAAACCATTCTTCCTTAAAATTATAAATTACTAACATTCCAAATGGTTCTTTTTTTCTTTTGTTCAACCTGAATAAAATTTCAAAAATTTTTAGTTTTATTTGTAACTCTTTTTCATCTTTAGTATCCCTAAAGGCTCGCTCAATGTTATTTTCTTTACCTTTAAAAACTTTAGAAAAGTATTGAGGAATTCTTAGAGCATTTTTGCCAATAGTTAATTTTCCAAAAGGTAATTTGTGGTTAGTCATTTATTTTCTATAAAATCAATTAATTCTTTACTGTTTTTAGAATTTATCACTTTTTCTTTTGAAAGCCAACCCCTTCTTGCTTGTCCTACTCCAAAAATCATATTATTTAATTGTTTTAAATAATGGCTGTCGGTTCCTAAAGAAAATAAAACATTATAAATTGAACCTAACCTAATTAGGTTATCAGATAAATCCAATCTCTCATAAGAAGCGTTAATTTCAAAAATGGTTTTAGTTTTCTGAGCATATTTGAATAATTCTTCCATATCAACTTCATAAGCTTCTCTTTGTAATAATAGTCTTCCTGTTGGATGAAAAATAATATCTATATTTTTATTAGCCATTGCCTTTTTTATTCTATTAGTCATTTCATTTTTAGTCATTCTAAAATAACTATGAATAGAAGCGCCAACAATATCTAATTTTTCTAAAATTTTATCAGAAATATCGACTCGGCCATCTTTTAAAATATTTAATTCAATGCCTTTTAAAATTTTAATTTTACCGCGATATTTTTGATTTAATTTATCAATAAAAGACATCTGTTTTAAAACCTTTTCTTCATTCATGCCGTTAGCTATTCCCAAGCTTTTGCTATGGTCTGTAAAGAGAAGATATTGGTAATTAAGTTTTAAAGCTTGTTCGACCATTTCTTCCATAGAAAATTTGCCATCTGACCAATTGCTATGAACTTGTAAATCGCCTTTAATATCTTCTAATTTTACAAGCTTTGGCAAGCGGTGAGCTAAGGCCAATTCAATTTCTCCAGTATTTTCTCTCATTTCTGGCTCAATGTAATTCATTTTTAAAGCGAAGTATAATTCCTTTTCAGTTTCGCCAGCTATTTGAATTTCCTGGTTATTTTTTATTTTAAAAAGACCGTATTCGTTTAATTTTAAACCTTTGCTTTTGGCAATTTCCCTTAAAGCAATATTATGTTCTTTTGAACCAGTAAAATAATTTAAAGCACTCCCCCAACTTTTTAAAGGAACAACCCTTAAATCAACATCAATACCCTTAATTAATCTTAAAGCTGATTTAGTTTTCCCTTTCATATAAACTTCAGCTACATTTTCCAAAGAAATAAAACGGTTCATTAATTCTATAGGGTTACTACTAACTGCTAAAATATCAATGTCGCCAATTGTTTCTTTAAATCTTCTAATTGAGCCTGCTATTTCAATTTTAGAAACTCCTTTAACTTTAGCTAGGTCGTTCTTTAATTTTAAAGCCTCATCGTAGATCTCTCCTAATAAAAATCTACCAGCTGATTTTTTAAAAAATTCCAAAGCTAATTCTAAATTTTCTTCACTTTTTTCGCCAAATCCTTCAAGATTTCTAATTTGATGCTTCTCTAAAGCTCTTTCTAAATCTGAAATATTTTTAATTTTTAGTTTCTCGTAAAGAATAAAAATTGTTTTTGGCCCCAAACCTTCAATTTTAGCTAATTCTTCCATATCAACTGGTAATTCTTTTTTTAAATTTTCGTATTCAGCTATTTGGCCAGTTTCTAAATATTCTTTAATTTTAGAAGCTAGAGATTTACCAACTCCCGGAATCTCAGCTAAAGCCTTTAAACCACCTTCCTTATAAATTTCTTTTAAATCTTTTTCTAAAGTTTCCAAAGATTGAGCTGCCTTCTGATAAGCTCGAGGCTTAAATTCGACTCCTTTTGCGTCTAAATACATTGCTATTGATCTAAAAATTTCAGCAATTCGACTATTAATCATATCAGGCGTTTAATAATTTAATTGTCAATTTTTTCAAAACTTATTTGGGAATTAACTATTGAAATTTTTACTCTATCACCCTCTTTGATATTTCCTCTTAAAATTTCTTTCGAAAGAAAATCTTTTATCTGGCTAGAAATAATTCCATCTAAAGGCCTAGCTCCAAATATTGGATTATAGCCAAGTTCAGCTAAAAAGCTACTAACCTCTTTAGAATATTCTAAATCTATCTTTTGGGTTTGGAAAATCTGATTTTTTAATTTTTTAAGTTTTAAATCAGCAATTTGAGAAATTTCTATTTTAGTTAATTCCTTAAAAGCAATCACCATTGAAAAACGATTCAATAGTTCAACTTTGAAATAATCAGTTAGTTTTCTTTTTAATTCTTCTTCAAAATCAGAAATATTTTTATTTTGCTCAATTTGCTGCTTAATAAATTCCGAATGAGCATTCGAAGTACAGATTATAATAGTATTTGAAAAATCAATTCTTTGACCTAGATTATCTGTCACATATCCTTCGTCTAATAATGGTAAGAAAATATCTAAAATTTTAGGATTAGCTTTTTCAAATTCATCAAATAGAACTAAAGAAAATGGTTTGCTTTTGATTTTTTCAGTAAGTTCTCCAGCAATTTGACCGTCTGGAGAACCCAAAAAATTAACTATTGAATCAATAGTTTGATATTGCCCCATATCAAATCTAATCATATTATTTTCAGAAGAAAAATAAATTTCAGCTAAGGCTTTTGACAACTCTGTTTTTCCAACACCAGTTGGGCCTACAAACAAAAATGAAGCTATTGGGCCTTTTTCCTCTGCTAAACCAGCCCGGTATTGCCTTAAGGCATTACTAACAGCTATAACCGCCTGCTCTTGGTCTATCAATCTTTGGTGAATTTTATCTTCCAAATTCAAAAGAATTTCCCTTTCTTTAATTTCAATTTTGCCAATGGGAATTTTTGTTTTTCTGAAAACAAGATTAATTATTTCTTCGGTATTTAAAATTCTTAATTTTTTCTGGCTTGCTTCAAAAACTGCTTCTTCTAATAAATCTAAAGAAACCCTTGATAAAGGTTTATTATGCAAATATCTTTCTGATAATTCGACTATCTTTTTAAGCGCCGGGTAAGTAATTGTTATTTTATAGCTATTTTCCAAAAAATAACTCTCATATATCAAAAGCTCTATGGTTTCTTGAAAGGTTAACTCTTTAGCTTCAACTTTTTCAAAAAGTTCTACAAATTTCTGATTAGTTTCAATAATTTGTCTATAAAGTTTTAAAGTTGTAGTGCCAATCACTGGACAAAAATCACCTTCAAATAACTCTATAAATCCATTAAAAATGTTGAACCCTTCAATAACCGAAGTTTCTAAATTGTGAATATCTGGAAAATATAAAATAATATTTCCGGCTAATTCAATTTCAGAAATAATTTCTTTAATATTCTGTTGAAGATCGTAAGAATTTTGATTATTTGAAAATAATCTGGTCAAATCAATTCTAACTAATCGTTTATCGAATAACTTTTCAGGAACTTGGTCGTTCAAAATTTGTAAAGCCAAATGTTCAATAACGGTATTTTTACCAATATCTTCCTCGCCGACTAAAATTACATTGTTTCTACTAGCCCGCGCTAAAATATTTATCAAAGCTTGATATTCTTCAAAATGCCCAACTAGAAATCCAATTTCTTTCTTTTTTGCTAATTCTGTTAGGTCTTCACTTATTTTATCTAATTCTGGGGTTGGGCGCGATGTCCACGAACGGTTTACCCTTATCTCTTTTTTGGCTACCGAAATTTCCCCTTTTCTTTTTAAAGCTTTCTTACCCAATTTAGTTTCTAGTTTTTCTCTAAAAATAGCATTTTTAAAATCAAAAACACTTAGCTGATAAAAACTAAAAATATCGCTCAACTCACTTTCTTTCAAAGAAATAGCTGCCAAAAACAAAGCTTCAATTGTAATATTCTTGGCATTTAATTCAACAGCTTTTAAAAACGAATCTAAAACAATTTTTTCAAGTTCAATTTCAATTCTAGTTTTGTTCGATATTGAAATATCAAGAGAGGTATTATTTCTAGATAATTTCATTTTCTCGGTTATTTTTTTAGCAAATTCGTCTTTGTCTATTTCTAATTTTTTAAAAATTTTAGAAATTATTTTTTCTTTTAAAGAAAGAATGATCAAATAAAAACTAGGGTCGTTTAAATTATTGATTTGTGAATAACTTAAAGATTTATCTAAAATACGAAAACTATTATAGGGTAAGAATTCGTTTACTTTAATAATTTCATTTCGCTGTAGTTTTTTAAGAATCCCGCTGGTAATTATTTTCTCTCCATTTTTAATTTTAAAAAACGACTCCCCAATAAAAATTAAAATAAATAAAGCCAAATAGTTTAAATTTTTAGAATTGGAACTCCATAAAATTAAAATCAAAATAATAAGAATTATAAAAACCACTAGAATTACTATTTTAGTTATCAATCTTTCAAAATATGATAAATGGTAATAATCTTTATTAAAAATTAAGTTATTCATAAATTCAAAGCTTGATAAATAATAAATGGCAAAATTAAAACCCAGGCTAAAATTATTAATAGAAAAATCAAAGTTATAAATAAATAAATTGCCCCTCCAATAAGTACTCTAAAAAATCTAAAAATTGGACCAATAATCCTGCCAATTAGCGAATAATCTTTATAAAGCGGTTTGGCTATTAATTTTAAGTTAAGAGCCACGGCAAAATTTTTATCTAGATCTTTAATAAGCTCGATTAACAAATTCAGAATCGCTTTAGGCTTAGCGATAAACCAATCATTTAATAAAAATTTGAAATCGTTTAAAAAAAATAAAACAATTACTTTAATCATATTAAAATAAAGAAGTTTGGGGGGTTTTGGTTTCAAAATTTTCTTCAAAAACTTTTATTTTGCCGTATTCTCCATCATAACCCGGGATTTTAATAACTTCCCCTTTTCTCATTTTATTAATTCCCAAAGCCAAATCATAATAACCCTCATTTTCTAATTCTTTAAGATCTAAGTTTAATAAAATATTCAATTCTCCATTAAATTTTTCGCATAACCCAAAATAAATTTCAGAAACTTTTTTAGTTTTAGAATTAACCTTTAAGGATTGGGCAATAATTTCTTCAAGAGGAATTAGACTTTTAAAGGGAATAGCGTTTTCAGGAATAAAACCCTCCTCTCTATCAGCCAAAGCTTCAACTCTATTTAAAACCCCAATAGTTAAAGGTTTATTACATACCGGACAAATTCCGTTATGAGCCTTGGTTTCTTTTGGAGAAAAACTAATATTACATAACCGATGTCCATCAAAATGATATTTCCCTTCTTCTGGATAAAATTCCAAAGTTTCTATTAATCTTGACTTATTTTGATTTCTAAAAGATCGGTCTTTAAGAGCGCCTAAAATTTCAAAATAATCCAACTTTTCTAATTCAAAAACATTTGCTTCTCGGGCTATTTTTTCTAAAGAATGGGCGTCAGAATTTGAAACCAAATAAACTTTATCGAGATTTGATAATCTCCAATTCATTAAAGGATCGGAACTTAAACCAGTTTCAATTGCAAAAATATATGGGGCCATTTCTTCAAAAGCTTCTTCCAAGGAATCAAAACCACTCATTGAACCAAAAATAGAATACCAAGGAGTCCAAATATGAGCTGGAATAATTAAACAATTTTCATCACTAGTTAATACCAACTTAGTAAAATCAATAATATTCATACCTAAAATTGGTCTACCATCTGAAGAAAGATTGCTAGTCCAAGAAAGTTCGGTATTTATTTTATCAACCGTTTCAAAAGAAGGCACTAAAACTAAAAGATGAATTCTTCTTCCTCGATTATTTTTAGTATAGATGTGACTTGTTTCAGCGGTTAAAACAAATCTAGTAACCTTATTA
>Ga0116147_1003681_pt1 | contig 14257 bp, 8 predicted proteins | sample AD_JPNHG3_MetaG_FD_89749 | JGI IMG/M metagenome (GOLD analysis project Ga0116147, IMG submission 89749) | Active sludge microbial communities of municipal wastewater-treating anaerobic digesters from Japan - AD_JPNHG3_MetaG | ecosystem: Engineered > Bioreactor > Anaerobic > Digestate | place...
ACCGATTTCGAAATCCCCTTCGTCAAGGGCAACGAACTGGCGGCCCGAATCAAACGCGTGGCTCCGGGGCAGCCCATCCTCATGATCACCGGCTACGGCAAACGGCCCGGGCCTGGCAATCCCGTTGACGCCGTTTTGAACAAACCCTTCAACCGCGACCAACTGCGCTCCGCGCTGGAAAAGCTCTTTGCCAGGGTCGGCGCCAGTTTCCCCGCTTGAGACATTTCACGGACGCCGTTCCGTCTCCCATTTTTTCGCCCTGATTTACCCTTCTCAAAATCACCGGCGCCAAAATCGCTTGTGCGGACCGGCTTGCTTTTGAAAAGCCCGCTCCCCGTTGTTCACCGCTGTTTTTTGGCGAGGATGGGAACCCCCAAAAACTCAAGCCTCGGGCGGTCAAGCCGTTGGCCTTGAGACAGGAGGACGGCCGGGCTAGACTGGCCGGAAATGGCCGACGCTGTCGCCAGCCGCCTCACCGACTTCTGGGAGTCCTTCAGGGACTTGCTGAAACTGCCGCGCGCCTTTTGGTATGTGGTGGGAGCCTTCGTGGTGGAATGCATGGCGTATTTTGGGGTGCTGACGCTGATGACCACCTACCTGTCTTCGGACCTGGGATGGGGGGATGCGCGGGCGGGCATCACGGTTTCGGTGTTCACCATGCTGGTAACCCTGTTCATGCTCGGGGTGGGGAGTTATGCGGAAAGGTTTGGCCTGCGGCGGGCCATCCTGTTTGCGCTGGGCATCAGCGTGCTGGGCCGGGTGCTTTACAGCAGCGCCGCCGGTTTGGGCTCCACGGGCGCGGCGGTGGCGGTTATCGCGTCGGTCGTGGTGGTGGCGATGGGTTCCTCGATTCTCCAGCCGGTCTGCTATTCCGGGGTGAAGCAATACACGGACTTGAAAACCAACTCGATGGGGTACGGGCTGATTTACGCCTTGATGAACCTAGGCATCGTGGGCATCGGCGCGCTGTCGGCCTGGCTGCGCCCGGCAGTCCAAAACCTCAAGGACGGCAAGCCTTCGGGCGCCCCCGGCGAGGCGGTTCTGACCTTTTTCTCGCGTTTTTCGGGCACGGGCGTCCAGGCGGTCAACTGGGCTTGCGTGGGGATCACCGCTCTGACCTTCATACTGTTCCTCATGCTGATGACGCGCCGGGCGGAGGCGGCCAAAGTGCGTCCGGATACGGCGTCAGATTCGCCCGCAAAACCCACTCTTCCGCTCGGACAGCGCCTGAAGGAGTTTTTTGCCGGCGGCCCTTTTTCGAATCCCCGGTTCATCTTTTTTATTTTCATGTTGCTGCCGGTCCGAACTTTGTTTGCGCATCAGTGGCTGACCATGCCGCAGTATATTCTGCGGGCTTATCCGCAAGGGGTGGCGGACCGGATGGAATGGCTGGTGAACTGGATCAATCCCGCCATCATCTTTGTGGGAGTCCCCGTGGCGACCGCGCTGACGCGGCGGGTGAATGTTTACACAATGATGGTCCTTGGCTCGCTGGTTTCGGCCCTGCCGACCTTTCTGCTGGCCGGCGGGCCGAGCCTGGGCTTGTTGATCACTTACCTGGTGATTTTTTCGATTGGGGAGGCCTTGTGGTCGGCCCGGTTTTTGGAGTACGCGTCCGAGCTGGCCCCGCCCGGCCGGATTGCCCAATACATGGGCCTGGCCAACATCCCCTGGTTGCTGGCCAAAGGCACCACCGGCCTTTACTCGGGCTGGATGCTCAGCCGGTTTTGTCCCCCGGACACGCCGCCGGAGCAAATGCACACGGGCGCTCTGTGGTTTATCTACGGCTGTATCGCCCTGAGTTCCCCGCTCGGGTTGTGGCTGGCCCGCAAGTGGGTGCAATCCGGTCTCGACCACCGACGGTGACCCTTTCCCTTGTTCCAACCGGCGCCTGGGATTTGAATGCCGCGGTTGGCTGCCAAGTCGGAAACCTTCACCGCTCCCGCACAGCGCTGCGCCACCCTGGGCGGCCGGGCATGCGGCCGCGGCTTCAAAATGCTCGCATCACCAGTTGCGAATCCTCCCTCTTGTCCTTCGCGGTTTGGCTTCCGCCCCGGTTGTGGTAATGCTTTGGGGACAATCGAAGATTATGAGGACTGCGAACAGGACAGTAAGCGGCTGGGCGGCCGCAATGCCAAGGCTCGCGCTGGCGGCCCTTTGGACGGTAGCCTGCTTGGGGCAAATGGCAGACGTCCGCGGGAAACAGGCGCCCCCGTCGGATTCGGCAGGCAAGCCAGCGGACGGAGCGCTGGCGGCGCCAGCGGCAGGAAGGGGCGGGACCATGCCCGCAGCGGGGGATGCGACCGCTTTTGCCAACCCCCTGTTTCGCGGGGCGGACCCGCATGCGGCGGTGTTTGGGTCGAAGGTCTGGATTTACCCGACTTCAGCGGGCGGGTATCGCCACGACCGCTTTTATGCCTATTGCTCGAGCGACCTCAAGCACTGGACCCGGCACGGGCCGGTGCTGGAGTTCGACGACGTTCGCTGGATCAAAGACGACGGGCAACCGGTGCATTACGCCTGGGCTCCGGCAGTGGTGGCAAGAGACGGCCGGTTCTTCTTTTATTTTTCCGTCGGGCCGCAGGGCGAGACCCCGGCCCGCATCGGCGTGGCGGTGGGGGACAACCCGGCCGGCCCTTTCAAGGATTGCGGCCGGCCCTTGTTGACCGGCGGAGACGGCTTCGAGGCGATAGACCCCATGGTCTTTGCCGACCCCCGGTCGGGACGCTACTACCTGTATGCCGGAGGCAGCGCGGGCGCCACCTTGCGCGTGTTCGAGCTCAACGACGATCTGATCAGCCTGGCGCGCGAGATAAAGGTCGCGACCCCGCGCCGGTTCACGGAGGGCGCTTTCATGCATTATTACGGCGGGAGGTATCACCTGACTTACAGCCACGGCCGCTGGAGCGATTCCTCGTATTCCATCCATTACGCCACCGCGGACTCGCCCACGGGGCCATGGGATTACCGCGGCGCGCTGCTGGAGAGCGATGACCATCGGAAGGGTCCCGGTCACCATTCAATCATCCAGAGTCCGCTCAACGGGGAGTGGCTGATGGTTTATCACCGCTGGGAGGGGGTCCAGGGAGACGGACCGTATCGCGGATCGCGGCAGGTTTGCATTGACCGCCTGGAGTACGATAAGGAGGGCTTCCTTAGACCCGTGCGCATGACCAGCCGGAAGGAAGACCAATCCTCGGTCATTCCATTTTCCCGCCCTTCCACATTTCCCCGCTCCGGGTTCCCCTCCTCGGTATTCGCCCGGTCTGCCATCGCCCTCCACGTCCCTACCGTTCCCCGCCCCGTTTCAAAGGGTCCCAATATCGCGAATTGATCAACCCCCGCGCGTCGCCCGTCCCCGGGTCCACGGGCGGGTTGATTTGGGCGTCCTTGCGCGCCTCGGCATGGCCGTCGGTGAACACCACCACGCCGATGTTTCCGTGGCGGAACTGGTCCACGCCTTCGAAGCCCTTGCTCGCGCTGGCGCGCGGATTCATGCACGCGTTGGGCCACCAACAGCTCGAACTCCAGTAGCCATCCGCCTTCGGCATCGCATCGCCAATGAGAAAATTATCCACGGGGCTCACCACCGCCGTGCGTTTCAACCACGGCTTGGTGGCGAAAGTAATGCCTGAAATGGTTACGCTGCCGCCGCCGTACGGCCACAGGCAATTGAAAAAGGAGTTGATGCCGTAGCCGACCTAGTGGGCGTCGAACGCCCAGACCCAGGTGACTCCATTCTCCAACTGGATTCCCTTGATGGCGGGGCAGCGAAAGAGGTTCGATTGGTTGCGCGCATAACCGATCACCGCCGCCCCCCACCAGTTGGTCAGGGCCGTCACGACATTGTCGCCCTCGTTTTGATTCCGATGCGCCGGGAACACATCCTTGTTGTCGTCGGTGTAAAGCTGCACGAAGAGCGCCACCTGCTTGAGATTGTTGAGGCAGGCAATCCGGTCCGCTTTCTGCTTGGACCGCGCCAGCGCCGGCAGGAGCATGGCCGCCAAAATCGCGATGATGGCGATCACCACCAGCAGTTCGATTAGAGTAAAAGCCGGCGAATCGGCGCGGCGAGTCTTCATACAAGTGAGCGTCTCGACCAATCTATTCCTCTGTCCTGGCAGCCGCAAGCCCGGCGCGGAGTGCTCAATTGAAAGGCTTGAATTCCGGCCGCCGCTCCCGCATGGTGTGACCATGACCAAGCGCCTCTTATCCGGGATGTCGCGGAGGAACCAACAGCCGGGGAGGGAGCCGTGCTCGCGGCGCCAATTTTTGCGTTCCCTGGGTTGGGTCGCCCTGGCCGGGCCGGGGCTGGTATCCTGCGCCCGGCTGCAACCGCCGCAGCCGCGCTTCCCGGCGTATGGCCGGTTGAATCACGCCTGCATCGGGGTTGGGGGGATGGGCTGGGTGGACTTGCAAAACTTCCTGAAGCACCCGCAGGCGCAGATTGTGGCCTTGTGCGACGTGGACGCCAATCACCTGGCGCGCGCGGCGGAGGCGGTGCCGGGGGCACGGCTCTACTCGGACTGGCGCGAACTGCTGGCCAAGGAAGGGGACCTGATTGACTCGGTGAACGTGGCGGTGCCGGACCATACGCACTTTGCCGTGGCTTGGAACGCGGTGCTGAAGGGCAAGCACGTTTACTGTCAGAAGCCCTTGTGTCACGATGTGGCGGAGGTGCGGGCCCTGACCAACGCGGCCATCAAGAACCGGGTGGTGACGCAATTGGGCACTCAGGCGGCCTCGAGCGTTCACGAGCGGACGGCGGTGGCGTGGTTGCGCTCGGGCCGGATTGGCAAGGTGACGCGCGTGTATTTGTGTTCGAACCGGCCGGGCGCCGTCGAGAATTACCGGCTGGCGGGACCCCGTCCGCCCAAGGGGGAAGCCCCGCCGAAGCATCTGGATTGGAACCTGTGGATCGGGACGGCGCCCCTGCGGCCCTATGTGCCGGAGATTTATCATCCGGTCAAATGGCGCGCGTGGCAGGACTTTGGCACCGGGTGGTCAGGGGACATTGGCTGTCACCTGTTTGACCCCGTGTGGAAAGGGCTGGGCCTACAGCCGCCCCGGTCGGTCGTGGCCGAGGTCCAGCCGTCCTGGAAGGATTCGCCCGCCCGGCGGGCGGACACCTGGCCGCAGGCCAACCATATCACCTGGACCTTTCCGGCCAATGAGCAGGTGGTGGGCCAGGAGCTGGTGGTGGACTGGTTTGACGGGGAGTTTTATCCGCCCGAGCATGTCCGCAGGCTGTATTCGGCCGATCTGAAGGAGTACCCGTCCGAGTCGGCGATGATCATCGGCACGGAAGGGTCGCTGTTGATTCCGCACGGCTATCCGCCGGTGTTGCTGCCCGAGGAGCGGTTCAAAGGAGTCAAGGCGCCGGCTTTGGCGCCGCGGAATCACTACCACCATTTCGTGGATGCCTGCCGTGGCGGCGAGCCCACCGAGTCGCACTTTGCCCAGGTCGGCCCGATGACCGAAGCCATTCTGCTCGGCACCGTCGCCGTGCGCGTGCCCGACCAGGAGCTGAAGTGGGACCCCCCCCGCATGCGCGTCCTGAATTGTGCTGAGGCCAACCGGTATCTGCGGCGTAGTTACCGGGAAGGGTGGCACTGGGCGGGATTTTGAGCGGGGCCGGGGCTTACAGACTGTTGAGCTGGTCAATCAATTGACGCAGCCGGCCGTAATCCCGGCGGTTGAACCCGAACGCGATGCGGGGCAAATCCACGTGGTCGTTGTCCTCCATCTCCTCGGGGGTGGGCTCGATCCGCCGGATCGGGGGGCCGGTGATGATGTCGGCGTAATCCTCGTTCATGGCGGCAATCGCCGAATCGCTCGGCGGGTACTTCAGCCGGATGACAAACAGGTCTTTGACGAAGCGGGTGGATTGGAAATTGCGATAGAAACGGGTGATGATTTTGACCGCCTCGTCGGTGTTGTCTGTGATGCGATACAGGTTGAGGTCGTCCTGCGAGATCAACTGGTCGCGGAGGAGATGCTCGCGCACGTGTTTGTCCCACGTTTTCCAATAGGTGCCGGCCGGCCGATCAATCAGCACCAGCGGCATGAGCTGGCTCTTGCCGGTCTGCATCAGCGTCAACGCCTCATACCCTTCGTCCATCGTGCCAAAGCCGCCCGGAAAAAGGGCGATGGCGTCCGAATGCCGGATGAAGGTGAGCTTGCGGGTGAAGAAGTACTTGAAGGTGACGAGCTTCTTGTCCTCCCGGATGATGGGGTTGGCGCTTTGTTCCCACGGCAGCCGGATGTTGGCGCCGAAACTCTTCTCGGGGCCCGCCCCCTCATGCCCGGCGTGCATGATGCCGCCCCCGGCGCCGGTGATGACCATGAACCCGGCCTCGGCGATTTTGCGTCCGAACTCGACGGCCTGCTTGTACTCGAGGCGCGAGGGATGGGTCCGCGCCGAGCCGAACATCGCCACCTTCCGAATGCCGGCGTAAGGCGCGAACAGACGGAACGCGTAGCGCAGCTCTCGCACCGCGGTTTGAATCACGCGCACATCCCCGGTATCCTTCACATCGGTCAGCAGCTTCAGGGCGTTTTCAATGATGTCCGCCACGTGTTCCTCGTTGTAGCCGCCGCCCTTGAACCGGATCAGATCAAGGATGCGCTGCTTCAACTCCGGGTCCACCGGCGTTTTGTCGTTCTTAGCCATAGTCGGGAAACATAAACCCTCGGCCGCCAAAAGCAATTTTGCGCGGGACGCTTTCGCGGGGGTCCGGCGACGCGCTCCCTGCCTCCCCGAGGATTTTAGTCGCGAGCCCGGGCGGCAGGGGCTAAGCTGTGAGTCAGGTTTTTTCGCAATGTCAGGCAAACGCAAGAATACACCAAATCAACCGGAGTTGCCGATGGACGGCGTGGCGCCGGGCAGCGGCGCGGCGGCTGGCGCGCGGCCGGCCGGCAATGGCGACGGCGACGGCGACGGCCAGGTCAAAGGCAATGGCAACGGCCACACCCATGTGCAGGCCGAGAACGTCGCCGTTCCGGCCCCGGCGCGGCCGTTTCAACCCGGGCGGATCGAACTGCCGCTTCATCGGCGGGTGAACCGGAGCTTCCTGGATTACGCGTCGTATGTGATTCGAGACCGGGCGATTCCCCACCTGGCCGACGGGCTGAAGCCGGTGCAGCGTCGAATTCTGTGGGCGCTGCACGAGAAGGATGACGGGCGGTTCATCAAGGTGGCCAACGTGGTGGGCCATGCGATGCAATATCATCCGCATGGCGACGCCTCGATCGGCGACGCGCTGGTGGTGCTGGCCAACAAACGCTACCTCATCGAGCGGCAGGGGAATTTCGGCAACATTTTCACAGGGGATGTGGCGGCCGCTCCGCGGTATATCGAGTGCCGCCTGACGCCGCTGGCCCGCGAGGAGCTTTTCAACGACGAGATCACCGAGTTTGTGCCGAGCTATGATGGCCGGAATAGGGAGCCGGTGACCCTGCCGAGCAAGCTGCCGTTGCTGCTGATGCTGGGGACCGAAGGCATCGCCGTGGGCATGTCGTCCCGCATTCTGCCGCATAATTTTCCGGAGCTGTTGCAGGCCCAAATTGCCATCCTGAAAAAGCAACCGTTCAAGTGCCTGCCCGATTTCCAAACCGGCGGCTTGATGGACGCGCGCGAGTACCGGGACGGGGCGGGGCAGATCAAAGTCCGCGCCAAGATCAAAATCAAGGACGACTCGACGGTGGTGATCAAGGAAATCCCGCCAACCACCACGACCGACTCGCTGATCGCTTCGATCGAGGACGCCTCCCGCAAAGGCAAAATCAAGGTCAAGTCGGTCAACGACTTCACCTCGGAGGAGGTGGAGATCGAGGTGCGGGCGCCCAGCGGCGTCAGCGCCGAAAAGCTGGCCGACGCGCTCTACGCCTTCACGGACTGCGAGGTGACCCTCGCCAGCCGGATCGTGGTCATCAAGGGCAATCGGCCGGTCGAAATGACGGTGTCGGAAGTGCTCCGGGAGAACACGGCGCAACTGGTCGGGATTCTGAAGCGGGAGCTGGAGCTGCGGGAGCACAAGCTGCAGGAGGAACTGCACTTTCGCACGCTGGAGCGCATTTTTATCGAGGAGCGGATTTACAAGCGCATCGAGCAATGCAAGACCAACGAGGCGGTGCTGGCCGCGGTGCACGAGGGATTCAAGCCCTTCCGCAAGGAACTGGTGCGGGAGCTGAGCGACGCGGATGTCGAGCGGCTGCTGCAGGTGCGGATTCGCCGCATTTCCCTCTTTGATATCAACAAGCACCGCGAGGAGACCGAGAAGGTCAAGGGCGACCTGGCCGAAACGCGGAAGAATCTGAAGAATCTGACGCGCTACGTCATCAGCCACCTGGAGGCGTTGCTCGAGAAGTACGGGCCGCAATACCCGCGGTTGACCAAGTCCAGCCGCTATGACGAAGTGGATGCGCGGGAAGCGGCCTTCAAAGCCTTCAAGGTGGCCTACGACCGCGAATCCGGCTACGTCGGCCACAAGGTGTCAGGGGAGGAATTCAAAGTGGATTGCACCAAGTTCGACAAGCTGCTGCTGGTGTTCCGCGACGGCCATTACCAGGTCGTCGAGCTGCCGGAAAAGCTGTTTGTCGGCCCCGACCTGGTCTATTGCGGCCTGCCGGAGCGCGAGCGGGTGTTTACGCTGGCTTATACCAACCGCGAGGCCACCTATCTCAAACGCTTCACTTTTGGCGGGACCATTCTGAACAAGATCTACCACTGCATTCCGCCCAAGTCGAAGGTGCTGTTCTTCGAACCGGACACCCCCGAGGTGCTGTATATCAAATACAAGCCCGCGCCCTACCAGAAGATCAACCAGCAGACTTGCGAACCGGCCCAGATCGAGGTCAAAGGCCCGAAGACGCGCGGACGGCAGGTCTCCATCAAGGACGTCTCGGCCATCAACAGCAAGCCGCCCCGCGGCTGGGACCCCGAGGCGGCGACGACCAAGCTGCAGTTCGTGTAACTTTCGGCGCGGGAACTTTCGGCGCTTGCGCCGGGGTGGCAAACGCGGCTCAATGGCGGCTGCGCATGAAGCCAAACTGTCTCGCTCTCTCCGCCCTGGGCCGCCGCACCGCTGCTCCCCCCATTTCCTGGCTCATGAAGGCCGCCCTGGCGCGGCCCCAGCTCATTTCGCTGGCCGCCGGGTTTACCGACCCCGCCACCCTCCCCGTCTCCGAGACGCGGCTGCTGGCCCGGCAAATTCTCAAATCCGGAGCGCCGGGCCGCGCCGCGCTGCAGTACGGCACGACCGCCGGAGAGGAACGACTGCGGCGGCTGACGGCCGAGCGAGTGCGGCGTCTGGATGGCGCGCCGCCGGCCGGGGCTTATTCTGCCGAGCGGGTGGTGATCACGCACGGCTCGCAGCAATTGCTCTACATGGCCACCGAGGCTTTGTGCGACCCGGGAGATGTTGTGTTGGTGGAGGACCCCACTTACTTTGTTTACCTGGGCATCCTCCAGAGCCACGGCGTGCGCGGATGCGGCGTGCGGCTGGAAGGGGACGGCCTGGACTTGGGCCACCTCGAGGCGGTGCTCAACCGTCTGAAGCGGGAGGGGGAGCTGCCGCGACTCAAACTGCTCTACCTGGTGACTTACCACCAGAACCCGACTGGCACCACCACTTCCCTGGAAAAGAAACGCGGCGCACTGCGGCTGCTGCGCCAGTTCGAGGGCGCCGCCGGCCACCCGATCTATCTGCTGGAAGATGCGGCTTACCGGGAACTGGGGTTCCGCGGCCAGGCGCCGCCTTCGGCCCTCGCGTCTCGCGGCGCGGCGTCCCGCGTCCTCTATGCCGGAACCTACAGCAAGCCTTTTGCGACCGGTGTGCGCGTGGGTTTCGGTTTGCTGCCCGAACCGGTGAGAACCGCCGTGTTGCGCATCAAAGGCAATCATGATTTCGGGACGTCCAACCTGCCGCAGCATCTGCTGGCCGCGGCTCTGGAAAGCGGCATTTATGATCGCCACCTCGATGTCCTGCACCGGCGTTACGCCCGAAAGGCCCAAATCATGCAGCACGCCCTGGCACAGGAGTTTCCCCCGCAGGCTGAGTGGCGGCCCCCGGCGGGCGGCCTCTATTTCTGGGTGCGCCTGCCCGGGCGGATTGGGACGGGGGTGGCCTCGAGACTGTTCAAAGCGGCGGTGGCTCACGATGTCTTGTATGTGCCGGGACAGCTTTGTTACGCGCCGGACCCCGCGCGGCGCCGCCCTGACCACGAGATGCGCCTTAGTTTCGGCGCGGCCAGTGAGCATGAGATCCGCGAGGGCATCACCCGGCTCGGAAGCGTCCTCCAGCAGGAATTGGATTCCCGGGACAGTCGGGCGGCGAAACGGGCGTAGGCGCCGAGGCGCCGCCCGGGCGGCCCCAGGAGGCCGCGCCCCACAGGGGGGCCCCGCAGCCCGCCAAGCCAACGGCTCGGCCCGTTTTGATTTCATCAGCCCCCGGCAACGGCGGCCGCGGCGCGACAAAACTGCTTGTTCGGGACAGAGGGCGGGCTCAGACTTGACACCATGTCAAACGCGCGTGTCACTCCTTCGCGAATTGCGGTTGCCTGGCCGGGACTGCTGGTGCGGCTGTTTTCAATCGGGCTGCTGCTGGAGACCAGCCAGGCGGCCCGTGCGGGCGATCCAGAACTGAAGCTGGAAGATTTCGAAGCCGACTACCCGGCACAGCGTTGGACGTTTTCCAACGGAGCCGAGTTTCCCGGCGCCAAAGGCAGCTTTGCGCGGACAGAAGCCGCGGCGCACTCCGGCCGGTTTGGAGGCGAGTTGCGTTTTGATTTTGCGGGCGGCGGACGGTACGTGTCGGCGTTGCTGCGGATGCCGGAGGGGGGCGAGGCGGCGTCTGGCGAATGGAATGCATTGCGGCTTTGGCTGCACCGTCCCGAGGGCCATGAAGTGCAGTTCCGTTACACGGATGCCGGCGGCCAGACCTTCCAGAAACCGGTCGAGTGCCCGGCGGGGCGATGGGCGGAGGTGACCATTCCCTTTGGGCAATGGGCCAGTCATTGGGGTGGCGCCAATGATGGAAAACCGCAGCCGCCACCGCGGACCCTGGCGCTGGTGCTGGACCATGGCCAGCAGCAAACGGGCGTGTTGTGGTTCGACGATTTGCGCCTGTTACGGCATGAAGTGCGAACGGCGCGGGTGGCGTACCCGGCCTACCGGTTCGGACCGGAGGAAGGATGGCATCTGCGAAGCGATGGCCCGCGCGGCGCCAGCCGGCTTGAAGCGAAACGGCTCACCCTGGATTTTACCGAGGGCGCACAGTCCATTTCGTTGGCGGTGCCGGACCGTGTCCTGCCCGGGAATGTGGACCGAATTCGGGTGCGGGCAGGCGGTCAGGCCAGGGGACACTCCGTGCGGCTGGTGATGCGAACGCATTTCATGACTTTTCACAAGGTCATTGGGGAATGGAATGGGGAGGGTGGACCAGAGCTGGCAACCGAAGGTCCGCCCGGGCCGGGTTGGGAGTGGCACGGAGGCGAGAACGACGGCAAGATTCACGGCCCCCTTCGCCTGGCCGAAATCCAGATCGCCCGCGGCGGCAACGCGGATAAAGCGAGCCTAAAGCTGCAGGAGGTGATCATCGAGGCTTCGGCCCCGGAGGAGAAACTGTGCCTGCTGGTGGGAGAAAGCCGGAGCGAGGGAGCCCGTCTCGAGTTTGTCGCCCGGATGAGGGCCCTTTCCGAGACGCCGCTGTCAGGCCGGCTGCGTTGGACGCTTCGCGATTGGGAGGGGGTGGAAATCAATCAGGGAACCGCGGCAGTGACGGTGCCGCCGCGGTGCGAAACGGCGGAGTTTCAACTGCCGGTGGACCCCGGGAAGATGGGGGATCGCAAGTTCCTGGAAGCGGAATTCCGCCTGGAGATACCGGGGCAGGAAGTGGCGGACGCGCATCCCGCGTGGGTGGCGCCCTTGGAGGAGGCGGGGGACACGGCTCTAAAACCCGAGTCGCCATTTGGCATGGGCGTTTACCTCAACCGCTATGGCGGCGACGCCGCAGGGTTGGCGCTGATGGAACGCGCGGCCAACCTGGCGCGGGATGCCGGGGTGAAATGGTCTCGCGAAGACTTTTCCTGGAGCCGGATCGAGCCGCGGCGCGGGGAATTCAACTGGACCTTTTATGACCACCTGGTGGCGTGCGCCAAAAGGAATGGCATCACGGTGTACGGCATCATTGGCTACTGGAGCGGCTGGACCCGGCCCTACACGGAGGAAGGCATCCGCGATTACGTCGAATTTGCGCGGGCCCTGGTGCGCCGCTACGGGAAGGACATCAAGCAGTGGGAAATCTGGAACGAGCCCAACATCTTTTTCTGGCAGGGACCGAAGGACCTCTACGCGGAGTTGTTAAAGCGCAGTTATGCCGCCATCAAGGAGCTGGACCCGGAGGCTCAGGTGCTTGGCCTTTCCACAGCCGGCATTGACACAAAATACATTGATCGGATGCTGGAGTTGCAGGCGCCATTTGACATTCTCACCATTCACCCTTACCGCCGCCAGCTTAACGATCAGGCCTTTATCGCCGAGCTCGAGGCCGTGTCGGACCAGGTCAAGCTCCCGGATGGCCGGCGCCGGCCGGTCTGGCTGACGGAGATGGGCTGGGCCACCCACACGCCGCACAACACGGTCAAGCAGGATTTCGCCCCCAACTCGTTGCGGGCCCAGGCCGAATTGATCGTGCGCAGTTACCTGTGCGCGATCGTTTCCGGCGTCGAACCGCGCACCTTCTGGTACAACTTTCGCAACGACGGCGACGACCCGATCTATTTCGAGCACCAAATGGGCATTCTCTATCATGACTTTCGACCCAAACCCGCCTATCGCGCCTACGCCACACTGACCCGCTTGCTGGACGGCCGGAAGCCCGCAGAGCGCCTCGCGACCGCCGAGGGCGTGTTCGCGTGGCGTTTCAAAACCTCTGGCGACCGGCAGGAGGGCCTGATTGCCGCCTGGAGTCCGCTGCGGGACACGGAGATCGAACTGCCGGTGACGAGCCAGCGGGTTAGCCGCGTCAACGCCATGGGCGAGCGCACCGCGCTTTCCGCGACAGGCGGCACAGTGCGCGTTCCGCTCCGGAAAGGCGCCGCCGTTTACGTGCTGGAGCAACCTGAGCGGTGAGCTGAGGAGAGGAAAACAAAGGCGCGGCACGTTGATGGCTGCACGCACTCCAGTTTCGTCAGCGTCCGTCTGGCGGCTGGCTACTCCCTCTCAGTCGGACTTAATGGGATTGACATCCGGCGGCAACAGGAACACAAGACTCGCAGATGGAAACACCGGCGATCATGATTCGTCTTACCCGTTGCCCTCCCCAGCCATGGCACTATCCATGAAGGAACAGAGCGGGGGGCGGCAGGGTCGGATTTTTTCCGACGTCGTGCCGGCTCCCCAGACAGCCCCTCCCCACTCCACGGCGGGCCGGCTCCGCCGCGCGATTCGGATTCGGCAGCCGGTTCGATGGCGAGAAATCCTGTGGCGATTGGGGACGTTGTGGGCGCTGTGGGCCGCCGCGCTGGCTCCGGCAAACACGGGCCGCGGACAGGAGCCAACCGCAATCCTGGTCGGGCCTGCTGAGGCGGTCGCAGCGGGAACCGAGATGTCCCTTTGGCTGCATTTTCTGAATCCCTCGACTGCGCCGTCCGCGCGCACCTTTCCCTCTGAACTCGCGGGCCGGATCAACGCCGGGGGCAAGAGCTTCGAGATCGTCCTGCGGCCGCCTCTCGGGGTGCAAGCCGGCGAGGTCCCGATCTCGCCAGGCGGCTTTGTGCGGCGCGAATATACCGTCGTTTTGCCAGCCGCCCTCCCCGCAGGCCAGGCGTTGCTGGAAGCCCCCGCCCTCGGCGCCAATCGCGTGGCGCTCGAAATCCGCCCCCCGCCACCACCGGCCACGCCGGCCGGACCCGAGGCCAAAGCCGGCCTGGGTGGTTTTTTGCGTGAAGGGTTGTCCCCGAAGCAGGACTTCACCCCGATGGAATTTTTCAAGCAACACCTTTTCGGCTACGAGCCCTTTTACTTCCTGGGCGGATGGGAGGCGCCGGAGGTGAAGTTCCAGATCAGCCTGCGTTATGAAATCCTGAATCGCGAAGGGCCGCTGGCCAGGAAGGCGCCATTCTTGAAGGGGCTGAACCTGGCTTACACGCAGACCTCGTTATGGGACTTCGGGCAGTTGTCTTCGCCTTTTCTCGATACCAGCTACAAGCCGGAGTTTTTCTATTTATGGCAGCAGGTGGACCGCGGGCGCTGGGC
>Ga0116147_1003692_pt1 | contig 14240 bp, 5 predicted proteins | sample AD_JPNHG3_MetaG_FD_89749 | JGI IMG/M metagenome (GOLD analysis project Ga0116147, IMG submission 89749) | Active sludge microbial communities of municipal wastewater-treating anaerobic digesters from Japan - AD_JPNHG3_MetaG | ecosystem: Engineered > Bioreactor > Anaerobic > Digestate | place...
GTTATCAATTGACGAGTAAAACAAACTATCATCAGGAATAACATTATCAGTATATGATGTGGATGCACAGTACTTTATCCTACTGGTATCTGGGATGAAGACATTCCCTCCCTGATCTATGCTATACATCTTTTCCTGCACATTTGTAATAGGCAAGGTTGCCTGGCCGTAGTAAGTATCAATCTCAGCTGTGTTATCTGCATGAACATATGCTATAGAGTAGAAGTCAACTACTCCTCTGTTTGCAGGAGCAGCAGGAATGATTGAAGCCAGGTGATTAACCAGACCACCAATACTATTAGCCTGGACATCAAGGTATGTGGCAAGCATTCTCTGAGTTCTATCAAGCTCTTGTACAGTTAGGTTTAGCCGTGCAATATCCGACTGTATATTCTGGTTTATAGCATTCAGCACAGATGAGGAAGATGCCCCACCTTTTACCAACAATGGAATGTCGGCGCTATCTATCATATTTTCGAATGATTGTCCCATATCCTGTTCTCCATATTAGTTGCTTTAGCAGATGTTGCGCAGTTCTTATTGAATAGTTAAGCACATTTGTTGCTGTCTCCAGCCTTAGCTGGTTATTTATTGATCCTAGTGTTTTATCAAGCATGTGTGCGTCTGTAGCCGCTGACTTTATCACACGAACAAACTTTTCACTGCTTCTCGGTCCAATATATGGATGGATATGTTCCACGTCAAATGCATATGTCCCAAGAGCAGTTTTCTGCTTAACTGGCGGCGGAGTAATTTTACCATCAGGTGGAGGTGGTACCTCTGGATCATCTGGTGGAAGAATGGGCGGTTCTTCTGGTGGAGGCGGTTGTGGATCGTCAGGTGGCTCATCTGGAGGAGGCTCTTCTGGCGGAGGCGGTTGTGGATCGTCAGGTGGCTCATCTGGAGGAGGCTCTTCTAGCGTAGGCTCTTGTCCACTTCCTGCTGTTGTACTGGCTAGATACATCGTGATCTTGATATTGTCAAACCAGATATTAGGATCTATTATCTGGTGCGTTAAACCATTATATCCATTCCAAATACCATCAGTTAATTCGAACTGATAAGCAGCTTTTAGATAGACAACACTTGTTCGTCCAGTTGCTGCTGGAAAAACAGGAAGGATATCCCCACCACCAGCTATGGACCATGTATTTTTGTCCGAAGGAGCTCGTATATTACTATGGTAAAGCACAGAAGACCCAACACTAATATCCTCAGAAGAAAGAACATCAAATGTAACAAACTCTGACAGAGAAGGTGTTGTTGGTGGATTAGGATACGGACGTGCAATTGCTGTTAATAGGTTTTCTGTTGGAAATACATTAAAGCTTTCTAAAACTATACCAGTTACGGCATACCCCTCAGGGACACCCCAATCTGCCCATGTTTGTGGCGAGGTCTGCCTTATGATTTGTATCTCAGCAAGAGTGCCAATACCACCAATCCCTTTCGGAATATGCATTAAGAGACTTCCTGAAGGATCCTCTGGACCAGTAACATATCCCATAGTAGAATCATAACTCCAGGTAATATCATTGGCTATTGGTGGTGTGGCAACTAAGCCTTCCATATTACTTGTAAATGTGAATACTTTATTACTTGTAAATGTGAATACTTTTGATACTGTCATTTATGCACCAACCAGTGGAATAATACTATAGCTATACAGTCTTGGAGATGAGAGGATGTTTTTGCCTCGTTCCAGATCTGCACGATAATACAAAGACTGTGTTCCACCAACATCTACAGAATAACGCAATGTTAGAGAATATGGATTGCCGCAGAATTTTCCATCTATAGTATTCACTATTGTTGATGGATCGTTGTTTAGCAGCAGCCCGTCAATCTTTTGTGTATTCTCATTGATTCTCCACGCCCAATAGCTGCTATCAGCAGGTGGAACATTCCATTTAAGATAGAAAGAAGATACTCTTGTAAGAGCCTTACTATCTGCCCAGATTGGATATGATGTCTGTGCAGGCAGCTTCTCCCACAGCAAATCGCTATCTGGTTTGTAATCTATTATACTTGGCCGAAGATATAGGATGATCTGCTTTGTTTTTAATGTGCTATTTAGCAAGGTATCTTCAGGAACATATACAAGCAAATCTATTTTATTCCATCCTTTGCGCAAGCTAAGTGGAAATGTTTGGCCATTGCTTGAGGTAAGAACCTCCATGTCTGGTATATTGTTTACCGCACATGTTGTATTGCTGCTAACGAGCATTCCATTATTTAGATATAGTGACCAGCCAACGAATCGCATATTGGCTAGTGCAGGATCGGATGATATTACATAGAGTCCGCCTCCGGCGTTCTCTATATAGATATCTCTATCACTATACAAATAAGTTGTTATACAATAACTTGATTCTGGAGTAAGCACCATACCAGATGCACTGGTTATTCCAATTCCCCACCATTTTGTAGTATTACCAACATAGTTGACAATAAAAGAAGAAGTGGATGCTGGTAGTTCTGCTGGCATTACATCTGGATAATAACAAGTTGGCAGAGGAGACATATAAGCAGAGTGTATAATTCCATGTGTGCCATCAAAATCCTCAAGTTTTGGCACATGATAACTATCACCAAGAAGTGTCCAGTTAAATGAGAATGATCTTACATAGAACTGGTTTAATCCGCGCAGCATTTCTCCACTTTCATCGAGGATATTAACATCATCAATATTGTAGTTATACAACATGCTAACAGGGTCATATACTAGACCACTAATAGCAACTGTATTGACTACAAGATTGCTGATGTTAACAACTCCTGGCTCTATTTGAGTCCACGCAGCTGTATCCCCAAGTCTTATGAAATGCTTTATATTTGTGCCATGAGGAATATCCCCCTCAGCGCTGAACAGAAATGATGATACATTGTTAGACAACGTATGTGCTGTTGAGAATAGAGTAGCCTTTTCTGCAGTGTGTATTTTCCACACGTCCATGTGCTTTATTCCAACTACACCATTCCCAGCAATAGTAAATCTTAAAAACAGTACCCACGTTGGATCGAAGTCAAAGACAGTATAGTTTGAAATGGTTCTTGTTGCGATGGTTTGCCAGTTCATATTATCAACTGAGGCTTCTATTGTAAGTGAAAACGTTCCTATAGGAGTTATCGTTATTCTGTTTATCTCTATTTCATTATCATGGCCTGCTATCACAGGAAGGCCTGTGATATTAAGCATAACAGAATAACTTCCGCCTGTTTTTAAATCTACCTGCCATGTTTGATCTGCATAATCTGTCAGCGCATTCATGAAGGAGAAGCCAAGTGATGTTGCTCCAGCAAACTTCTCCTCTACAAGTTGAGTATTCGTTACAGGATATCTCACAGTTGCTACAGATGATAGCGGAAGTGAAACGAAACCAATCTGATTGTTAATCAATACAGTTGAGTTTTGCAGATCAATCTTAGAACTATCTTTAAAACTATCTGTTATGCCATTCTTGGAGAGATGATATTCCTGAAGCAGGATATTTTGCAGTTCAGCCGATTGCTTCTCCAGCTTATTCCCAATTGTAGTTAACTCAGTATCAAATGCTCCAAAGAGAACTGCTTCATTTTCCAGTGTTTCGTTTATCCAATCCTTAAGAGTATCAAGATCCTCTTTTATTTCAACTGCATTTGCTGTTAATAAATCTGGATCTACTATCTGAGAAGAAGCGACAAGCCGCGGTTCAAACAATGGGAGTCCGACAATCTTACCAGCGAAGACATCGGCTAGTTTTCGCCGTATCTCCGCTAGTGTTGGCGTTCTTCCATGCATGTATATTTGCTGTAAGAGTTTTCCAGTTATACGCTCTTTTTGAATCGTTCCTATCATGCTGGTAACCCCTTTATGGCATAGTTCTTCAGGAGAGGCGTTTCTGTTGTTGCTGCCTGTGGTCGTTCTATCAAGATCTTAACATATATAGTATCGCTGTCAACCATAACTGTATCATTCTCTCCTTTAGATCTATTAAGCGGAGTTATTTGTGTCCAACTATAACCATCTTCTGACACATAAAATCTAATCCACTCCTTTGACGTATCCCACGTCTTTGGTATATCTTCAGTTGATATGATTGATATGGCCCGTAACTTCTTGGAGAAGATGAACGGTCGGCTAATGATCTGACTTTGCTCCGCATATTTTCTGTGTGATATATCAATTCCTTTTATGGCAATTACAGATCTTGTACCGCCAAATACATCAAAAGCAGTTCCCTCTTCCTTTACAGTTGTCGTTACTTTTCCGCCAAACATGGCAGATGCAAGACCACCGCCAAGAATAGCTCCTGCTAGTGTTCCAACTACAGGAATAGCAGAACCAAGTGCTGCCCCAAGTACCGCTCCAGCTACTTGTATCTGAGTATTATCACTAAAGTTAGATGCAAGCTGACCGGCCTCACTTTGATATCTAATTACCTCTGTCCAGGTCTTTCCTTTTGTAAGCCATCCTCCAGATTTATGCTTCTCAATAACCTGATAGTAGTAAAGATGCCCGAATCCATACTTTGGAACAATATCAACACCAGCTTCCATGCTTATGCGTATAAACTTGACATCCTGCTCTGGCATAGTCCATATGCCAACACCGCTATAGTCCTTTTCAGGAAGCCCATTATATCGTGTCTTTAGGCTTTCATTTAACTTAAAGCTAAGTACTTCGTTTTGTACTATAGTGAACCATGTCTTATTGTCTGAGGAGACCTCAATACTGAGGATTTTTGGATAACTTGCACCAATTATCTGTGGCGTTATCTGGATGGCCGATATCTTTGTGACTTCTGATAACGTAAGAGTCATAACAAGTCTAGCTGTTTTTTGCTCCTTGAAATCTACCATTTTAAGGCCCTTATTCTCAGTTCCTTTATCCCACTCAGATGATCCAGGCCATTGTACATACGTTACCCAGCCGTAGCCTTTGGTAACATTAAGCACATCCATAAGTTTGCCAGCAGTATCGGAAACATAGGCCGTTCCCATCATTGAGAGTTTTTGTTTTTGTGGAATAAAGATGTACTCCCACTCATACCACGTATCTGGATTGTTGTCTAACAGATAGTATACATTTGAATGAGTATCAGTATGAGAGATAAGAGTTACCGAAGGCTCATCCGATATCTCAGGATTTGTTGGCACGTTCCACTCAGCAATTTCAAGTTTATTGCCTGGAAGTCCTGTAGAACCTGCTTTATCAATTGATAGCCCCGTTATTTTCTGCGTTAACGAAACCATATCAGTTACTTGTAATGATGCGGCCCCATTGTATATAAGTGCTGTAGTTTGTGTGTGGTCTATATTTGCTGTGGATGTAAAACTATCTGATGCCCATAGAAAGATATCTGTACTATCTGTCGTAAACAGCTGGAACTGAGTTGTCTGATTTTGTAGTTCCTGAATTCTTGTGTTTAAGCTGTCAATAACAGTATTAAACAGATTAAATCTATCCTCAAATCTTGATAGCATTCCTGAGATAACTTCATAGTATGTTTGCAGCAAAGCTGCTGCACCAATGAGAGGCCTCTCAAGATCGTCCTTTAATGGAAGCGCACCTACTCTATATTCCGGAACAACTATCGTTCCAAGTACTTCAGATTTACTAAGTTCCTTGAATGACCTATCTATTGCAGTTAGTAGGTCATTCGCACTTTGGTACTGGCCGTACTTTATTCCATTCTCCAGCGAGGAGAGCAGATCTTTTGCTTTGTCTGTAATTAAATCTGCCAGTGGTGATTTCTTGTAGATCATATTAACCACGCCTCACGTTAAGAAGAATAGAATAATCATCTATCATAGGTGTAATATCAGCAAAGGTTGGTCTATTGATATCAATAATTAGTCTTGGACTGATGCTCATTGTATCGAACTCAACCTCTATATTAGCTGGAGTATCTGAATACGGATGGAAATCATCTGCAAAGACCAAGTAGCCATCAGGATGCACATAATACTCGTAGACAGGATAGTAATCTGTTGACATCTTGTCCAGGTTAGCTTTTCTTAGTGTTGGCTGCTTACCGTACATGTAATCAGTCATATTCCTTGTGACTGGATAACTCTGTACATTAAGTGGAGTCAGTTCTTTTTCTTCTATTGCACGTGACGTCGCACTATCATATAAGAATGATTCTCTAAGTGAGAACTCATTCATTATATAGTAGTAACTTGCCACAAAATAGAAGTTTTCATCTGGTTGAATGGCTATTTCTACCAAACCATTAACGGCATCGACCTGAAGGTTGGAAGAATCCACAGGAATAATATCGCCTCCACGTACAGGAACCTTGTATACTTTTATTGGTATACCATTTGGTCCGGATACCAGAGGTTTCATAGCTGTTTCATATGTATAGAATCGTCTCTCATGAGAAACCTGCTTCGTTGTAGTAGTTCTCCCTGTACTACCGCCAGTAATGCTTTCAAGATACTGTGCAGTAGTTTGTGTTACATTGGCTAGTTCAAGACGTTCCATTTCAGCAAATCCAACATCACCAGGATCTGGTTTGCCAACAGTATCTGGAAGGGCCACAATCTCATTGTTAATAAACCTGATGGTTACGAGTATCGGTCTGTAACCTGTTGTTGTTCCTACTTTAGTTGGTGACTCAAGATACTTGGGATAAGCGGCATTGGGGTCAAAGGTTACTTGCCTTCCTCCTGTGTGCGCGGACAATATGGTTAGAAGATTTAGCATTTTGTTCTTATTAATGTATGGGTAGTCATCAAGAATAACCCTGCCATATCTATCTGTTCCGGAGAATATCTTCTTCTGATGCCTTATAGGAACAATAAAATCAGAGTATCTAGAGTTTTCAACCAAACTTGTATCGTCTGCAGGAATGAATCTTATGTTTCTATAGATTCCACCACTTACAGAATATACAGAAGATAGAACTACCCACCCAAATATATGAGCATAAGCATAGCTAAACTGTGCTGTAAAATCAGACAACTTGCCAAGCCTATCTGTTAATGTTAATGTTATATAACTGATCTTCTTGGAGGATGAAGAACCAATAGTAGCTGTGCTTAGAACACAGTATGTTGGCGTTGTTACTGATCTTATGTCGTTTGGAATTAGGTAGGCATAGTTTGATGTAAGGACAGCACCATCTTCATCCTCAAGCGTAATCTGCACAGGATAACGATCTACAGTCTTCTGCGTTAATGGATCCTTCCACGTTGTATTGAATGAGGCAAACTTATATCTATCACTTATGTAGTAGTTCTCCCACCATTCCCCAAGGAATAGTTCAAACACAAGTGAATGCATTTCAGAAATATCAAGTGAGGAGTCCAGCTTTAGCCGTACATAGTCTCCTCTATTAGCAGCAGCCCTAATAGTAAACGCAGTTACTGGATGCTGCAGTTTACTGGTTATATTAGTGATAAAATCGGAGACTATCTCTTCGGGGCCACCCTCAGCAAATCCACTTGCGCCAGCCGTCCATCTAGATGTACCAGTACTTGGTGCAGTTATCCATGGGAAATAGACTTTAGTTGAGTCATGTGTACCAACTATTTGATTTGCTGAGTTTTGAATATAGTGGCCGCACTCAACTGCATCGTCTTTATTAGCTGTTATTCTATAGGATATACATCCTGGCTCAACCTCATGGTCATTAGTAACTATTGCCAGCTCTCTGATCTCACCGCCAACCTTAATTGGCTTGCTTACGAATCGTCCATATGGTAAGTATTCTCTATGGCGCAAATAGATTTCAAATGCACCAATTATGTATTCATAACCAGCAATAGATACGTCTTCTTCATTCGCTATCTTCTGAATCTCGTCTAGTATTTCTGCGTATGTTCCTTCTATATATCGCATAGCTGAAGAGATTGTGCTGCTCTCAAAATCCTGTGCAGTGTGCAACGCTTGAACAGCATGTCGTCTAACACGCCTATCCCATGATAGAATTCTTGGATCAATATACTTTCGTCTAGCCAATCTATCCCACGGAATTCCGGCATCCAGCCGTTTGACTGTATATTGCTTAAAGTCATATTGTTCCTGCGATATAACAAGCCAGGCACGTTTTGCAAACACAGGTGCGTCAAGCTGTACAATAGTATTCTTGTCCAGCAACTTATTAATGTTTACCGTTTTTAGTGATTCTATTCTTGGAGATGAGATATAGAGATGCGCCTCATCTCCCATTGTTGGCGGAATTCCAACAACAAACTTTGCCATCGTTGTATTTAGTGGAACATCAAAGGCCACATTTATGTTGGTCCACCCAATCCCCTCAACCATAAACGTTTCAGAAACTTCGCGAACTGTATATATAGTGCCACTTGGACCTTCAGCAAAGAAGATGATCTTTATTTCTAGCGGATAATCTCCAAGAGTCTTTGCTGAGATAGATACATCCAGTCCATTAACACCAACAACACCAAACATTGTGGTGTTAATTACGTGACATGCACCTGTGCCTGCTGTTGTTGATAGATGTAGAACATTCTCTCCGGCAAGACCTGCTCCAGAAAGCAGCTCAACACTACCTCCACCTGTTGCTCCATAGCTTCTTGTGGTTACAAACCAGGATGAAACATCCTTACCATATGTGAGGAAGTTTGGATCCTGTAGCATTTGTGATGAACCATCCACGTAATGAAGTGTTAGTAGTTTCTGTGGATGTTCGCCATATGGTCGTATATAAAGCTCTGATAACTGTGTAAGGTAGTCAAAGTCTATGCGCACTCTACACGCGGCCCCTCCTGTGTAGATTGATGGCAACCACGTGTGTATAGCTGTACTTGCATAGGCTGGAGCTGGTGTATGCAAAACCTCGCACCAATAGTTTAGAACAGTGTTATCAAAAGCCTTATTGACCTCATTGCCTTCACTCATTGGAATACCATATACACGATCTATAAAGACATTGGATGGTGTTCCATTATAAGGCGACAGTATTCCTGTTACCTCTCCACCAAGAGGAAGCTTTAAGTTCCCATCCTGTGGGTCCATATAAGCCTGTGGTATTATTCCATTGGCATAAAAACTCTTGTCTGTTTCTAAATCTTCAGTTGAATTGAATGTGTTGATTACACTATCAGTAAAGGATATCTTTGTAGCAGTAAGCTTGGCAGAAGATATGCGCGCGGAAAGGTCTGCGACTGCTGATTTAAGGGTATCAACATTAGCAAGAAACTGTGTTGTAAACCTAGTGTTTATGGCATCAATGTTATTTGCTTCTGCAAACAGTGCAAATAAAGAGGAGTAAATCTGTTGCTGCGCAGCGTTGTATTCGGTATAGTCTGATATACCAGTAAAAGTTGGAGATGTGTAGGTAACACTTTGCTCCGAAGCTGTTGTTCCAAGAAGCCTGCTTAGAGCAAGCTTGTAAGCTTCTGTTAATGTTGAAACATAGTGAGCAAAGAAGTTATTCATCAGACATACCTCACAATTGGAAGAATCCCTGCAGCAACATGTGTTTTGGCAGCCTCTTCCACCTCCTCAGCAGTAACCTTTCTGAAGCCATCTTCTCCTGTAAGAACTCGTTTATCCACTTCAATAATAACTACACCATTGAGCATCACAGGTTCGCCATCCCACGATGCTGACGTATCCCACCGACTGCTCCGCTGAGTCTTTCTTGTCACCAATGTTCTTACATATATAAAGCCCGTTGCTGCTGTGTTTTTAGTTTGCAGCAGCAGATATCCACTTGATTGTGCCGTAGCCGAATAATGATTACCAATGAGGAAACCTGTTGACCCTGGCGTAAGCGTTCCGTACAGGATATTTGTCGGCAGTAATATGCCGCTTGCAGCAGGCACGTTACTAAATGCTGTTATTTCAAACTTTTCTCCGGCGGCAATATCAATTCCAGTATATGTAAATCCACTTACTCCGCATGGAACTAGAGTTCTAAACTCTTCAGTGAATAATGGTGGGTTACTCCAATCTTCTGGCAATCCACCGCCTCTTGGACGAAGGTCAATTATATCAATGTCAGGAAGACTACATGGTGAGGGTATAGCGATCTTGGCAAGGATGATTGCAAATGGAAACTCCTTCAGAATTTGCGCATCATTATTCATCCCAAGAGTATGTCTTATGAAATAAGATGGTCTCTTTTCCATAGGAAGAGAAAAAGCAGATCTATAGATATAGTGACCAGTTTGATCTCCATCAGAGTTATAGGCGGCTGTTGGAATTGCATAGATCGTAACCCCATTATTTACCAATGTAGATGTTGGCTGACCACAACCGTCTACACCAATATGAAAGCTATGGCCATAGGAAGGATTGAGATCTAGGTCATACCACTTACCATTGTCGTAGTATCCTCTATAGACATATCCAGTTCTTTCATATGTATATGAAACCTTTATCTCATCAAAAGCGCTAACCTGACCAGCAAATGTTATAGTGCCTGCGGCACTATCAACAGCCTGTATCTCTGGATACAGAGATGGAAGATCTCCAATTGCTGTTGGCCAATTAAGAATCTCCTCGCCATTCTTTATAAGGCTGAGAATCTTGACAATATTCTTATTGTGCAGGAAGATTGTATGATCATCTATTGGATCAGCATCTGCAAGCACAACCTCTTCCTGATGTGTTCTTGGATCAAATGCATGCTCAAGGCAAAACTCTGGCACCGTATAGATCAAACGCAGCTTATCATTTATTGCCCAGCCTTGATCAAGAAGTAATGAATCTCCAGGCTGTACTATATAATCCCTTTCAAAGAGGCCATCCTTTATAATAGGATGCCAGGAATCATTTGCATCAACATGTATTCCATCAACTCGCAACTGATCAGTAAGGAAACTGAGTCTTGAGGTACCTTCATTAAAGGCGGTGTCTATCTCAAGATTTCCAGTGACACTACTTGTTCTTGCTGACACATTGAATAGATAGAATGCCTTTAAGCCGCATGCTGTTCCACAAAATGTGATTGTAGCTACTCCTGATACAGCATTTGCTGGTGTTGTAAAGTTGAGAGACCTTAGCGATTCAGTGTATTTCCAGTTTGGATTTTCCTTGCTTGGAATTGTAGCAAGTGTATCAACACTGGCATATGTTGTGCCTTCTGCTACACCACCAGATGGGCCGATAACCAGAGGAACTATAGTATTTATAGCCTGGCCAGCACTATTGTAGAATGTGATGGAGGTCTTTATGTAACCAACATTGTTGATTTTCACCAGACATTCTCCACCACGTGATGTTGTATCTGTTATCTCCCAGCCAAATAGTGCCTTTCCACTGGCTGCAGCATCTGGTGTATAGCCAAACATATTCGCAGCACTATAGTGCAGTACTGTTGGCTTGCCAAAAAGGTCCGATACACTTTGTACATCCTGAGATATGTTTGGATTTATGAAAGGCTTAAGAGGATATGCCAGTGGAACATGCAATTTATACTGCGCATTAGGCTCAATGGTGAATGGAACACTCTTTAACTCCTCAGTGGTATTCCAGAAGCGAACATAATCCATCAAAGTGAATGACTTATTTGGAAGCCGTTTTAGTGGAGCAACATAGTGTCGATAAAAACTTGTATGCTCCATACCTTGAGGATGTTCCCACCTTCCAAAATACATGTTGTACTCAGATGGAGACCATCTAATTGTACTCTGGGCCCTAAAGGTATAGTCATATCGTGAACCTACTGCAGGTACTCCAATAGTTGGCGTCCAACCAAAATTACGAAGCCCTGCAGACCCATACCCATATGACCAGTAGTTTGTAGTACCAAATAATTTATAACCACGGGCTTGTCTAAGTTGAATATCATCTGCAACTAATGATAGATTAGACGGGTTAGAATCAGCAATAACGCTTATCTTTACCTTGGCCACTCCTGTTGATGCTGGACAAAAGTTAAGAGTGATACAGCGCCAGTCAGAATCAGCGTTTCCTGTGGAAGTTGCAGTAACTGTATAAGTTGCTACGCTGGTCATTGCTGCAGTGAATGTTTCAGCCTTAAGCTTTATTGTTACTGAACCAGCATCGTACTTTCTCCAGTAGGCAGTGGCTGTATATTCTTGCATGCCATTGATATTGACAAGTTGCGCAGCCTCAGCATTAGTTACAGGGAGTCTTACACTGTAGCTGGAACTATCAAAGAAGCTATATCCAGCTCTTTTTTCTAGTGAAGCACCACTACTAAATGTCCAATAGCCAAAACTAGCAAAGGTACCATTTAATATTAGGTTTTCGTTGTATAAGACCAAATCGTAATAGTCTATTGTACTTGGACTTTCTACAAACGTAGTGTTGATATTGTATAGAGCGATATCTTCGGTGTATAAACTTGAGCCAGTAGCTGGAATAGTTGCCGAGCCGTTATTTATGGGGACATCTGTTGAGTAAACAAAGGCTGTTAGAACAACATCATCGAAACACAATCCACGGCCACCGTTGCAGACAAACTTTACCTTGAAGTAAGCTGTATTTGCATTGCTTCTTCTAAACAAGCGTGTACGATACTTTAAGTACCATCTCTTCTCAGACGTTAGGTAATTGCCAGTTGATGCATCTATGGTGCCAGCAAATAGTGTTTCAGTTAAGCTGTCATCAGCACTATATCCTAGGATAGTAATATAGATTGATGTATTATTGATGTCTATCTGCATTGGGTCCCCAGACACGCCAAATGCGCGATATCTAATGCCATTAACCACTGGATCTGAAGCTAACCAGAAAGTCATTTGATAGACTGTTGATGCTAATGCTTCGCCTGAAACTGGTATTGGATTTGACTCAAGTACGGCCTGTCCGCTGCAAGACCATGGGATTCTTGCACAGTATGGCGCGTAAGAACTATCCTGTCCAAATGCAGGCACATCAGTACTATTGGAGAGAAATGTGCTATTTTCTCCTGTTCGTCCCAAGGTATTTGAGTGCGTAAAACCTGTAGCTGACCAACCAGTTAGCAAGAAGAAGCTGCTATTTGCTACCTTATTGTATGCAATAACTTCTGTAACAGCCACTCCAAGCGTTGCGCCAAAGACATTCACAGTACCTGATACGCCATCATATCGCAGCAACAGACCAGGAATGTTATATGGATAGCCTTCAGCTAATCCAATAACCGGAGGAATAGTTGATGAGGGAACGTGAATGTGGGCCAGCGGAAATCCTGCTGATGGAACCTTTTGACCAAAGTTGAAGAAGATATCGTCACGCATTTGACACTTCCAACGCAGTGCTAACAAATGTTTCTGTAACACCGCCCTCATCGTTATATGGAATAGCTTTTATCCGATCTGTTCCTGTTCCCTTGTATTTGCAGTGCAATAGTCTTAGACCAGCCACATCAGATGGAACCCTCGTTGATAGAGTTATTGTATTCGAACCAATACTCTTTGTCTGTTCATCTGTATAAAACAACTGTCCAGTTTCGCATGTCACAATAACACCATCTGCATATAGTAAAGGCATTCCTGATTGATCTGACATATAGATAAATAGATCTTGTTTACCATTTGCATCTTTACTTGGGGATAGATACAAAAAGGCTTTGCCTGCGCAGACTAGATCAGTTTGTATTAGCGGGTTATCCACCATGAAACTTGTAGTTGCATATAGGCCAGATCCAGCTACTGTAATTGCTGAGGCTAGTACAGTATGTACACCAACCTGCCCTTGCCATGGTATATATGCAAAATGCATTTCTCCATTCTGATCTGTTACTGGTTGAGTATCAAGAGATATGGCCGCGAAAGTTCCAGCACTAGGGGTGAAGGGGGATATTAATGTGGGGTCCATGTCCTTCTGTGTAATATCCCCTTGGTTGGTTACTGTACATGTAATGGGAATGTTTGGAAGGAGGTTGTTGTCAGAGTCCACCGCATAAACTGTCATTTTGACAACTTGCTGAAATGTATTTGACACTTTAACTGGGCTGCAGTTTATTCTCAATCTGGCAAGATTCTCGGCTGGATGTGTGGGCGGAGTGGCATATAGAAATCCATCTTTGATTCCAGTATAAAGTGGATTAAGCTGTATCCTTCTCTCTTCAACATGCGGAGCATCAATAAGTGGATGATAACTATTTAGCTGTGCATTCTCCCAGTACAGTGTACAAACATCATTTGGATAAGATAACACATGTAGTCTAAGCATACCACTTGTTGGGATTATAGCAAACGAATGATTAACATAATACTTTACGCCAACCTGTCTACCAACGGGCAGGGATGTAGCTGGTGTTATTACATTATCATTAACTGCTGATATACCTATTGTGCCACTGCCAGGAAGGACTAGACTTGGAGCA
>Ga0116147_1003720_pt1 | contig 14173 bp, 14 predicted proteins | sample AD_JPNHG3_MetaG_FD_89749 | JGI IMG/M metagenome (GOLD analysis project Ga0116147, IMG submission 89749) | Active sludge microbial communities of municipal wastewater-treating anaerobic digesters from Japan - AD_JPNHG3_MetaG | ecosystem: Engineered > Bioreactor > Anaerobic > Digestate | place...
AACTACTAAAAAAGAAGAAGCAATCATTCAAGAACAAAAAGAAACTGTACCTGATGTTAAAGAAGAGCCTGTAGCTGAAGTTAAAAAAACTACTAAAAAAGCAAAAAAAACTACTAAAAAAGAGAAAGAAGCAACTCTAAAAACAGAAGAAACTCCTCTGCTTGATATCAAGGAAGAACCTATAGCGGAAGTCAAAGAAACTGCTAAAAAAAATAAAAAAAATACTAAAAAAGAAGAAAAAACAGAAGCAGAAAAAACACTAGAGCCTGATGTCAACGAGACAACTGTAGCGAAAGTCAAAGAAACTGCTAAAAAAAATAAGAAAACTACCACGACCAAAAAGAAATAATTATCTTATTTGCAAAAAAAATAATATATATATGCCTAACAATTAGAAAATTTTCTAATTGTTAGATTTTTATATATAAAAAGAATGAAAAATAGATAAAATATTTCTAAACATACTTCTCTTTAAATTAAATTGGTTCGATTTAAACAAGATGATAAACATAAAAGAGGAAGCCATGAAACAATTACAAATTTTTCTTGGAATGTTGATAATCTTATTCTTATTTACCAATTGTCAACAACAAAACATAAATGTAAATCCTTCCGCTATAAAACTTCAAACAGGCAAACAATATCAAATAACTACTTTATTAGAAAAACAAAATCAACCAATAGACAGTACAGATATTCAAATTGACATGCAATGTTTACATGGGAAAATAGAAAATGGCATTTACTATGCTCCCATGCAAGCTGGTGAAGATACCTTAACATTTCACTATCTAGGAAAAAAACTCACACAAAACATTCAACTGGAAATTATAGAGTCAAAACAACAACCTGAAACTTTTATTGCAACAACAGAAACAATATCATCTTCTCCCCTCATACAAGAATTACCTCAATGGGAACAAAGTACAACACCTCTCCCATCTCCAGAACCATCCCGTCCTGCTCCTGAACCAATAAAACCTAAAGATCCAATATATACCATAGAAGCACAATTTACGCCAACACAACCTAAAGTAGGTCAATCTGTATCTTACTCCATTCAGATATTCAAAGATGAAGTAAAAATTCCTGCCTTGGAAACAGATCTTCAACTGACTGCAGACAAAGGAACATTTATAAATGGCAAATACCAATCTCCTTGGACAAGCAAAACAGATAATATCCACATCAAACATCTTCCCACTGGCACTCAAAAAACATTTCCTATAAATATGATTGCAGAAGAAAATATCGAAGTTTTCAATGACTTAATTAAAGTCATTGTTCCATTTGGATGGGAAATTCATACATCCTCACTTTCTATTTCAGCTACTGTTTCAGAAGGTGAATTCGCTGGAACAGAACTTAATATTTCTATTTTAGGTGGCTTGGACTTCTTAGAAGTGGAAACAATCAGTCTTTTACTTAAAAGAAATGATTCTAAATCAGACCAAGATATAGAAGAAGAAATTGAATTTGGTGGAATTGAAGGTATATTCCTATCTTTAAATAAATTTCAAGAAGAAAATAAAACTAAAAAAGCTTGGTGGGTTTTAGGACAAAAAGACGATCTTTTATATATCTTTACATTAATGGGGCCAAAAACAGTTTTTGAAAAATATGGGAAAACAATATTAAATTCCGTACAATTTACACAAAAAAAATGGGAATCCTACGATAACTTAAATATTACAAAATCAGTACAATTAATAAAGAGCAATCTTTTTAATATCAATTTACCTACGACTTGGGACTATACAAATATTGGAGGAACAGTATTATTTGCATGTGATTCTAAAAAATACCAAGATCAAAGCATTAGTTTAAGTGTTATTGCCTTCCCATTAAAAAATATGTCTGACCTCTCCCTAGATATCATTCTAGAAATGTTCCGTCATTGTGCTCTTTCTGATACAGAAATCGAAATTCTAAAAGAATCTAACATTACTATATCAGACTATGAGGGTAGAATGATTGATATGAAAAATGAATCTAAATCTGGAAATAAGCTATGTTTAATTGTTCTCAAAAGTTCCACAACAGCGTATGGTATTATTTTTTCATTTACAGAAAAAATTGAAAAAGAAAATCCTGACTTTATTAAAAATACTATAAAATCCTTCCAATTGCATGAATAATTCATCAATAAACAATATTTAATTGATGAAACATTATTTTAGAGAAAAAAAATGAATCGTTTTTTCTTTAGGACATTCATTCTATTTACTATATTTTTAACAGGTTGCTTAAATAAAAATATGGGATATCTAATATCCCAAAAAATTGAAAAAAACACATTTTCTCATCAAGAAATTCTTACTCCACATTTTTGGGAACAAAAACTCTTACATGGTCATTTAAGCGATCGTAGCATTCTTATTGCTTTTTTCCCCATTTACTTAATCGAAATTAGCAAAAGAATGGAAGAAAAGGTAGATGCAGACTTAACACCTCCAGATAAAGACAGTTTTCAACAAGATCGTTTAATTTATTTTGAAAAAATAATATCAAATGATATAATAGAACCAGAAATAGCATTAGAAATGGTAGAACCCAAAAAATTGGCAGAATATTGGGGGAAAATTATACATAATGAAAATGCTTATCTAAAAATTATCTTTTTGCAAAAAATACAAAACGACGCTATAGATTACAAAAAATATATATTTGATTTACTCAATGATAAAAATGAATTCGTAAAAATGGAAGCCATTAAAACTTGTGAATACATTAAAGAACCAAACACACTCAATTATCTTTATCCATATTTACAAGACACATCCCCTTATATTCGAGTTCAAACATGCCAAACATTAGGCAAACTAAATTATTTAGACAGCGTACCCTATATGTGGGAATTACTCCATGATTCTGAAGCCTATGTACGACGTAATGTCGCAGAAGTACTCAAAAAACTTACAAACATAGAAACAAATTACCAGTACTATGAATCTGAAAATCAAAGAAAAGATTCTGTAATTCAATGGAAAATTCAATGGGAAAATAAAATTCAAAACATTAACAAAAAAACAAAACAAGAAAAATGCAAACAATAATCTTATGCTTATTATTCATTCAATCATATATTTTTAGTCAAGATAGCAACATCACAATTTTTCGTGCCCCCCAATCAACTCAAGTCCCATATTCAGCCTATGCCATTGCAGATGTTCAAGGCAACTATGAAGATTACTACTATGGCTACAAAAACAATACAAAAAATTTAGAAGATGGCGACTATTTTTCCAAAAAAAACACAATACAAGAAACAAATACAAGTGCCATATATCGACTCATATTCAAACATTGGTTGATTGGAGAAATTTTTCAAATCCAAGAAGATCATAAAAAAATAACGCAAGCTCAATGGACTGTTATATCTATGGATCGAAAATTTCAAGGTAAATTACAAGCAGATATGTGGTGGATTGACAAACAACTCTTACCAGAAACAAAAAGCTCTTTAGTAGGAGACAGATTCAAATTATTAAAAGTACAAATTGGCTTTATCAATCTTTCTCCTAATCAAACACGTTTATATTATTATATGCAAATTGATGCTGAAGACAAACGAACACAAAAAGCCGTCAATGAAGAAGTAAAGGACGGAATCAACAACATAATCAAATACAAACAAAATAATTAGGAGAAATAACTTGGAACCGTCTGGAAGTAGCCTTATTATAACCGCTACTATATCAATATTCTTTTCCATCATCTGTTCATTGGGGAAATATGCACTAGCCTATATTTCTCCAGCAAAATTTGAAGGAATGCTAGAAACAAAACGAGCAAGAGACCGATTTACAAAATACTGGGAACGTAGAGAAAAAATTATGTTGGCATTATCGATAGTTTCCACTTTTGCCAACTTTCTATTAATAGTCACACTTATTCTATTTTTTGCAAAAGACGGACATGTTACCCAAGAAAGTTTACTCTTTGCAGCAAGCATTGCTCTTTCTATCATTATTCTTTTATGCAAAGGAATTCCAGAAGTCTTAGCAAAAATCAAACCAGAAAGCATTCTTCTAGGAATTTGGAACTTTACTAATATAATATATTGGCTTCTTTGTTGGCTAGCAGAACCCATTTATCGAATCATCAGCCCTTTAGAAAAATTCTTTCAACCCGCTCCCATCGTTGCTTCAGCAGAAGCAATTGAAAAAGAAATACTTAGCGTAGTCCAAGAAGGACAAAAAGAAGGAGTACTACAAGAAACAGAAAAAGAAATGATTGAAGCGATTATCGAACTCAAAGACAGCGAAGTCCAAGAAGTTATGACTCCTAGAACAGATATATTTTGTCTTGCTCTTGATTCCCCCATCGAAACACTGATTGGACAAATTGTAAACGAAGGGCATTCAAGAATCCCAATTTATAAAGAAAACAAAGACGACATTATTGGCATCTTATACATCAAAGACTTACTGCAATATTGGGAACAAGACACACGAAATGATTTAAAATTAGAGAAACTCATTCGCCATCCCTACTTTGTACCAGAAACAAAACGAATTGGAAGTCTTCTCATGGAATTTCAAAAACAAAAAATTCACATGGCTGTTGTAGTGGATGAATACGGTGGAACAGCAGGAATCGTTACCATTGAAGACATCATTGAAGAAATTGTTGGCGAAATTCAAGATGAATATGATGGTGAAAGTTACACACCTTTTCGATTTATCCAAGAAAATATTGTAGAAGTCGATGCTCGCTTTCATGTCGATGAACTCAATGAAATACTAGACGTTGAAATTCCTTCTGATGAAGGATATGAAACTATTGGTGGTTTTCTCTTTTCTTTTATTGGTCACATTCCTAAAAAAGCTGAAACATTCTATTGGGAAAACATAGAATTCACAGTTCTTGAAGTAAGTCCTCGTCGCATTGATCGACTTAAAGTTACAAAACTAGATACAAAACAAAATGTAAACCAAGAAGATACATAACAAAATAATTGCAAACCAAGAAAACTATGAGACCTTATTCACTTTCATACATTTGTTTCTAAGGTCTCTTCTAAAATTGTGGAGGCTTTCCTCCTTGTTATGTGTTTCAGAGTCTCTTTTAAAATAAAACATGCTTTGAAAAAAACAGAAAGTGTAAAAACTTCCTATTTTTTTAAAGCATGTTTTACTTCTTTTAACTGGGACTTATTTATTTTTTCAAGGCATGTTTTATTTCTTTTGACTAGAACTTATAGAATTCAACCAATGAGCGGTTGCCCAACCAATCATAATCATAGCAATACAAACAAGAGCATAGGAAATTTTCCAATCAATCCCTTGCGTCATCATACTATATTCTGACATTCCGCCAATACCAGCAATCAAATTCAAAGGAAGAAAAATAATATTAATGATTGTCAACTTTTTCATCAAAACATTCATATTATTATTCACAATACTTGCCCGTGAATCCATCAAGCCACCCATAACTTGCGAATAAATTTCAGCTTGTTTATAACATTGCTTATTTTCAATCATAATATCATCTAAAAACTCAATTCTTTCTTCAGGACAATTTGTTTTTTCAAAATGAATTCGCAATTTTTGAAGCGTCATATTATTTGAACTAATTGCATTCAAATAATATACAAGACTCTCTACTAAATTAAACATTTGGATCAAATGTTCATTTGCCATCGAAGTATTTACTTTTGTTTGGATTTCTCTTGACATCAACTTAATTGCTTTTAAATGATCTAGATAATGTCGAATAGTATGATATAAAAACGTAAGCATCACATCTATAAGAGAACTAGATTTAAAATAATGATTACGATTAAAAAGAGGAATGTTTTCAGAAAGAATCAAAATCAACTTATCTGAGAAAAGAAAAATTCCAACAGAGGAAACATTAAAATAATGCTCTTCTAAACTAAAACAATTTTGAGGACATTTCCAAATAAGATAAATATTTCCTTCATCAAATTCAATGTGAGAAACTTCATCTGGATCCAAAGCACATTGTAATGTATGGCTATCAATATTATAATTGCTGATAATATATTTTTTCTCTTCTTCATCAGGTGCTAGATACACTCGAATGGGAGTATCTGTTTGCTCTGTAACGACAAGATATCCATCTTTTATAATGAGATTTTTTTGCATAGGCTACCTCTTTTTAATATGTAAGTTTCTGTAAGTAACGAAAGAGGTTTGTTCTTTTTTCTAATTCTTTTTGAATATAGATAGTAAACAGTGCAATCAACTCTTGATATTCTTGCGTCGTATATTGAATAGTACTTAAGTTATATTGAGGTGTTTCTTGCAACATTTGATATAATTTCACAAGTGCAGAACCATGTATCTTTATTTGTGCATCTAACGAAATAGGATTACAACGGCTACAAAAAAGTACACTGCGATTCGAATAAAATACATACATACCCGACAGATCAATAGATTGTTTACATTTTGCACAACAATACAAAGGTGGAAGAACTCCTTCAATATTCAATAAATACCAAGTAAAATACAGCGTGATATTACGTGGCGAGACTTGTTCTGCCAATTTAAATAAAGAGTATCTCAACAATTTAAACGTTTTCTCTTCAGTTTGTTCTTCTTGGCTTACCTCTCGAATCAATTCTGTACAATATAATGCTGCGTAAATACTTTCTAAATTTTTTCGTATCCCTAAAAATGGATTGCAAATCGAACATTCTTTAAAAATACTTAACTTATTCTCATTTTTTTGATAATACACAACATTAATATAATTCAATATTTGCATCGCACTTTGATATGGATTTTTAGGACGTTTCAAACCTTTAGCAATCATTCCAATTTTACCACGTTCTGGCGTAATCATTGTAAAAATTTGACTGCTGTCGCTATAATCTATTGTTCTTATTATAATTGCTTCTTGTTTATGCAACATCTTCCGATTTCCTCTCTTAGAAAATAAATTCTATTTATTCTATTCTATTTTCATGGAAGACTTTTCACTTTACATTCATTTTTTCTTCTATGTTTATTGTACTATAAATCAAAAAAAAAACAATATCATAACAAAACAAAAAGAAAAATATAATAGGAATAAAAAAAAGCATTGCTAAAAATAACAATGCTTTTTCAAACAATGCTTTTTTTAGCAATGCTTTGGCGAAGCCGACGGGACTCGAACCCGCAACCACTGGATCGACAGTCCAGTACTCTAACCAATTGAGCTACGACTCCACTTTTATCAATTGCGTTACATTCCATATAAAAAATAAAAAAAATATGGCGAAGCCGACGGGACTCGAACCCGCAACCACTGGATCGACAGTCCAGTACTCTAACCAATTGAGCTACGACTCCATATTTTTTTTTTGGTGGGCGATGACGGACTCGAACCGCCGACATCTTGCTTGTAAGGCAAGCGCTCTAAACCAACTGAGCTAATCGCCCTTAAATTAACTGAAATGCATTATATCATAAAAAATAAATTTGTCAATACATTTTTTTTTATTTTTTTTTTGAAATAAAAAAACTTTCATTTATTTTTATAAGATTTTATGATAATATAGAATAAAAGATTTTAAAAAAAAGTCAAAATACGTATAAGTTATATGAAACATAGATATACCATTCATCTATGAATAATCAGAAAGGAAAAAAAATGCCCGTAATTCCCATTCCAGGTACTGAAATTTTTCTTACAGCATTAGTTGCTGCAGTATTTGCATTTTTCTCCCTCTGTTCTATCAGAGGTGTAAAAAAGTCCATTAAAAAATTAATGGCACAATCAAAAGATAATGATAGCGAAAATCAACAATTACAAGGACAATTTGATGCTCTAAGAGACGCTTTATTAAAAACTATAAATCCTCTCCAAGATGCATTAAAAGCTATGCAAGAAAAACAAGAAGAAGCACATAAACAATTGCAAGAATGCCAAGAAAAACAAGCAAAAGCACATGCAATCTTATCTGATGTTCTCCAACGCCAAGAAACAGCACACCACAAAGTAGAAGCTATCCAACAAAAACAAGAAAATGCATTTAAACAACTTGAAAGTGTAAAACAAGGACAAGAACCCATTCTATCTAAAATGGAAGCTATTCACAAAACCCAAGAGAACAATGGAAAAATATTGGCAGACATGAAAGAACAACAAGCTGTAGCACATAAAGAACTAGCCGAGATGAAGGCCGAACACAAAACACTTGTTCAAACTATTGAAAATATTCGACAACAACAAGAAAAGGCACACCAACAACTCGAAGCCATGAAAAATCAAGGTAATAACGCACACGATCAACTTGCTTCTATTTTCAATACTCAAGAAAAGGAACGACAACAAATTGACGCTATGAAGCAACAACAAAGTGAAGCACATAAAACATTAAATCAAATGCAAGCCAAACAAGCGGAAGTTTTTCAACAATTTGATGCTATCAAAACAAATCAAACTCATGCACATAAAACATTAGAAGACGTTAAAACAAAACAAGTAGATGCCCATACACACCTCCAAGAATTACAATCAAAACAAAGCGATGCATTTAAACAGCTACAAGAAACAAAGACTATAGTAAAAGACTTACAAAATTTAATACAATCCAATCTTGCATAAAAATTTAGTAGACACATTAAAATTTTCGTGGAAAAATACAATCCATTTTTAATACAATCCAATCTTGCATAAAAATTTAGTAGACACATTGAAATTTTCGTGGAAAAATATAATCTATTTTTCTTGAAGAATTTTAAAAAATTTACGCCAAATAATAGAAAGGCATACCATGAAGATAGTTAAACAACTTGCTATTTTCTTAGAAAATCAACCTGGTGCACTTTGTCGCTTAACACAAGACTTACTCAGCCAAAATATCAATATCGAAGCAGTTTCTGTGATGGACTCCATTGATCATGCCGTTATCAGACTCGTTGTAGATAAACCTATTGAGGCTATGCATCGTTTAGGCGAAGTGGGAGTTTTAGTCATTGATACAGATATGATTCGACTTCCTCTTTCCAATTCACCAGGTGCATTGAACAAAATCGCCACAAAACTTTTAGAAGAAAAAATAAACTTAGAATATGCTTATGGTAGTGCAACAGGTCCAAACGCATATTGCTACTTACGTGTTGTAAATGTACAACGTGCAATGGAAGCTTTAAAAGACTTTGCAGTAAAAGATGTACAATAATTTCCTGTTTCCCCACAAATATTTGTGGGGAAACTACTTTCTTATTCCTTCCTATTAGATTAATAGACAAACATCTTTAAGTAAAATCTCTTATTCATTAATATTCGGTCAATAGACAAACATCTTTAAGAAAAACTTCCCTATTCCTTCCTATTCGATAACAAGATAGACATCATTTCTGCAAATCCCTCACTACCTTGTGATTTCGTAATATACCTAGGTAAAAACTTCATTCTATCTACATAATTCATAACATTTGCCACACCTACAGAATAATCAAAAAACGAAAACATTGGTTCATCATTCGGAGAATCTCCACAAAACACATAATGTTTACGCACTTCTTCTTCTGTTTCCCCCCACAATTCATGAACCATTTGCAAGCAAGTCGACAATTTATTAAATTCTCCAAACCAACCATTCACATGAATAGAACTAATCTTAGCTTGTGCTCCAAATTCTTGAAAAATAGAAACAATCTTATCTACATCTTCTTTCCCCAGAGCAGGCACATCTTCACAAAAATCAATCGCTAAATCAGATTCACGATATGCTTGGTCTGCTGAAACTTTTGCACCTGGTACTTCTTGTAAGACTCGTTCTCGAATCTGTTCTAACAACAGCCATGACTGTTTTCGTTCTTCTTCAGATTGAATATATTTACGACACATCTTTCCTTGATTCATATAAAAATAAAATGCCCCGTTTTCTCCTACAATCGAAGTAATAGGCCACATCCGAGCCATATGATCTGCCCACCCAGCAGGTCGCCCTGTGATAGGAATAACACGTAAACCTTGCTTATATGCAGTCCAAATACTTTCAAATGCACAAGCATAAATCTTACCATGCAAAGTAAATGTATCATCAATATCAAAAAAAATACCTCGTAAATCACCTTGCATATCAGCAAGATTTTCCACAGATTCCATTATAAAATTCCTTTCTTCCATAAAGAAACATGATATAATAACGTAAAAAATAATAAAACACTGTATAGAGAACATAATTATTGCATAAAATATTTTATAAAACATTAAAAAATTAATATAATTATTTTAAAAACATCTAGCACAATGCAACTTTTTTTAGGAAAAAACAATGGAAATAAAGCCCATGTATTGGAAAGGGAATTGGAAAGAAGGTCATTTAGTCATCTTAGATCAAACACTCCTGCCACAACAACAAAAATATATTGATTTACACAACATCGAAGCAACTTGGGAAGCTATTAAACGTTTACAAGTGCGAGGAGCACCAGCTATTGGAATTGCAGCGGCATATGGAGTTATTCTTGGAATTCAAAATATAACAGAAAATCTACAAAAAAACATTGAAAAAGTAACAGACTACTTAGCAAGTTCTCGTCCCACAGCCGTCAACTTATTTTGGGCATTGGACAGAATGAAACGAACTGCCAAAGAACATGAACAAGAACCAATAGAAACAATCAAACAAATATTATTTCAAGAAGCTTGCAAAATCCACCAAGAAGACATAGAAGTTTGCAAAAAACTTGGTGAATACGGTGCTAGCCTCATTCCTAATAAAGCAAACTTAATGACTCATTGTAATGCAGGCGGGCTTGCTACTTCAGGCTATGGAACAGCCTTAGCTACTTTTTTTACTGCAAAAGCACAAAACAAAGACATTCATGTATATGCAAATGAAACACGCCCTTTATGGCAAGGTGCACGACTCACATCTTGGGAATTGCAACAAATGAAAATTCCATACACTCTTATATGCGACAACACAGCAGCATTCCTCATGCAACAAGGCAAAATTGATGCTATTTTCGTAGGTGCTGATAGAATCGCTACCAACGGTGACACAGCCAACAAAATTGGAACATATGGTATAGCGATTTCAGCTTGGGTACATCATATTCCGTTTTACATTGTAGCTCCCTTATCAACATTTGACATAACTATTCCTAATGGACAATCTATTGAAATCGAAGAACGCCATTCTGATGAAATCACAAAACCATATGGGATACAAATCGCACCTTTGAAAACAAATGCGTACTCTCCAGCCTTTGACGTAACACCGCATCAATACATTACTGGCATTGTCACAGAAAAAGGAATTGTGCAAACTCCTATCACACCAGAAAAAATACAAGCCCTATTTGCATAATAAATCAATATTATCCATTATATTTGCATAATAAATCAATATATATCCATTATATTTTGCATATTTCTTTGTATTCAAGGGAACATAAAAATGAACATAAAAAAACATTTCCTTCCACTCATAGATATTGTCTTAGACATTATCTATCCAAGACATTGCTATATTTGCAAAAAATTCATAGGAAATACAAGCCATCAATTTTTATGTTATTCTTGTTTACACAACTTACCATTAACAAGATATGAAATTTGTCAACATTGTGGAAAATCCCTTGGAAAAGGCATTCCTTCCTTAAAACGATGTCCTAGATGTAAAAACTGGTGTTTTTCTTTTTCTAGTGTCCGTTCTAGTGGTCTATATGAAAAAAATCTTCGAAAACTTATTTTAGACTTAAAATTTAAAAAACAATACCATCTTCACTATGTTTTAGGGAAAATTCTTATCCGACATTTAAAAAAATATCCTTTTGCAAAGCCTTTTGACGTAGTGATTCCTGTACCTATGTATTTTTTCGATGAAATTCAACGAGGATACAATCACTCCTATCTACTAGCTAAAATGGTTGCTAAAGAATGGAATATTCCTTTCATCCCTAATTTACTTCGACAAACAAAACGAAAAAAACAACAATCTACCTTAAGTGCCCAAGAACGAAAAAAAAATATCCTAGGAGTATTTACTGTCTCTCCAGATCTCGCACAAAACTGGCAAAATAAAACAGTGCTTCTAGTGGATGATGTCTTTACAACAGGTTCAACAGTACAAGAATGCACCAAAGTTTTAAAACAAGCAGGTATTCTCCGAGTCTTCGTTGCTACTGTGGCTTGTTCTCATTATGATACATAATTTTTTATCTACATATAAAAAAAAGGAGCGAAAAGCTCCTTTTTTAGAAAACGTATCTATTATGCTTTTTCTGGATGAAATTGATTAAAAACCTCTAAGGTCTTATTATACCAAACTTCTCTATCTGGATGATCAGAACAATCACTCGATTGCACTACAGCAATTAAAGAACTTAAGACAATATCATCTACAGATGCACTTCTAGAAAGGTCATACACTGGTTTTCGAAATCCTGCCCAAGAAATCATGGACACAGTATCCATAAAACACATAAAAGTTTTAAAATGTTGGTTTGCAGCATCAACTGCACTGCATACATGAACATTAGCATATCCAGCATAAGGAACATCCTTTGCCTTTTTACGGGCAATTCGAATATCACTTGCTGCTTCTACTTGACATTCTTGACTAATAAACTGAGCATCTTTTAAATACTCATCTTGATCTCGAACCTCTTCTAATTTTGCTATAATAGCTGGGATCACCTCTTCTCTTAAAAAACGAGCATATATGCTCATTTTATCAGATCCAGCTGTAGAATGATTGACAAATGCACCGATAGCAGGTTCATTTGTCAACATTTTATGACGTTGCAATCCTGTTAAAGCTTGTTCTACTTTTAGTAGAATATATGCTTTTTTCTCTTTTTCAATTTTAGCTATTTCTGCATCATACACTTCTTGCGTGATGCTATTGCTATCCCATAACGATTTTAAAATCGTTGGGGCAGTTAAAAAGCTATATTCCATAGCAGCTTTACCTAAAGCTGGATCTACAACTGTCATAAACTTTTGTTCAAATACAGAATTAGTTTCTGTGTCGTTGATAATATGTGGCTCACAAAATTCTACAGTAGCACAGCAAACTATATTTTTTTGATCTTGTCTTTTATCAATCATATACAAAGTTTTTCTTGTATGATCTGCAGTTGTGACCTCTACGCCTCCTACTTCAGCATCTGTATAACCATAGCGAGTCATCATCAATGCTAAATTCAACGGCTCGTACAATTCCTTTCGAGCAGCATCTAAGTCAAATTGATCAACTTCTTCTTGTGTCATACGACCTTTTTTACACTGCTTACTATAAAATGCTTTTGTAAGCGTCCAATAATCTTCCAAACAACAATCAATCAATGGATCTAATAATTTGCTCTGCAACATTGCATGACTCAATGCTACAGGTCGAATCATTGGATACTTCAACAAAATACGAAATGCTTCTTGTACATTCGCAGAATGACACTCTGGAAGCACGACATAAACAGGACGTTCTAATTTTTGAATTCGACGTTCTAAATTTGCCTTAATCTTACTTTCCATAATCATTACTCAGCAAGAAATACAAAAAACATACTCCTTGCTTTCTCCTTTCTGCAAAATACGATCTATTATCAACAAACTGATGACTTCCATGAACAAATCGGGGAAGTCTCCCTATCAAATTTTGCTTATCATCGTATATTATTTTGATATAACAAGTAATAGTTATTGTACATGCATTCCGTCAATGCTACATTTTTAATTTTTATGAAAAACAATAAAAATGTTATCCATCAACGCGAAATATTGAATTTATTTTCAAAAATCTCTTGAAAACAAACTCAATATTCACGAAAATAAAAAACTTTACTGTATTTTTATAAAAATTTTAAAATTTTATGATATTATATCAAAAAACAAACCTGAAAAGCTAGCTAAAAATAAATCTTGACTCTAAAAAAAGAAATTATAAGATAGATTTATAACGCTTTTACAAAGATCATTCAATTTATAAAAAATAGCATTGTCTATGGAACAAGAAATACACAAAACACTCGTAATTGACATAAATAAATGTACAAAATGCGGTCATTGCTTAACAATAAAAAAAGAAATTATAAGATAGATTTATAACGCTTTTACAAAGATCATTCAATTTATAAAAAATAGCATTGTCTATGGAACAAGAAATACACAAAACAATCGCAATTGACATAAATAAATGTACAAAATGCGGTCGTTGCTTAACAATAAAAAAAGAAATTATAAGATAGATTTA
>Ga0116147_1003729_pt1 | contig 14139 bp, 12 predicted proteins | sample AD_JPNHG3_MetaG_FD_89749 | JGI IMG/M metagenome (GOLD analysis project Ga0116147, IMG submission 89749) | Active sludge microbial communities of municipal wastewater-treating anaerobic digesters from Japan - AD_JPNHG3_MetaG | ecosystem: Engineered > Bioreactor > Anaerobic > Digestate | place...
ATTACGGTCGGGTTGAGGACGCCCAGATGGGCATCTGCCATCTCGTTTGTTACGCCTTTGTGGAGCACCCCGAGTGGGCCGCTTGATTTGGACCAGGGCGTCGATCTGACCTTGACCGTGAGACGGGCCCTGGCACCCGCTGTCCTCCGTCTTTGCCCGGACGCTCGGGCGGCCTGGAGGCTCCCGAGCTTGCAGCGGGTCTGGCGGGCGCTTAGCATGCGGCATCCTTGTGAAGCCATTGAATGTCCATACGTTTAAGTTGACGGAGGGCCAGGCAGCCGCGCTGCGCGCCTGGCTGGATGCGCACAGCTACCGCTTTCGCGAGGTCCCGCACGCCCGTTTTGCCGCCGAGGGGGAGAAGGTGAACGTGGTCTTTTATGAAAGCGGCAAACTGGTGATACAGGGAAAGAAAGCGCAGGAATTTGTCGAGTTCGTGCTGGAGCCGGAAATTCTCAAGGAAGCGCGCCTGGGCTATGAAGCGGTTCACAATCCCGAGCTGCTCCTCCCGCGGGTGGGGGTGGATGAGAGCGGCAAGGGTGACTTTTTCGGGCCGCTGTGCATCGCGGGCGTGTACGTGAACGAGGCCATCGTCAAGGCCTGGAAGGATGCCGGGATCCGGGATTCCAAGAACATTTCCAGCGACAACCGCATTCGGGAGCTGGCGGAGCTCATTCGGGGCACGCCGGGCTGCGTCACCACCGTGGTGCCCATTGGCAACGAAGCCTACAACCGGCTTTACAGCAGCATGGGCAGTGTCAACAGCCTCCTGGCTTGGGGGCATGCCCGCGCCATCGAGAATCTCATGGGGCTGAAGGACAAGCTCAACCCGCCGCCCGTGCGCGCCATCAGCGATCAGTTTGCGGCCAACCAAGAGACCGTGGCCAAAGCCCTGATGGTTCTGGGGCGCGGCATCGAGCTGGTGCAACGGCACCGGGCGGAGGAGGATGTCGCGGTGGCGGCCGCCTCGATTCTCGCGCGTCACGAGTTTGTGACACGCTTGCACCGCCTGGAAAAGGAGTTCGGCATGGAGTTGCCCAAAGGGGCTTCTGCAGCCGTGGACGAAGCCGCCCGAAAATTTGTTGCCGAACACGGGGCGGACAAGCTGGCCAAGGTTGCCAAATTGCACTTCCGAACGGCGTTGCGCGCGCAGGGGCTGCCCGAGCCGCCGCGCGTGCCTTGGCGCGGGACCACCAAGTCGCGGGTTTGACTACCAGGCGCCCGGACGGGAGAGCAGAAGTTTTGTATGGCCAGCGGGGTGCGGTTTCGTATGTTCTGCGGGCAGAATGAAACGAGCGTATTTGCTGTTCAGCATGGTTATGGCCCTCGGCACTGTCGCGATTCGTGGCGCTCAACCTCCGGTTGCTTTTCCGCTCTGGCCCGACGGGGCGCCCGGGGCGCTTGGCACCAGCGACAAGGACATTCCCACACTCACCCCGTGGCTTCCGGAGCCTGAGAAGGCGACCGGGGCCGCAGTGGTGGTTTGCCCGGGCGGCGGCTATGCGGGACTGGCCAATCATGAAGGGGCCGATTATGCGCGCTTCTTGAATGAACAGGGCATTGCGGCGTTTGTGCTGAAATACCGGCTGGGGTCCGCGGGCTATCGCCATCCGGTGATGTTGAACGACGCAGCTCGGGCGGTTCGAACGGTGCGGGCCCGGGCTGTCGAATGGAAGGTGAATTCCGAGCGCATCGGCATCATGGGCTCCTCCGCCGGCGGCCACCTTGCCTCGACCCTGCTCACGCACTTCGATGCCGGCCGTCCGGATGCCTCGGACCCGATTGAACGCCAGAGTTCGCGTCCGGACTTCGGCATCCTCTGCTACCCGGTCATCACCCTGGGCGAATTCACCCACCAAGGGTCCAGGAATAACCTGCTCGGGCCCAATCCGGCGGCCGATTTGGTCCGGCTCCTTTCAAACGAGCTTCAAGTCACCCCTCAAACGCCGCCCTGTTTTCTGTGGCACACGTGGGAAGACAAGGTGGTGGCGGTCGAGAACGCCCTTCAGTTCGCCGAAGCCCTGCGCAAGGCGGGCGTGCCTTTTGCCTTTCACCTGTACCAAAAAGGGCCGCATGGCCTTGGCCTTGGCTCGCGTGATTGGGACCCCGCCAGGCGCCATCCCTGGACAACCAACCTGGTCTTCTGGCTGAGGGAAAACGGCTGGGCGCGCTAACCGCTTGCGGCTGGCTGCGGCTGGAAAACGATGAGACTTAGCGGCGGGAGGGTGAAGAGGGCGGAATGGGCAAAGCCGTGTGAGGCCACAGCCTGAGCCTGCACGCCGCCCAGGTTGCCGACTCCGCTGCCTCCGTAAATTCCGGCGTCACTGTTCAGCACCTCGCGCCACCAGCCACCCTGGGGGAGCCCGAGCCGGTAGCCGTAGCGAATCACCGGCGTCAGGTTCAGGATGACCATCGTCCGGTCCGTTCCGTCACTGCGCTGTCGGATGAAGGAGAACACGCTCTTCTCCGCGTCCGAGCAATCCACCCAGCGGAAACCTTCGTGATCGTAATCCGCTTCCCACAAGCCGGGATGCGCCTGGTAGAGCCGGTTCAAGTCCTGCGCGAACCGCTGAACGCCGCGATGATACGGCCCCGCCTCCAGCAGGGGCCAGGCAACTTCCCCGTTCGCGTTCCATTCCTCGCGCTGCCCCAATTCCCCCCCCATGAACAGCAGTTTCTTGCCCGGGAAAAACCATTGGTATCCCAGCAGCGCGCGCAAGTTCGCAAACCGCCGCCAGTCGTCGCCCGGCATCCGGCCGAGCAGCGAGCCTTTGCCGTGCACCACTTCATCGTGCGACAAAGGCAGAATGAAATTCTCGTGGTGGTGGTAGAGCATGGCAAAGGTCAGGTCGTTCTGGTGATGCTTCCGGTACACCGGATCCCGCCGGAAATAATTCAGCGTGTCGTGCATCCAGCCCATGTTCCACTTGAACGAGAATCCCAGCCCCCCCAGATAAGGGGGCCGTGTCACTTGCGGCCAGGCGGTGGATTCCTCGGCAATCGTCATCACGCCCGGGAATTCGGTGTGGGTGATGTGGTTGAAAGTCCGCAGAAATTCGATGGCCTCGAGGTTCTCCCGTCCCCCATACTGGTTGGGGATCCACTCGCCGGGCTTGCGTGAATAGTCGAGGTAAAGCATGGAGGCCACGGCATCCACCCGCAGGCCGTCAATGTGGAACCGATCGCACCAGTAGAGCGCGTTGGCCAGGAGGAAATTCGCAACCTCGTGTCGTCCGTAGTTGAAGATCAGCGTTCCCCAATCCTGGTGCGCCCCCTTGCGCGGATCCTCGTGCTCGTAGAGCGCCGTCCCGTCAAACCGCGCCAGGGCCCAGTCATCCCGCGGAAAATGCGCCGGCACCCAGTCAATGATGACGCCAATCCCCGCCTGGTGCAGCTTGTCCACCAGATACTGGAAATCCTCCGGCGTCCCGTAGCGGCTGGTCGCCGCATAAAAGCCCGTGACCTGGTATCCCCAGGAGGGATAGAAGGCGTGCTCCGCCACGGGGAGAAACTCCACGTGGGTGAAGCCCATCTCCCGCAGATATTCGACCAGCGGTTCGGCCAGTTCCCGGTAGCCCAGCGACTCGCCCATGCTCTTTTTCCGCCAGGAACCCAGGTGCATTTCGTAAATGCTCACCGGTCCCCGGAGGGGATTCGCTTGCCGGCGCCGCGCCAACCAGGCCTCGTCCCCCCATTCATACTTCCGCGTGTTCCACACAATCGCTGCGTTTTTCGGAGCCACTTCGAAAAAGAATCCATACGGATCCGTTTTCAGGCTGACGGCGCCGTGACAATCCCGGATTTCGAACTTGTAATGCATCCCCTCGCACACTCCCGGGATGAAAATCTCCCAAACGCCCGAGGAGCCAAGCGAGCGCATCAGGTGGCAGCGCCCATCCCAGCCGTTGAAATCACCGACCACACTCACCCGCTGGGCGTTGGGGGCCCACACGGCAAAACTGGCCCCCGAAACCCCGTCCAGAGTCCGCAACTGGGCGCCCAGTTTTTCGTAAATCCGGCGTTCGTCCCCCTTGCCGAACAAATACAGGTCCCCCTCTCCCAAGGTGGGGAGGAACGAGTAGGGATCGCGGCTCCGGCGCACATTCCCCTGCCGGTCGGTAATGACCAGATCATAAGCGTACACCCGCGTGGCGGCGGTGGTGACACCCTCGAAAACATCCGTCCTGCCCAGGCGCTTGAGTTTGAGGACCGGTTTGTCCTTCTCATGCACCGGCTGCATTTCGACTCGGGCGGCTCCGGGCGCCAAGGCGCGGCCGACCAACCCCTTGCCTTCATCCAGCGGATGCATCCCCAGCAGGGCGTGGGGCGAGCGATTCCGCAACTGCACCAAACTCGCCAGTTCTTCCTGTGTCAGCAGCATGGTGACTTCAGGGTAGCCGCCTCGCGAAAAAATGCACCACAAAACGCGGGGCACTCCCGGTGGGCAAAGCCGGGAATCGGCTTACCCGACGCGATGCCGCCCCAGCGCGCCAAACACGGCCTGGAAGTTCTGCTCCACTTGAACCACCAGCTCTTCGATGGGCAGCCCGCGAAGCTCCGCCGCGAAAAGGTAAACCGCCCCCAGATTGGCGGGATGATTGATCACCTTGCCCGTGGCGGCATCCGTCAGAGGGTAAACGGTGCGCGAGGGGGGAAGGCACTGATCCGGCGCGTCGGTCTCGATCAAGAGCCGCTCCAGGGGGACGGCTCGCAGAGCCTCCCGCTGGCGTTCCTTTCGCTCGTGCGCAAAGTAACCGGGCAATGAGAAGTAGGCGCCCAGCCGCGCCAGCTCGGGTATCATTTCCTTCGGGCCCCCAAACGAATGCAGGACAAAGCCGCAGCGGGGGCGCGGTCCGGCCCGGAGCAGCTCCAGCAACCTGCCCCAGGCTTGAAGACAATGAATGCTGACCGGCAGGTCGCGTTCCGCCGCGATTCGGAGTTGCGCGACAAACACTTCCTCCTGCGCGACAATATCATGCGGTTGGATCCAGCGATCCAGCCCGATTTCCCCGACGGCGGCGGGCATTGCATCGAGGAATTCGCCCAACCTTTCGCGCCATGCAGGGCTTCTTTCGCCCACGTACCACGGGTGGTAGCCGAACGAGGGCAGCACCGCCGGGCTGGCGCGGGCCAGTTCCAGAACCCGCGGCCAATCCGCTTCGCAGGACCCATTTACCACCATTTGGGTGACTCCTTCCCGTGCCAGGGCTGCCAGAATCTCCGGCAGAAAAGGAGTCAGCCGCTCGTCCTGCAAGTGGTTGTGCGCATCGTAGAGCCTCAGACAGGACTTCTCCGGCTGCGGGGGCGCCTCCGGCCTGCTCTGGAGATGGGTGCTCAATCGCCTCCCTTCCGCTTGGCCGCGCCCGGTTGCGGGAATGCAAGGAGCGGCGGCCGCCGCTTAAATCTGCAAGTCCTTCAGGTAGCGAATCTGCTTCTTGAGGGCCTCCGCGCGCCCGGCTTTTTCAAGTTTGCCGAGCGACTCGTCCTCGACGCAGAGGTCGCCCCGGTAACCGGCCCGGCGCAGAATCTCAATCACCCGCTTGAAGTCTATATCCCCCTCGTAAATGGGGCAGTTGTATTTCCCGTACTCCCAGCCCATCTCGCGTTTGACATTTCGTTTGTCCTCGGGATAGCGGATGCTCTTGCAGTGGGTGTGAACAGCGCGGGGCGCAAATCGTTCGTAAAGGGCGTACACCTCGCTCAGCGGATGACCCCACCAATAGAAATTTGCCACATCCAGGGTCAGACCGAGTTTGTCCGAACCCACGCCGTCGAAGAGTTTCTCCAGGAAGGCGGGGTCATTGGTGATTTTGCCATGGTTCTCCACGCCGTAGCGAATGGGGGTGTCGGCGGCCAGCTCGCAGAGCTTCTTGCAGGCCTCGATGGCGAACGGCAGGAACGAGTCGCCGCTGAGCTTGCGCGGCACCACGTCAATGCGAATGACCCCCACCCCCAGCCGCCGGGCCGCCTTGACCAGCCGGCGAGCCCATTCCAGCTCCTCTTCGAGCCGCTCATCCAGGTGGTTGGCCATCATGAAGGCGGCAATTCGGCAGCCGCTGCCGGCCAGGTCTGTCTCAAGCGTCGCCAGGTCCGCTTCCGTCGCCAGCGAATATTTCCGGCTGGGATGGAACAACGCTTCGCAGGCGAGGCTCGGCGCCACGTTGACCTCAAGGACCTCGGCGCCGAGTCGTCTGGCCGCGCTCCAGCAATCGGCCGTGCCGGCGTGCTGGAGGTGCGAATCCCGGCAGCCCACCGGCCAGCGCGGTGGCTCGGCGGCCAGCAGCGGGACCGGCAGGGGAGACAAAGCCGCGAGCGCGGTGGTGCCCGCGGCGGCATGGATGAAGGCGCGCCGGGAGACCCGAAAGCGAGACTTTTTTCCCATGACGCTACTCCTTCACCTCGAGCGCGGGGAACCTGGCGTGAGGCTCCTTTTGGTACCAGTAAGCCACGGAAGCAATGTCGTCTTCCAGCGGCAGGTAGCGCCCGCCCGACTGCCAGCCCAGCGCCTGGATGGTGACCTTGAGGTCCTTCTCGAAACGGATGGGGTCCACGATATGCCAGCGGTAAAGCCCGAACTGCTGGCCCACCTCGTAAATCTTGTCCGGCGGCAACACCTGCGGCAGCCCGCTGTACGGCGTCGAAAAGACCTGATATTTCTTCGTCTCCCGATTCTCGAAGTTGTAGGAACCGCAAAAGTAGTCTTCGGTCCCGGTGCCGCAAATGGTCGGCCACTCCTTGTCGCCATCCATATAGAACTTGATCTCGCCCTCGCCCCACCAGCCCGGGCTGTGGACCCGCCAGGCCAGATAGGTCCCCACATAATGCCCCTGCCCGCGGATGCCCTCCACAATCGTGTAGAGCCCTTTTTGCCGGAGTGGTTGTTCCTGGCGGAACTGCGCGTGGAAATAGGCGGCGTCCCGCGGCACCGAGGTGAGGGTGTAATTGATTTGGTAATAAAGCACCATGTCCTTGCCATCGGTATTCTCCATGGTGATGCGGGCTGATTTGCGGAACGGCATCTGCCAGTAACAATTAAAAGCACTGCCAGGATTCACGCACACGGCCAGCGAGTCAATCTGGCAATACTTCCCCCAGCCGCAGGCGAAAAAGTCGCCCACCGGACACTCGACTGACGGCTCGGTTTCACCATCCCAATAGAAGCGGAGGATCGAGCGGCGCCAGTTGCCGGTCGGTGTCATCCAGATTTGCTGGATGATGCCGGGCCCTTTGATTTCGGCGAGGGTGAACGTGGTTTTGGCCGGGATTCTGACCGAGGGCGAAACCTTCCATCCCTGGCCCAAATCGCGCGCGGCATTCTTGCCCGTCCCTTCTGTCGCCATCCCGGCTTTGCCCTTCTCTCCCGTAAAATTCTCGGGACTGATGGACCGCGATTTGGCTTTGGAGACCCGGTAGAGATTGCCAAGACCGGGATTCAGGGCGCTGTCCGCCGCCGGCACGGAGTGGGTAAGGCCGGCGCCGGCAATCGCGACGGTGAGTGCAAAAACGAGCGTTTTGTTCATTTGAAGGCGTCAGGTTTGTTAATGCGTTGCGTTTCGGGCCCCCCACGCGGCGGCGCGGAGGCACAGCCAAGCTAGGGTCCCCATGGGCAGTCTGCAAGCCGGGAAAAATGCTTCTGGAGGAGACCTGCGGGGGCGGCATCCCTCGCCTCCGCCAACGGCCATCAAGGTTTGTGGCCGCCGCGGCACCGGCCTGGCGCGCCGTTCCCTCAGTCCGCCGACCCAAACACCCGCCGCCAAAGGTGCAACAGCCGCAGTGCGTAGTGTTCGTAGCTGGTGAGCACCCGGCCGTGTGCCAGCGCCTCATGCACGGCGCGCAAGGTCATGGAAAAATCCAGGTCATGCAGCGGACGGTTGCGCAACAGCCGGTTTTTCCACCGCTGTTCGTCCGTGATTTCCTCAATGGTTTCGGCGGCGCCGGGCCGGAACGAGATGCCCCATTCGTCCCGGCGGATGAATCCCTCCGCCTCGCCCTTGGCCTCGAACCACTCGTCGCACAACAAAAGACAAACCGAGCGGCTGGCATGGGTTCCCAACCGGTAAAACACCAGCCGCTGGTCCAGCTCGGCGAAATAGTCGTACGCCAGGCGCTCCGCCTGTGGCGGCGGCGGGGTGAAGCGGGTTTGGAAGCCGAGACGGAAGCCGCCCGGCGCCTCCGGCGCTTTTTCAAAGCAGAGGTTCTCCTCGAAAATCCAGAGGCACTCGTCGGGAAATTTTCGATCGGCCAGCACGCTTTTCCACGCGCCCAACGCGGTCTCAAACCCGGGCCGCTCAAATCGAGCTTTTGCATCCATAGGCTTCAGGGCATAGGGTGGACCAACCGCGGCTGTGGCGTCAACCCGCATTGAGCCACTTGACGAACTCCCGAATCCCCGCCTCGATGGGCACGGCGGGCTGGTAGGCGAGTTGTTGCCGCGCTTTCGAGACATCCGCGCACGTCAGCGGCACATCGCCGGGCTGGAGCGGTTGCGCGTCAATGATGGCTTTCTTGCCCAGCGCCTCCTCCAGCAGCTCAATCAACCGCCGCAAGGTCACCGTCCGGGACTCGCCCAGATTGAAAATCTCGTAGCCAAACTCGCGCTCGGTGCAGGCCAGCACCCCTTGGAGAATATCGCTGATGTAGGTGTAATCCCGGGCGGTGGACCCGTCGCCAAACACCGGGATCGGTTTGCCCTCGCGAATCAACCGGGCGAATTTGTGGATCGCCAGGTCCGGCCGCTGCCGCGGTCCATACACGGTGAAAAACCGCAACATGACAATGTCGAGGCGGTAAACATGATGATAAACATGCCCGAGGGCCTCGCACGCCAGTTTGCTTGCCGCGTAGGGGGAAATGGGCTGAAAAATCGGATCCGCCTCCGAAAATGGCACCTTCGAGTTGATGCCGTAAACCGATGAGGACGAAGCCAGGATGAGCTTTTTGACGCCGTGCCGCCGCGCCGCCTCCAAGACGTTGACCGTGCCCTCGACATTGACCCGCTGGTAGAGGGCGGGCGCCTCGAGACTTGGCCGCACGCCGGCCCGCGCCGCCAGGTGAATGACCTGGTCAAAAGCCACGTCTCCAAAGAGCTCCTCCAGAACCTCGGGGTCGGTGATGTCGCCCTGCACGAACTCGAAGGGCCGCGCCAAGGCCTGCAAATCGCGAAGATTCCTCCGCTTGAGCGCGGGGTCATAAAAGGAGTTCAAGTCGTCCAATGCCCAAACCGCATGGCCGCGAGCCAGGAGTTGCTCGCACACATGCGACCCGATAAACCCCGCGCCGCCCGTAACCAGGAAATTCATGTCAACGCCTTCACCGGCACAACCTCTTCAGCGCTTTCTGTTGTTTGATCCTTGCTCCCACGGCGCGGAGGAATCCTGCCACCCGAATGTTCCGCTCAACTGCCACCGTTAACTGAAGACCGGGCATCTCCATGGCGAGGCCGTTTGCACTGCATCCGACGGTTCCCCGCTCCAGCTCTTTATTGCACCGGGGCGTTGGTCGCCGGCGGAGCGTTGGTGCGGGGCGGGATGACGCGCACCGACCCGTCGGACATGATCTCGACATTCAAATCGTAGGTCGGTTTGGGCTTGGGCGGGGGCGGGAAGCCCTGCATCAGCCTGGTAGCCCCCTTCTCGTCAGGATCGGAGAACAGACCGCGTCGAATCCACTCGATGCGGCGCGCGATGGACAACTCTTCTTTCAACTTGGCCACCTGGGCGCGCAGAATGGCCAAATCATTGAACTGGCGCTCCAATTCGGCCTTTTCATTCATCAGCCGCTTCAGCTCCGCCTGCAGAAACGCTTTGTCGCCTTCCGAGGCGGCCAGCTTCTTCTCGGTTTCCGCAATCTGCGCCGTCAAATTGGTAATGGCTGCGCTCAAATCCAGCGCCTGTTTGTCCAGGGCCTGGTTTTGGCTTTGCAACTCGCTGATCTTGGTGTCGCGTTCGGCCACCTTTCGGGCCATCTCCTCCTGCGTCGCCTTGAGCGTCGCCTCCGTCGAGGCGAGGGAGGTCGAGACCTGCACAAAGCGGTTGCTCAAGTCGGTGTAGGCCTCCGAAAACTGCTTGCGGGTTGCCGCGAGGTCCTGCTCCAAGGTGGCATTGACCTTCCGCTGGTCTTCCAGGCTCCCCCGCGTCTCGACCCAGCTATTGGACAGGCTGTAAATCGCATTGGCATCGGTCTTCTGCTGTTCCGCCGCCTTTTTCTTGGTGCTGATCAGCATGACGCCGAGTCCAAGACAGACAACGATTAATATAATGATCCCAATTTGGTTTTTCATACCGATTTCCCAGCATGCCGTCTGGCGTGCCTTTTGGCAAGCCCCATGCGCCCCCCGCCGCTGGGCTGCGCGCTGGCGTCTTGATAAAACCGCTGGTGGCTCTAAATTGAGGCATGAAGTTGCCACGCGAAGTGCCGGTGATGACGCTGCCCAACGCCATTCTGTTTCCACAGGCGTTGCTGCCGTTGTTCATCTTCGAGCCGCGATACCGGCTGATGCTCGCCGAGACGCTGCGCACGCATCGGATGTTCGCCGTGGCCATGCAAAAACGCGGGGCTTCCCGCGAAACCCCCGCCGCCGTCGCAGGCTTGGGCCTCATCCGGGTGGCCGTCAGCCATCCGGACGGGACTTCGCACCTGATTCTGCAGGGCGTGGTTCGGGTGGAGCTGGGGCCGGCGGTTCACTACAAGCCGTACCGGGTGCACCGGATTCGGCCCTTGCGGGCGCCGCCGCGCGACGACGTGCGCGTGGATGCCCTGCTGGCCAAAGTGCGGGAATTGCTCCAGGAACGCATCGAACTGGGCCTGCCGTTTCCCTTCCCCGTCATGTCGCCGCAAAAGATCGAGTCGGACCCCGTGGCGCCCCCCGGCTTCTCGCCCCAGGAGATTCTCGGATACCTGCACTCGATCAATGATCCCGAGCAGGCCGCGGACCTGGTTTCGTGCGCGGTGCTGCCGGGGGCGCCGGAACGTCAGGCCATTCTGGAAACCGTGGACGTGGAGGTTCGCCTGCGCCGATTGATTCAGTTTTTGCTGCTGGAAATCCGCAAGCAGCGCAAGCGCAAACCTTGAGCCCGGCGTGGCCGGCTACTTGGCCTCAGTCTTGAGGGGGGGATGTCCCGGCGGCAGCGCGGCGTTTTCTTCGGTCTCCCGCGGTTTGAGTTTCTCGTCGAGGATTTCCAGGCCGGCTTCCTTGCGCAGTTTCGCCAGGTAGTCCGGCATGTCCTTTTGGACCGCCTGGTTCTTGAGGTAGTCGCGGATGTTGGAGGATACCTTGGCCAGTTCCACCACCTTGGCGGGAATCTTCTCGTGCAGTTTGATAATGTGGTAGCCGAACTGGGTGGTCACGATGTCGCTGATTTCACCCGGCTTCAGCGCAAAGGCCGCAGCCTCGAACTCCGGCACCATCTGGCCGCGCGGGAAGGTGTATTCTCCCCCCTTGTCCTTCGAACCCGGGTCCTCGGAAAATTCCTTGGCCAGTTTGGCGAAATCCTCGCCGGCCCGGGCGCGCTTGAGCAGTTCCTCCATCTGCCTCCGCTTCGCGGCTTTTTGCTCGGACGGGAGTTCGCCCGCCTCGCTGCGCGTGCTCAAGAGGATATGGCTGGCGCGAACCGACTCCGGCTGCTCGAACTTGGACGGGTTGTCGTCGTAGAACTTCTTGATGTCCCCCTCGGTGACCGACACCTTCAACTCGCGTTCCAGGACGGCTTCGGCGGTCAATTCTTCGGTCATCTGCTTGCGCACTTCCTCCAGGTCCGTGCCCACCGCCTTGAGCTGCCGCACCAGGTTCTCCTCCGAGCCCGCGCGGGTGGTAATCTCCTCGAGCCGCTTGCTGGTGTTTTCCTTGCCCTTGGCCTTGTCCTGGTCGGTGGCTTTGGCCAGCAGAAGCTGGATGCTGACCAGGCGGTCCAGGAGCTGGCGTTCGAGCAGATTGGCGTGCTCCGGGGGGATGGTCTGATTCCGGGCGGCGGCGGAGCTCTTGACGCGAATCACCGCTTCATCGAGCTGGCTGCGCTTGATTTCGAATCCTTTGGCCCGGGCCACCACGGGGTCCGCAAAGAGCGATCCGCCCGCGGGCTTGGCGGCTTCCGCCGCGAGGGAGCCGGTGGCCACGCATCCGGCGGCGAGGATCAGGGCCTTGGACAATAAAACAGATTTCATAAGCATAGTGGGCTATTATACCCACCTCCTACAGTTTGACCACATTTAGATTGCGGATGTCGGGATCCTTTTCCAGTTGAGCCAGAACCTCGGGGGGCGGGACACTGTCCAGGTTGAGGACGGTGAGGGCGTTCCCCCCGGCGGTATCGCGGGTGAGGCTCATGCTGGCGATGTTGACCTTGTGCTGCCCCAGCAGGGTGCCCAGATAACCCACGATGCCCGGCCGGTCCTTGTTCTCCAGCAGCATGACCACTCCCGAAGGAACAATCTCGGTCGGCTGGCTCAACAGCCGCACAATGCGCGGATTGTCTGGCGAACCGAAGAACGTCCCCCCCGCGGAAATGACCTTTTCGTCACCGCGAAACACCTGGACATGCAGCCATTCGTTGAAGGTGACGGGCTCGTTCGAGCGTTTTTCTTCGACCGTCAGACCCAGGGTCGAGGCAATGCTCCGAACGTTGACGTTGTTGAGTTCCTTGACCGAGGCGCGGGAGAGGAATCCAAGGAGGATGGCCCGGGTGATGGGGTCTATGTTGGGCAGGTCCTGCGCTTTGCCGCCGTAAGTAATGTGCAGGCGGTCCACCTGCGCCGGCGCTAGCTGCGACAACAGCCGCCCCAATTTCTCGCCGAGGTTGAGATAGGGCCGGATTTGCTCGTAGGTTTTGGCGTCGAGATAGGGCAGATTCACCGCATTGCGGACCTCGCCCGTGAGCAGGTAGGCCGCGATGACCTCGGCGACTTCGATGCCGCACTTTTCCTGGGCCTCGTGCGTGCTGGCTCCCAAGTGCGGGGTGAGCGTGATGGCGGGATGCTTCCGGAACGGGTGTTCGGCGGGCAACGGTTCCGTGGCGAACACGTCCAGCGCGGCGGCCGCGACCTTGCCTGAATCCAGGGCGGCCAGGAGATCGTTCTCCACGACGATCTCTCCCCGGGCGCAGTTCACGATGCACACCTTGGGCTTCATCCTGGCAAAGGCGGCGGCGTTGAGCATCCCGCGGGTCTGGTCCGTGACCGGCATGTGCACGGTAATGAAGTCGGCACTCCGGTAAACCTCGTCCAGGTCGCTCGCCAGAGTCACCCCCAGCGATTTGGCGCGGGCCTCGCTCAGGAAGGGGTCATAGCCGATGACCTTCATGCCAAAAGCAATCGCGCGTTTGGCGACCTCGGTGCCGATTCGGCCCAGGCCCAGCACGCCCAGCGTCTTGCCGGCCAGCTCGGTGCCCTGGAATTGCTTCCGATCCCATTTGCCCGCCGCCATCGAAGCGGCCGCTTGCGGCACTTTGCGCGCCAGGCTCAACAGCATGGCGAAGGACAGCTCCGCGGTGGACACCGTGTTGCCCCCGGGAGTGTTCATCACCACCACGCCGTGCTGGGTCGCCGCTTCCACATCCACATTATCCACTCCCACCCCCGCCCGCCCCACCACTTTCAACGCCGACGCGGCTTCGATGACTTTTCGAGTCACCTTCGTTTCGGACCGCACCACCATGGCGACCACGTCGCCCACCACGGGCAATAATTCCGCCTCGGAAAGTCGCTTGGGCAAAACGACCACCTCGAATTCCGGCCGCTGCTGCAGCAGGGCGATTCCCTTCGGAGACACCGGGTCACAGACAAGAATTTTCATAAAAAGCACGAAATCCTAGGGCATCACCGGGCCGAGGTCAAACCGTGAAAAAGGTGAAAACGGCGCGGCCCCCCGACCGGGCTGGCATTTTGTTGACCTCCCTTCGTTTCATGCAAGCCCCCTGCCCGGGAAGCAAAGAGGCCGGGAGCAACTCCCGGCCTCAGGGTGGTGTGTTGGGTTCCCGTCAACGGTTGCTATTGGGCGCGAGCGCGGAAGAACTGCATGGCTCCTGACGGGATGTAGAGACACGGGCTGGGTCCCAGATCCGTGTAACCGCTGCCCACGTTGGCCGAGCCCTGGACTGTCGCGGATACCGGCGTGGTCGTGAGGCTGTAACCGGCGGCGGGCGCGGCATC
>Ga0116147_1003739_pt1 | contig 14124 bp, 8 predicted proteins | sample AD_JPNHG3_MetaG_FD_89749 | JGI IMG/M metagenome (GOLD analysis project Ga0116147, IMG submission 89749) | Active sludge microbial communities of municipal wastewater-treating anaerobic digesters from Japan - AD_JPNHG3_MetaG | ecosystem: Engineered > Bioreactor > Anaerobic > Digestate | place...
GCTCCCGTACCTGGCCGGCAGGCACGCACCTCCTGTTCGCGTGCGGCTCGGAGGCGGCCGGCGAAAGGATAGCCAAACGAGTAGCGACAGGCCGCCGTACCGGTTCTTTGACAAGACGAAGCCTGATACGTGATACGTGATCCGTGATGCGTGATGCGTGATGCGTGATGCGTGAGAAGAGAAGACCGGCAGGTGTTCTTCTCTGGTCACGCGTCACGCGTCACGGGTCATGCCTGGCCTGCCCGCATCGCAAGGTGCGGGGGGGATGGTGCGCCACGAGCGCGGCAGGGGTTACCTGCTGGCCGCGAATCGGTAACGGCCCGAGGCGACCTCGACGATGGCGCATGTGCGCTCGGTGCGAATCAGCCGCACGCCCTCGGCCCTGGCAATGGGCTTGCCGCTTTCGGTGACGCCCGATGGCTTGCGCGAGGGGATAACGACCGTGGCCGAGGAGTTCGGCGGAATCGTCACGTCGAGCACCAGCTTGCCCCTCGCCAGCTTCCAGTGGGTCTCGATGGGGCCGCGAATGCTGCGATAGCCCACGCGCGCCTCGGTGAGCGTGCCGCCAGGCTGCGGCTCGATGGTGAACGGCGGGAAGCCCTCGATCAGGCCGGACCGCACGAGGCGGATGCCGCCGATGTTCTCGACCATCCACTGGTAGACGGCGCCGAAGGCGTAGTGGGCGAAGGAGTTCATGCCGGGGTCCTGGAAGCCCTTCTCGGGCGTCCAGCCGTCCCACCGCTCCCAGATGCTGGTGGCGCCGTGCTTGATGGAGAAGCCCCAGCCGGGGAACTTGTCGCTCTGGATGAGGCGATAGGCCACGTCGTTGCGGCCGATCTTCGCCAGGGCGAGCATCAGGTCTTTGGTGCCGACGAAGCCGGTCGAGAGGCGCCAGCCGCGGGCCTTGATGTCGGCGACCAGGTGCTTCGCCGCGAGTTTCTCCACGTTGGGGTCGAGCAGGCCGTAGGCGATGGCGAGGACGTAGGCGCACTGGGTGTCGCCCTTGATCCGCCCGTCGGGCGCGACGAACGCCTTGTTGAAGGCAGCCTTGATTCCCTCGAAGAGGTGGCGGTGCTTCGCCGCATCGTCGGCCCGGCCGAGGGCCTCGGCCGCGCGGGCCAACAGGTCGGTGCTGTGGGCGAAGTAGGCGGTGAGGATGACGTCCTTCGGCGTGTCGGCGTTGATGCTCAACCAGTCGCCGAAGCAGTGGAACTTCTCGGGGGGCAAGAGGTCGGGCGTGCAGCGGGCACGGGAGAACTCGACGAAGCGGGCCATCGCGTCGTAGTGGCGTTCGAGGATGCGGCGGTCGCCGTAGACCTCGTAGAGGGTCCAGGGGCAGATGACGCCGGCGTCGGCCCAGGCGGGGCCGCCGTCGTCGCCCGCGACCTTGAGGGGGGCGACCATCGGGAACTGGCCGTCGGCGCGCTGCGCGTCGTCGAGGTCAATGAGCCACTTGGTGAAGAACGCCTGCACGTCGGCGTTGAGGGCGGCGGCGCGGATGTAGACCTGGGCGTCGCCCATCCAGCCCAGGCGCTCGTCGCGCTGCGGGCAGTCGGTGGGCACCTCGATGAAGTTCGCCCGCTGGGTCCAGTAGATGTTGGTGTGGAGCTGGTTGAGCATCGGGTCGGAGCAGAGGAAGGAGCCGGCGACGGGCGTGTCGCTGCTGAGGGCGACGCCGATCACGGTGTCCTTCGTGGGCTTTCGCTCCAGCCCCGTGACTTCGATGAACTGGAAGCCGTGGAAGGTGAAGCGGGGCTGCCAGACCTCGACGCCGCGCCCGCGGCAGATGTAGGTGTCGGTCGCGCGGGCGGTGCGGAGGTTGGTGGTGTAGAGGGTGCCGTCGGGGTTGAGGCGTTCGGCGAAGCGGAGGGTGATCTTCTGGCCGGGCCTGCCTTTGACCGTGAGGCGTGGGACGCCGGCGAAGTTGCGGCCCATGTCGAGCACCCAGGCGCCGGGCGTCGGCTGGGCGATGCGCTCGGCCCTGAACTCTTCGATGGCGATGACGGGGGGGCCGGGATGTGGCTGGACGAGGGGCGAGAGCTCGGCCCCCGTGTCCACGGCGGCCCAGCTTGAGTCGTCGAAGCCGGGCTTGGCCCAGTTGGGCATCGCCTTGCGTGCGTCGTGGGTCTCGCCCATCAGGATGTCGGCTTCGAGGGTGGGGCCTGTGGCGGCCCGCCACGCGGGGCTGGTGGCGACGGCGTCCGAGGTGCCGTCGGCGTATTCGATGTGGAGCTGGGCGCGGAAGCGGGGCCGTCGGCCGTAGTTGTCGCGGAAGCGCTGCCAGCCGATGTGGCCGCTGAACCAGCCGTCGGCCAGAATAGCGCCGAGGGCGTTCTGGCCCTGGCGCAGGAGCTTCGTCACGTCGTAGGCGCGGGCGTAGACGCGCTTCGTGTAGTCGGTCCAGCCGGGGTCGAAGCAGGTGTGGTTGACGCGCCTGCCGTTGAGGTGGGCGTCGAACCAGCCGAAGGCGGTAGCATAGAGCGTGGCCTGCTTCACCTTCTTCGTCACCTGGAACGCCGTGCGGAGGTGGACGGGGGGCGGGAGGATGAGGTTGGCGGGCTCGGATTGGCGCGGGCCGGTCTGGCCGTCGGGAAGGGCGCGGGGCGCGTCGTAGCCGATCCAGTCGGCCCGCCAGTCGGCTTGCTCGAGGAGGCCCATTGACCAGAGGGCGGGACGGCTCCACGGCGAGGGCGTGCCGTCCTTGTCCCACACCTTCACCTTCCAGTGGCAGCGGAGGCCGGAGGCGAGGGGCTTGCCGGAGTAGACGATGGCCGTTGTGTCGTCGCTGGCCACCTGGCCGCTGTCCCACAGGTCGCCGTGGTTGCGGCGGAGAAGCTGCGGGCTGCTGGCGACGAGGATGCGGTAGGCGGTCTGCCGCTGGCCACGTTGCTTCGATTCGAGGAGCCAGCTCAGCCGGGGCTGGGTTTCGCCGATGCCCATCGGGTCAAGCCGGTACTCGCAGCGGAGATATGCGGGCGCCAGTGAAGGTCGGTGTTTCGCAGCCATCGGGTCTCCTTTGTGCTCGCAGTGCGGGCTTCAGCCCGTATCTTCGCCGCCGAGTCGCCAGTCCGGGATTCGGCCTGAAGGCCGCACTACGAGCCTCTACCTTTTCTTCGGTGGTGGGGCCATGAGGGGGTAGCAGTCCACGACCTTTCCATTCCAGGCTTCATCAATGGGGATGAGGTCTTCGCTGGGGCCGCCGCCGTCCTTGACGAGGCGGTTGTAGCCGGTGGTTGTGGGGCGGCTGCCTTCCTTGACGAGGATGCGCGAGACGAAGCACGGCTTGCCGTCGGCCACGCGCATGCCGCCGTTGAGGGGGAGGCGGTTGGCGGCCTCGCGGACGAATTGGGGGGCGTAGCGCACTTTCGCGCCCTTCGGCACCTTGAGGGGGGTGGCGCCCAGGGTGGTGCGGAAGAGCGGCTTGCCGCTGGCGGCGTCGAGCGCCCAGATGCGGATGCCGCCGTCGAGCTCGGCGTGGCGGCCTGCGGCGACCCACAGGCGGCCGTCGTGGACGGCGACGCCGTAGACGGGCCAGGTGCTTTCGAGCTGGCCGTCCATCACGATGAGGCGTTCGGCGGGGGCGGCGAGGAAGCGCCAGCGCTCGGCGCCGGTGGCCAGGTCGAGGCAGTAGAGGCGGCCATCGGTGCAGCCGACGTAGACACGCCCGTCGGCCACGGCCGGGGCGACGCGGATGCGGGCGGGGGCGGTGAAGCTCCAGAGCGGCTGGCCGTCCCTCGTGGCGGCGAGGCGGTGGCGGTGCACGTCGGCGACGAGTGCGATGCCGTCGGCCTCGACGGGCGGGGTGCGGCCCTCGGGGAAGTAGAAGACGAAGGGATTGGGCTGCCACTCGCGCGCGGCGATGGGGGTGTTTGTGGGCGGGGCCTCCGCGCCCCGCGTCCGCTCGCCGCTCCCGGGCACATCGGGCGGCTCGGGCGGCGCGCCGTGGGCGTCGAGGCGCCGCTCGTCGGGGACCTCGGGCCGCGGGGGCTCGGGGCTGACCGCGATGAGGCCGCGCACGGGGTTGATGCAGGTGCAGGTGACGTTGGAGCCGAAGTAGACGTGGCCGTGGGCGGGGAAGGCGGGGAACGAGCAGTCGCTGCGGCCGTAGGCGTACTGGGTCACGTTGAGATCGCGGTCCACCCAGGTCGTCAGGCCGTAGATCAGCCAGTCGTCGGTGGCGGAGAGGCGGACGCAGCGCTGGTTGTAGGGCAGGAGCCACCAGAACTCCTCGCCCGTGGCGTAGTCGTAGGCGAGGAGGTTGTTGAACGGCCCCCAGATGAGAATCTGCCGGTCGCGGACGACGGCGGAGGCGAGCATGACGTTGTAGTCGGCCTTGCGCTTGGGCGAGTGCCAGCGGACGGCGCCGTCGGCGGGGTTGAGGACCCAGAGTTCGTGGTCGCCGTCGTCGCCGAGGTTGGTCACGGGGTCGAAGACCACGAGGGCATCGTCCGAGAGCACAAGGTCGCTGGTCTCCTCGCCGGCGAGGGCGTCGTTGCGCCAGAGCTGCCTGCCCTCGGCGATGCAGGTGATCGCGGCGGTGTTGTGCTTGCACCAGCGGGCGTAGTTGCGGACGGGGTTGTCGGTCTCCTGGACGAAGACGCGGGAGCCGTCGGCGGCGGCGCAGGCGTTGCCGATGCCCTTCTGCGTCGTGAACTCCCAGCGGCGCGCGCCGGTGGCGATGTCGAGGGCGACCACGCGGTTCTCGTGTGCCTGGATGAGCGTCTTGCCGCAGGCGAAGAGAAGGGCATTGCTGTCGGCGCCCTTCGGCTCGCGGTTGCGCTTCAGCCCCTGGTCGAAGGTGCGGACGGTCTTGCCGGTCCGCGCATCGGCGGCGGCGGCGAAGCCGGTGCCCACGTCGGGGAAGTGGAACACGAGGTCGCGGGTGCCCACGAACTCGGCGGGCCAGGGGTGATGTGGCCGCCCGGTCGGCGCGCTCCAGAGGAGCAGGCCGTTGAAGGCGTCGCGGCAGCGCAGCTCGGCGGGCTGACGCCTCCTGCGTTCGTCCCTTGTCAGCTCGAGGGGCGAGAAGAGCCGCCCGCCCGCCACCCGCACGTCGTAGAGCAGTTGCGACACGATCCACTTGAGCGACGTAGCTGGCTTCACCAGCTTGTCGTGCGAGACCGCGTTCGCCTCCGGCCCGTAGCACCAGTGGGTCCAGTCGTCGGCCCCTTGGGGCCACGGCTTCACCGTCTTGGCCCAGCGGCCCCCCAGCCGCACCAGCGCCACGCCGTTGGGCGCCAGAACGCGGAGGGCTTCCTCCTGGCGCCACGCGCCGACGCCAAGGGCATCGCAGTCCGCCACCAGGAGATTGACCAGATCGCTCGCATAGGGCATCGGGCCGCCGTCCCAGCGGTCCACGGCGACCAGCCCCTCGGCGCCCGCCTGGCGCGCGGCGGCCCGTGCCGCGGCAGCCGCCGCGGGGTCGAGGGCGAGGCCGTGCACGACGAACCCGCCCGTGGCGGCGAGCCCTGTGACGAACGAGCCGTCGGTGCAGCCGGCGTGGACGGCGAGGCCGGCCTCGATGCCGCTCTCGCGGAGCACATCCTGGGCCTGCGGCTCTGCGGCCCACACCCACGCGGTGGCTAGTGCCATGCACAACGCGGCAATCTCGTTGCGTCGCCTCACGGCAATGCCCTCTCAGTAGCGGTCAATGGTGAAGGTGCGGGATTCGCCTTTCTTGAGCTGAAGCCACACGGTGCCCGTCCAGCCGTTGAACAGGGCATAGCCGCGGCCGAGGCGGTGGTCGTTCTCCTTCGGCTCGTCGGTGATGTTGTCGGCGGGCAGGCCGTCGAGGGGCACGATGCCGGTGAACTCGCGCCAGAGCTTCTCGACCTTGACACCGAGGCGGGCCAAGTCGAGGTCGAGCTTCACAAGCGTCGGCTTCTTCTCGTCGCCGCTCGCATTGGCCACGTGGAACAGGACGCTTCCGGGCCGCTGCCAGGCCAGCGCCCCCTTGGCCTCGAAGCCGGCCAGCGGCCTCGCCGTGTTGATGCCCCAGTCGAGGACCTCGCGGCGTGGGGACACGCCGCCCACAGCCGAAGCCGGGAACAGGTCCTTCCACGCTGCATCGTTGATCGGCTGGTCCTCCCAGTGGAGGACGAGGTAGCGGACGTCGTGGTAGAAGACGCTGAAGCCATCAAGGACGCCGGTGGCGGGGTCGAGCTTGGGGGCAAGGGGCGGGACGATCTTCTGGCGGGCGTGTTCGTGCTTCTTCGCGTCCTCGGGGTCGCCGGGCAGTTCCTCGTACCACTTGAGGTGGCCGAGGTAGCGGTACTGGGCGGGGTTGTTGAAGAGCTGGCGAACCCGCAGTCGCTCCCCTGAGAGGCCGGCGGGCACGCCGAGCGCTTTGAGGTCGAGCCGGGTGCGGAAGGGCCGCGTCTGCTCCTTGCCGGCCTCGTCAGGGCCGTAGTTGCACACGGCCAGGACCGCCGAGCCGGGCCGCTTCCAGAGGCTGAGGAGGAGGCCGGGCGTCAGCTCCTTGACGACGTGGCTGTTTCGCCAGTAGGGGATGAACTCGATGTCGGGGCGGCTGATGCCCCAGTGCTTGAACGCCTGGTGGTTGAAGATGCTGCCCTGGAGGCCGCCCATCACGGCGTCGTGCATCGAGGGCCACGTCGGATTCATGAAGCCCAGGTGGCTGATGTTCACGCCGAAGTTGTGCGAGCACGACCCCGCGATCATCCTGTCGCTGGGGTAGACGCTGATCGGGTCGAGCATCGGGTATTCGGAATCGAGGATGGAGTCGGCGAAGGGGAGTGCCTTGAGGCAGATTGAGTTGGTGGCGTGGCCGCTGACGCCGCCGGGGTATTGCCCGGTCTCCTGCATCAGCGCCCAGACGCGCTTGTACCACGCGCGGAGGTTCGAGGCGTCGCTCTCGGGCTGGATGCGGCCGTCGGGCAGGCGATAGCCGAAGCCTGCGGCCAGCGCGCGGGCGAAGTGGCCCGTGAAGCTGATGTCGTAGTAGAAGTGCGTGCAGCCGCCCTCGCGGATCTGGCGGTTCTGGAGCCACATCATGTAGTCGCGGTAGGTGGGCGACAGGATTTCGCCGCCGGGCACCCAGTCGCCGGCGAAGTACTCGTAGACGCCCGGCTCGACGGTCTTGTTCATGTAGCCGCGGAGGGCGATCTGGTTGTTGGTCCACATGCCCAGGCGGGCCGAGCCGTCGTAGAGGCCGCGGAGCGAGAGCTTGTCGCACTCGGCCTTGCAGTAGGCGTAGTACTCGGGCCACCGCTTCTCGTCGGGGAACGGCGGGCTGAGGATCGAGAAGAAGTCCTGCCCCGTGTCCCAGTTCACCTTGTATTTTCCGCCCGAGAAGCCGTTGGCGGCGGAGACCTGGTTGAGGCGCCAGCCGGGGATGAGGTGGCGGAAGGGCGTGGCGTTGTAGCCGAAGCGAAGCGTCCGCGGCTCGGCGAGGCGAAGCGGCTTCTTGCCGGGATAGCTGCCGACGATGTTGTTGCGGATGATGACGGCCTTGCCATCGCGGACAAGGGAGTGGGCCGCCACCTTGTCGTCGGGCTCCCAGCCGCGGTCGGAGTCGGCGGTCCAGAGCAGGCCGCGGCGCTCGGTGCCGAGCCAGAGGTTGTCGGTGAAGCTGCCCGTGGTCATGCCCGAGCCCGTGAGGCCGATGCCCGTCAGCGTGTTCCACACCTCTGTAGCCGCAACCGTCCCGGTTGCGGGCGGCGCAGCTGCAAGCGTCCCGCTTGCAGAAGGCGCGACAACCGGGACGGTTGTCGCCACAGGCACTTTGCCGATCGAGCGGGCGCAGTAGTTGTTGCCCTGGCCGACGCAGGACATGTGCAGCCCGTCGCGGTCGTCGAGCGGCCACTCGATGCGAAGCTCCTCGATCTCGACTGGGCCGGCGTCGGGAGCGCAAGTGAGCTGAAGCTCGACAAGGCCATCCTGCTCGACCGAGCCTTTGGCGGTGAAGACGAGGCCAGCGGCCTTCGAAGGCGAGCCTTCGAACTCGGTCCGCCAGTCCTTGCTGCTGGTGATCTTCGCCTTTCGGCCTGTAGGCACGACGTATTCCTTGCCGCCGACCTTCACGATAATGCGGGCAGGAGCGGCTAGCACGTCGCCGCCGTTCGCCTCAATCTGGCGGGGCAGGCCGAGCGAATCGAGGTGGTAGACTCGGCGGGTGCAGGCGATCTTGGTGCCGCCGCCGAACGGGCCGTTGCCACTCACGCGCAGCGGCTCGAAAGGCGCGAGCACCTTCTCGGTGTCGCCGAGCTTGTTGCCCCACCACTTGGCGAACTCCTTCGCCTCGTCTTTCTTGGCCAGCTTGATGTCGTCGCGGGTCAGCAGCGGCTTGCCGGCGGCGTCCACCAGGCTGATCTTCACCTGATATTCGCCGGGCTGCACGCTGGGGAGCTCGACCAGGTCTTCATACTTGTGGTAGACGAAGTGGCCGAGGCGACCCTTCTTCACGGACTTGGCGTCCTTCGTGATCTCGTACTCGGCGCCGGCGGGTTTTGCGCCGGCGGGCAGCGGCGCGTCGAGGGTGTCGGCGCTGAGGAAGAGCAGGCCGCGGACGGGGTTCCAGTTGGCCTCGCACTCAAGGATGTGGGGGCGCGGCCTGGCTGCGAGGTAGCTCTTGTCTGTGCCCTGGAAGGCCAGGTGGTAGGTGTAGACCTGCTCGTCGCCGACGGTGACGCTGTAGGTGTACCAGGACAGCTCGCCCGGCTCCTTGCCGTCGGGCTTGGGATAGGCGAGGCCGGGGAATGCCTTCGCCACGTCGAAGCGGACCGAGCCTTTCGCGGGAATCTCTAGTGTCTTCTCCTCCTGAACGACTGGCTTGGCGTTCTCGGGCAGGCCGCGGTCGCGCGCCCGGCCCATCTTGCCGTGGAGGACCGCCGCGGCGGCCTTGACGCTCACGGGCTTGTCGGAGGGGTTGTAGATGACGCTCTTGAGGTCGAGCCGCCCGTCGTGCAGGCCGCTCAGCTCCTCGATTTGCACGTAAGGCTTGTCGGCGGTGAGGACCGTGCGGGGGAAGCCGTAGTGCTCGAGGTGGCCCGAGGCGGACGGCACGTCGAGCCACTGCCAGTCGGGGTTCTTCAGCGGGGCGGCGAGAAGGATGTCCATCTTGTCGCCCGCCTTGTGCTCCACGGGCATCTCCAGGTCGGCCAGGTCGGCCGCAAGCTCCATCTCCCACCACTGCTTCCCGCCCGTCTCGTGAATTCTGTTGGCGATGGCCATGTTCGGCCGCCAGTTGAAGAGGTTCTGGCCGATGGAGGGATAGAGCTTCATGAACTCGCCGCTGCCGAGCGAGTTGATGACGAACTTGAGGAAGCTGGAGACCTGCCCCGGCAGCTTGTTGCGGTCGTGGAGGAAGACGCCCAGCTCATAGGAATCGTCGAAGACCACGCCCGCAGTGTACTTCTCGCGCTTGCTGCGATAGAGGCGGTGGCCGGGCAGGATGTCGGAGCGGGCCGCGATGTAGATGTGCTGCGGGTCCCAGGCGACCCAGAAGGAGATGGGGCGGTCGCGGTAAGCTAGGGAGCTGGTCCAGACCACGCCCATCACCTTCACCGCCTCGCGCCACTCGTCGGCGCCGATCGTGCCGTCAATTGTCGGCGACTTGGACATGCGCGGCACATTGAACCGCGGCACGAACTGCTCGTCGTAGGCCAGGCCGCCAGCGAGGGAGGAGGCCGCGAAGCAGATGGTCGCGCACAGGGCGACCCATGGTCCGATTCCCTTCATCTCAGCCCCTTTCGATGAGGAGTGCTGGCGATCGTAGGGCGTGGGTACTTGCACGCCGAAGGAACGAGCGCCGGCCATGGTCCGCGGCTCCCGAGTGCATGTATGCACACCCTACAAGGAACGCCGGCAGGCCATGGTCCGCGGGTCCCGCGTGCAGGTGTGCACGCCGCAGCGAGAACCTCCTCACAGCGCCCAGCCTTTGCGGTATTCGCCCATCTTGAGGGCTTTGTCGGCCTCTTCGTTGTTGGTGATCTTGCCCTCGAGCGGGTCGTATTCGAGCACGCCCTCGAACTGTGTGGCGATGTTGCCGAGCATGTTGAACTCGGTGAGCGGGCCGGCGTAGTCGTAGTTGGCCCAGGCCGGCTTGCCGCCGCGGCAGGCGAGCAGTCAGTCGCGCTCGTGGCCCGCCGAGCGTTCGACCTTTTCCGGCATGTCCTTCTTCACGTCCTTGAACTTCTCGGCAGGCATCATGACAAACGTGGCGTTGTGGCCGCTGGCGAGGATTTTGCCCTCCGTGCCGATGATGAGGTGGCCGGCCCAGTCGCCCCAGTCCTTCGGCCCCCAGCCGAGTTCGCGGCCGAGGAGCTTGCTGAGGTCGTCCTTGACGTTCGGGCGGGCGCTGCCGTTGTGCCAGTGGAAGGTGATGGGCGGGAGTTCGCCGCGTTTGGGGATGTGCCACTGGACGTGTTCCCACTTGGGGAACGACAGGCGGTTGATGCGGTTGACCTGGGCCTCGACCTTGATGCGGGGCTTCGCCGCAGGCTCGGCAAACCACAGGGTGTCCACCTGGAGCGCGCGGAAGGCGAGGTTCTGGGTGTGCGAGGCCCAGTTGCCGAGGTTGGCGGTGCCGAAGTCGCGCCAGTGCCCCCAGAAGAGCCACCGGGGATGGAAGGGGCGGAACGCGGCGGGGCCGAGCCAGAGGTCCCAGTTCAGGTAGGGCGGCACCTTGGCCTCGTCCTTGGGCGCCTCGGAGTGGTCGGAGCTGCCTTGGTCGTTCCAGGTGTGAACCTCCTGGATGGTGCCGAGGACGCCGTCGCGGATGAGCTCGAGTGCGCGGCGGTAGGGGCCGGCGCCCGTGCCCTGGTTGCCCATCGAGGTGGCGACCTTGAACTCCCTGGCCAGCTTCCGCAGGACGCGCGACTCGTGGACGGTGCGGGTGAGTGGCTTCTCGGTGTAGACGTGTTTGCCCGCGCGGATGGCGTAGGCCGAGGCGACGGCGTGCGTGTGGTCGGGCGTGGCCACGACGACGGCGTCAATTTCCTTCCCCTTCTCGTCGAGCATCTGGCGGAAGTCCTGGAACTTCGGCAGGTCGGGGAACTGGCGGTACATCTCCGTGGCCTTGCTCTCGTTCACGTCGCACAGGAAGGCCGACTTCTCCAGGCGCGAGAAGCCGAGGAGGAGTTCGCGGCCGCGCCCCCCGCAGCCGATGTGAGCGAGGGCGAGCCGGTCGTTGGCCTTGGTGCCCTGCGCCGAGGCGGCGTCGCGCAAGACGATCAGCCCTGCCCCGCCCAGCGCAGTCCTCCGAAGAAACGAGCGGCGGTTCATTGGCACCTCCTTTTGCAGCCGCAAGCGCCCCGCTTGCGGAAGAAGAGGACAACCGGGACGGCTGTCGCTACTCGCCCGCCACCTTGTCGAAGTAGGCGACGCAGGCCGCCACGTCGGCGACGGTGGGCGCGTTGACCTCGTGCTCGATAGTGATGAGCGGCTTGATGCCCTGGCGGCGAATCTCGCGGGCCACGCCCGCCAGGTCGCCCTCCCCTGCCCCGAACGTCACGCACGGGCACTTGGGGTCGTCGAACTTCGCAATGTCCTTGATGTGGAGCGACACGATGCGGCCTTCGAGCTGGCGGAGGGCGTCGGCCGGCTTGATGCCCGAGCGCGCCCAGTGGCCGGTGTCGCCGCAGACGCCGATGCGCCTGGTGCGGCCCTCGGCCGCCTTGAGGAACACCTCGGGGCTCCAGTAGCCCGAGGGCTTGGGGTGGTTGTGGACGGCGAGGCTGAGCTGGTATTCGCCGAGGAGCTTGTCGAGCATCTCGTAGGCATTGGCGGGCGGCTCGGCGACGAGGATCTCCATCCCCATCTCCTTCGCCCAGTCGAAGAGCTTGCGGCAGGCGGCCTCCTGGGCCATCGCCTGGCAGTAGCACGAGACGAGCTGGACGCCGAGGTCGGCGAGGCGGGCCTTGGCCTCCTTGCGGTCGTCGGCGGACATGGTCTCGTTGGTCACGACGTTGGGCTTCCTGGCGCTGAGCTTCTGCCAGGTGAAGCCCTCGATGTAGCGCAGGCCGAGCGCGGCCACCTGCTCGGCGGCCTCGACGAGGGCCAGGTGGCGGAAGGTGTAGGCCGTGATGCCGAAGCGCCAGCCGAGCTTCTCGCAGTTGGGCGCGCCCTTCGCGGCCTCGGCGGCGAACAGGCCGCGCGGCGCCAGCCGCACGCCCCCGCCCAGCGCCAGCGCCGTGCCCAGGAACCCACGACGATTCACCGTACCGCCCATGTTCGTCCTCCTGATTCCTGCCTCTCCCCTCCCAGAGGTCCCATACCTTCGGGAGGGTCATCGGCATTCGCTTCGTACCAGGTGTCTTGTCCTTCCCGTCCCGAACGTATGGGAACGTTCGGAAGGGCGTGGGTCACCGAGGGGCATCCGCACCAGGCACCAGCGGGTTGGGAGAAGCCAGGAGCCTGGGGATATCGCCCTGGATGGCGTCCCAGATGACACGCAGCTTGACCTCTCGGTAGTGGTGGATCAGCTTATCACGCATCCGAGCCATGTCGTTCCACGGCATCTCGGGGTGAGTAGCCTTGAACCCGTCGGAGAGCTGCTTGGCCGCTTCGCCGATGACGAGGAACTGGTGGATGACCGCGGACTGCGTTCTCCGGTCGCGCACGAACGCAGGGTAGTCCATTTCCTGCGCAAACTCCAGGATGTCTCGGCACGCCTGGGCCAGATCGAGCAGAAGGGGCAGGTCATGCGGCATAGATCGTTCTCGCCGTGCTCAGGATCTCTGTGCGGCGAAGCCAGTTGCGGCTCCCCTCCACCGCCTCGCGATCCACGAGGTCCACTTCCCTGCCGAGGATCTCGATCAGTTCGTTTTCCATGTGGAAGTGATCGAAGAGGGTCCAGTGAGCATCCGGGGCGAACGTGGCGAGGAGATCGAGATCGCTGTCGGGCCCGAAGTCATCGCGCGCGGCCGAGCCGAAGAGGGCCAGCTCGGTGATCTTCCACTTGCGGCAGAAGGCCGCGATGCGCTCCATGGGCAGTGCGGTCGCGATGGCGCTCACGGTGCGATTCTCCTTCTGCGTTCATCATGCCGCCGAGCGCCTTGCGGCGCAAGCGCGGCGCCCCCGCGGACGCGCGGAACAAGGCCGACGGGGACTCCCGGGCCGGCTCCTACAGGCTCCACCCCTCGCGGTACTCGCAGCGAAGCGCCTTGTCGGCCTCGGCGTGGTTCACGATCTTCATCTCCACGGGGTCGTACTCGAGCGTGCCCTCGAATTGCGTGGCCACGTTGCCGAGCTGGAGGAACTCGTTGAGGGCGCTGGCGTAGTCGAAGTTGGCCCACGCCGGCTTGCCGCCGCGGACGGCGTTGAGCCAGTCGCGCTCGTGGCCGGCCGAGGCATCGAGGGTCTCGGGACTGTCCGTCTTCACGTCCTTGAACGCCTCGTCGGGCACGAGGGCGATGGTGGTGTTGTGCTCGGTAGCACGCAGGCGGCCCTTGGAGCCGACGATGACGGTCCCTCCGTGGTGCTTCCACTTCTTGTCGCCCTTGTCGCCCCAGTCGAGCTCGATGCCCGCAAGCTTCTCGAGCGTGTCGCGGGTGCCGATGTCGCGGCCGTTGTGCCAGGTGATGACAACGGGCGGCAGGTCGCCGCGGGCCGGCACCTCGTAGCGCACCATCTCCCACTTGGGGAACGACAGGCGGTTGAGGTTCGACACCTTGGCCTCGATGCGCAGGAGCGGGTGGGGCTGCTTCGGGGGTTCGGCGAGCCAGAGGTCGTGGACTCTCATGGCCATGAAAGCGAGGTTGGCGCTGTGCGAGCCCCAGTTGCCGAGCTGGTTGGTGCCGAAGTCGCGCCAGCTTCCCCACCAGAGCCATCGGGGATGGAACGGGCGGGCGGCGCAGGGGCCGAGCCAGAGGTCCCAGTTCAGATAGGGCGGCGCTTTCGCCTCCTCCTTGGGCGGCTCGGGGTGGTTGGCCCCTCCGCCGCAGTTCCACACGTGGGCCTCCTGGATATCGCCGAGCGTGCCGTTGCGGACGAGTTCGATGCCGCGGCGGAACTGGCCGCTGGCCGTGCCCTGGTTGCCCATCGAGGTGGCTACCTTGTGCTTGCGGGCCAGCTCGCGCAATGCGCGCGACTCGAACACGAGCCGCGTGAGCGGTTTCTCGGTGTAGACGGGCTTCCCCGCGCGGATCGCGCAGGCCGACGCCA
>Ga0116147_1003746_pt1 | contig 14107 bp, 6 predicted proteins | sample AD_JPNHG3_MetaG_FD_89749 | JGI IMG/M metagenome (GOLD analysis project Ga0116147, IMG submission 89749) | Active sludge microbial communities of municipal wastewater-treating anaerobic digesters from Japan - AD_JPNHG3_MetaG | ecosystem: Engineered > Bioreactor > Anaerobic > Digestate | place...
GCAAATTTACTGGTCAGCAGGCTGGGGTGGGAAATGCATGACATTGACATACTGATTTTTATCTCCCAATCACGTGATTATCTTATTCCTGCAACTGCCTGTATTCTGCAGGACAGGCTGGGCATGCCTAAAACTACGCTGGCTCTCGACATCAGTCTGGGCTGTTCGGCTTATGTTTATGGTTTATCGGTAATTTCCTCTATGATGAGTGCCGGAAAACTGAAAAAAGGCTTGCTTATCATGGGCGATACCTCTACCTTTGGCTCTTACCGCGACAAAACGACTTTTCCTTTATTTGGAGATGCAGCCAGTGTAACAGCACTGGAATACGATGAAACGGCTTCTCCCATGCATTTTAACCTGCAGACAGACGGATCGGGCTATGAGGCGATTATCGTTTATGCCGGAGGAGCTAGAAAATTTCCCAATAAAAAATCTCTCGAACAAAGGCAGATTTCTAAAGGCGTGTGGCGAAATGAACTTCAGCCTCATCTGGATGGAATAAAAGTCTTTAATTTTTCACTCAGGGAAGTCATACCGAATATCAGGGCTTTGCTCGATTTTACGCAGACCGACATTCAGTCGGTTGATTATTTTGTCCTGCATCAGGCTAACCTGCTGATAAATGAAACTTTGAGGAAAATGTTACGTCAGCCTGCTGAAAAGTGGCCTTATTCCATTACAAAATACGGAAATACCAGCTCAGCCTCCATACCACTGACCATAGTTTCGGAGCTGAGAGAGCGTGCGATGCAGCCCATGCGACTGATGCTGACCGGTTTTGGCGTTGGCCTCAGTTGGGGAAGCGTGCTTGTCGATACCAGGCAGATAGTTATTCCTGAAATTATTGAGAAAGAATGAAAAATCAATTAAATGATATGAAACTACTCAATAAAACAATTTTAATCACGGGAGCTTCTTCAGGGATTGGCTGCGAAACGGCTCTTGTTTGCAGCCGCGAAGGTGCCAAAGTAATAATTACCGGAAGGGATGAAAATCGCCTGAATGAAACATTTAAACAACTGGAAGGAGAAGGACACCTGATAATTGCTGCGGATCTCTATCATTTTCAGGATATTGTTAAACTGGTGACGGAATGCCCAACTCTCGATGGCATTGTTCACTCAGCGGGAATAACTGCCCACATGCCTGTGAATTTTATCAATCAGCAGCATTTGAATACCATTATGAAAATCAATTTCGAAGCACCTGTCCTGCTGACTTCCATGCTTTTAAATAAAAAGAAAATCAACAATCAGGCTTCTATCGTTTTTGTTTCGTCTATAGCAACCAAACTGGCCTATTTTGGTGGAGCCATTTATACTGCCTCAAAATCAGCCCTCGAGTCTTATGCAAAATCACTTTCCCTTGAATTGTCGCAGAAGAAAATCAGGTCGAATGTGATAGCCCCGACATTCGTCAAGACCAAAATGGTGGATGAAACCGAAAAAACCATTTCTCCTGAGTCGCTTGAGCGAATGAAAAGCCTTCATCCTTTTGGATTCGGTGAGCCTCATGATGTGGCATCGGCAGTATTATATTTCCTTTCCGATGAATCTGCATGGGTTTCAGGAGCAAAGCTTGAGATGGGAGGGATTTGAAAAAGATGAATATCAATCATAGCCCAAGGTTTAAACCTTGGGCTATGAATATGACAGCATGTCAGAATGGTGGTGGGTGTGCGTATATTATTTTTTCTTTAACGAGAGGTAAAGAAATTGAAAATTCTCTCATGGTTGGAGCAATCGCACTCTTACCGCATTCATGGCGTATGCGTTATCTTGTGCGAATGCGGTTTGATTGTAACAGATACATGGATTATAAAATATTATCATCAAGCCCCATTTCCCGTAAGGCGGTTTTCGTTTCTTCCTTCTTTTGTTCTGCGTTGGAAGTATCATCCTCCACTTCAAATTTCACTGTGATTTTCAGATTTGGATTTGCTGCAAATTTTGCCAAAACCTTTGTGTAAAAAACATTCCACTTCTTAGGGTCAATATGTCCACTCCAACTGATTTTGGTTTTTTCGGAAGGATGAGTGGAAATTGGTGTTTGTGGTATAGTCGGTTTTGTTTCGTCATTTTTTTGAACTGTTATTATTGATGTTGATGTAATTCCGTTGGTTGATGCAGTAATTTTATACACCCCTTCCGTTTCACCTACGGAAAGAACACCTGTTTCTGTTATTTTTCCATGGCTTGTATTCCATTCAACCTTATCAAGGTTTATTTCTTCATTGTATTGGTCATAACCTTTGGCAATAAACGAAAAGGTTTTTCCGGGTTCTAAAGTAATGGATGGCGGAATAATTTTTAGTGTTGTCAACTTTCTCGGCTCTTTGTTTTTTCTGGCTTCCTCTGCTGTCAGGATGAACATATCATCCGAAATTTCAACATCACCTACAGATATTGATTTCTCGAAATAGAACGGTTCAAACTTTGTCCCTTTCTTACCTACATAGGCTAATATCCCATTTTCAACGCCTCTGCTTATCGTTGTTTTAATGGATTCTGGATTAATCAATCTAGGGAATTGTGGTGATTGATAAAATGCATCTCTAACACTTTTGGTACTCCAGGCTGTGAAGGCAGGCGGCCAGTTTCTTACAAGGAAATTTGGATTTATTTCTTTTGTTAATTCACCGTCTGATTCAAGTCTTGTCAGATATAGTTCTATAAGGGTTCTTGCCTGGCTGCTATGAATTAATCCTAAATCTTTTGTATATAGCTTGTTGTTTTTGTCAAGAAGAACAAGATTTTTATAGGCCTTCCATATATTTTCCGATAAATCTTTTTTGGCTCTTTCCATGTTTATCTTAACCTGCCTTCTCTGGTCATCATCCAGATTTAATTCATAAGCTTCCTCATAAATGGTTTCCCATGCCAGGAATTTTTTTGCCTCTTCTCTGATTGCCTGCCCATCATCTACTACGCAAAAAATCAAACCACTCTTGTAGATTCTTGCTGAACTACCATAATTATTTACGACATCTTCCATGAATGCTTTAGTGTCTGCATCGGAAATTCGTTTTGATGGGTGTAAAACTACCAATGTTAATACGGGACGGTCTGTAATCTGATTGTTTCTTTCAGGAAACATTACTTTTTCAATACCGCTTCCTTTGTCAAATACTTTTTTTATTTCTTCTTCAACCAATTCGTTGATATCCTGTGGTCTAATACTGGCTTTGCGGTCAGAGAATCGCTTAATCAGGTTTTCGTGAATGGAATATTTGTATTTGTTATTGACGGCAGTTAGATAATAGCAACTATCCAGTAAGGATTGTATGACGCCATCTACTAAACCAATATCCAAATCAGGATCACCAACAGAAAGTTTTATTTCAGGTAAAGTAGCTAATACCTGAGATGTTTGACCTCCATTTGATTCAAAGAAAATAATGGTAGCACATTTTTTATGGAGCCGTGCTTTCTTGATAGCGTCAATAGCTTCATTATCCAGGCGAACAGCATGGGAATCATCTTTCCCTGCAATATCGGTTGTAACGGCTACCTCCAAACGGTTTTCGCCCAATTGTTCAAACACTGCCGCACGGAAATTGGCATCTTCCAGGGGGGCTGTTCCTAATGAAATTAGAGCATCTTTGGTGAGTTTCTTATATCCATCGCTGTATGCTTTAGCTACCCACAATGCTAAGAGTCTTAAAATGCCTCTGGTTTGTTGGAATCGAGGTAATGCCTGCCATTTCCTTTCAAAAAGAGACAGTACAGCCGGGTGAAAAGGATAAGAAGCTTCAAATTGTTGCCTGGCAGTTTCCGTATTGAAATTCAAATGGGCTTTGTGCTCATCAATCCATTGAATATATTCATTGATGGTTTTGCGGGCATCATCCGGTAAGCCATTCCATTCAAACAATCTCCTGCGGATAATTTCAGAAGTTTCCTTTTCGGCACTCATGAACATAGCTTTACCTAAACGGTCGAGCATTTTCTTAAAACGGTCGTAATCGGCCTGATCCTCGGTATTCATTTCTAATTCGGATGCCGGTATGGATACAGCTAAAACAATATTGTCCCTGCTTCTTACAAACTCACTCAGGGTATGCAAAAAGTTGTAAAACTGTGCTCCAAGGTTATGATAATTACGATGCTTACTTACATAGTTGAGTAACTCATCGAACAGCAACAAATAAGGTTGGTCTTTATCAAAAAGTTTATCCAGGTCATCACCACCGGGAGGTATAAATGTTCGGTCTAATTCCGCAAACTGTTCAAAGGCCTCAGCACCACCAATCTGAAAAGCCAGTTCACCCCATGGAGTTTTTCTTACGGGATCATCACCTTCGCACCTACCGTTAACTGAACTGAATTCGGTGCCAACAAAAATTGCCACTTTAGCTTTTTTGATTTCATCAATTTCTGCTTTTTTTAGGATCCGGTCAACTCCATAATAATGTTTTGCTTGATTTCCACATGTGGCCAGATGATAGAGCAGAGTTAGCGAGTGGGTCTTACCTCCACCAAATTGCGTGGTGAGGTTAAAAATTGGAGAAGTCTCTGTGGTGATGCCTGCAAATCTTCGAATGGTTTGTGCTGCCATGTCCAACAGCGTCTGGGTAAGGTAGGTTCTATGAAAAAAACGTTCCGGATCGGTGTAATCTTTGGGTGCGGTGCCTTTACGCACATGGTCAAGGTGGACAGCAAATTCCGAGGCATCCAGTGGCTTTCCTGATATTAAATCTTCCCGGGGGTTTATTATGCTATACCATGGTTTCAGTGCCATATCGTTTATTTTTTATGTGTCACCAATTGTTTTAATTCTTCTTTGGTGGGCAGATACAACAGATACTTACTTGCAAAAATCTGTTGATTATTTTCTGGTAAGGTCATCTCTACCACTGCATCATTTTTATCCTTACAAATAATAATACCTATGGTGTTATTTTCCTCTTCAGATTTTACTTTACGGTCATAGTAATTGACATACATTTGCATCTGCCCGATATCCTGATGTTTGAGTTTGCCAATTTTGAGGTCAATCAGCACAAAACACCTGAGCAAACGGTTGTAAAATACTAAATCAATAAAAAAATGTTCTTCTTCGAAGCTTATTCTTACCTGTCGGCCCGCAAACAAAAATCCTTTTCCCATTTCAAGCATGAAATGTTCGAGCCTATCAATAATAGCAGATTCAAGGTCGGTCTCGGTATAGGAAATGTCTTCCTTTAAACCCAAAAATTCAAGAATCAGAGGGTCTTTGATGGCATCCGAAGGGGATATCATTATTTGGCCCTTTTCCGATAATTCTTTAACCTTATGTTTATCCCTGCTCAAAACAAGTCTTTCATAAAGGGAACTGGCTATCTGGCGTTCCAGTTCGCGCAGGCTCCAGTTATTCTGCATGGATTCAATTTCATAAAAGTTTCTTTCCTCAACATTATCTATCCTGCAAAGTACCTGATAGTGTGACCAGGAAAGAGAAAAAAGTTCAGGGAATTTCGCAGACACTGTCTGCGAAATTCTATATAGTTCATTATCAGCTATTAAATTTAATTCCGTAGACGATGTCTGCGAAATGAGGACAGGTTCAAACCGATTTTTATATATCAGGTAAAATTTCCGCATCATTTGAAGATTGCGCTCCGAAAATCCCTTTCTGTATTCCTTACTCAAAGCCTGACTTAATGTTTTGAGCGTCTTTGCCGAATAATCTGCCCGCGTTTTTCCTTGTTGTTCATCCTCAACAATATAACGACCTATTAAAAAATAGGTAATCGTCATTGTACGGTCAACATGCTTAACTACGGTTTGACGTGCCTCTTCAATCAGTCGTTTTATTTTGGCCAGCAAATTTTCGATGTCGGAATTAAGTTTGGGATTATTCATATGCAAGCCAAATTTATAGTTAAAATCCTAAACTCTTTTTGTAGGTCTGCACAGCTTCCACCCAACGTCTTTCATCTGAGTCTTTCGGGTAAAGCGAAGTTAGTGCCTGTGCAAGTTTCCAGAAACGATCGTCTTTGCCTGCACCATCTTCCACTAAAAATCGTTTCAGCGCATCAGTTCGTCCATAGCTGAACAACAACATGGCCTGATGCAGGCGGTCTAAAACCGTTTTACCGCTTTGTTCCACTTTCAGTTCCGGCATTTCGTATTTCATTTCTTCTTCCTGCTCTACATTGTCGAATTGTATTTTCAGTTGCACCTCTTTCTTTTTTCTTCTGACCGGCTGATGTTGAATGCCTGCCGAACCAAATAATTTACTGGCTCTTTCACCTACCGGAAGCAAGCGGGCTTTGTCGCCTTTTACTTCTACCAATGTTTTTAACTCATCCAGGTTTACACCTAATCCCTGTGCAATTTTTCGTGCTGTGTCGTATTCAAGGGTAAAACCTCCGGTAATTTTACCGCTGCTGCCCGTTTCTTCATCGTCACTTTCATCATCATCATCTTCTTCGGTTGTGCCATTTTCTGATGCACCTGCGGTAAGCGTCCAAAGCCACATGGCAGTAAGGCGGGCATCTTCTTCAAAACCTGAGGCTTCGCCACCCGAAAAAACCATGTTTAAGGCTTCCTGACTTATGGCGGCCCAAACTTTCTCTAAATATTCATGCAATGTAACCACATCACCATTGGGTTTTTCCACCCGGGTGTAGCGGCTGAAAATTTCGAGTGCGGGGCCCAGACAGGCAAAAATGGCATCGGCACCGGCCACACCTTCGGCTGCGAGCCGGGGCATCCATTCATGAATACGCTTGGGAAGCTCGTGCTGTACATCGCGCCAGTCGCCAATTTGATTTTGAATTAAAGTGCCGTCTGGATTTTCTCGCGGACGACACACTAAGTGAATAGATGATGCTAGAGCTGCAGAATTCATTGCTCTTAACCGTGACCCCATCTCTGTATCAATTGGCCATGATCCTGTAAATTTCCAACCAGCATTTAGCATAGCCTGTAATTGTGATTCCCAGCCTGAAGTTGTTTTATGTGCAAAAACAACGATTCCTATACTGTCAGGAGAAGCGATCCTTCTACCTTCAGCCATAGCTTTTTGCATTTCTGTCTCAAACCATTTTCCATCTTTGTGAGAATAACGCTCGGGATCCCAACCCGCCATTTCACAAATTTCATCTGTTTTTGGTGAAAGTTCATTCTTGAAAAGTTTATAATGAACATTTCTAAGAGTTCTTTTTAACCATACATAAAAAAAATCGGATAAATCTGCGTAAGGTACTGCATTGTAATAAGGAGGATCAGTGAAAAATACGTTTGCTGAATCGTCTGGTAGACAATGTGAGGTTGCGCTTGCTGATACAGAAGAACCAACAGTTTTAATACAAGTATTTTTTTCAACAAATTCAACAACCCAATCAATCATGCTTTGTAAATTTCTGCTTGCATCCGAAAAAGGATTAGCCTCACAAAAATCCCATACCATAGGAAGAGCTTGCCGTCCAAAAACATTTCCAATTAGTTCACGTGAAGGTTGCCATCTACAAAAAGCTGAATTTCCATCTGCCATTCTGTCTACTACAAAAGCAAGACAGGTTTGTATTGCTTCTGCAAAGCTTGGATTTTGAGTTTTTTTCAAATGTTCGCCAGCCTTGTTTACTAGTTTTACTAAAGTAGTTATAACAAGTAATTGGCGATAGGTAAATAATTTGCTCCATTTATCAACTCCATAGATAGGTGCATTAAAAACCCCACTCATTACAGGTAAAGTTTCATCAGGAATTATGCTTAAGCCATTATCATGCTGCTCAAGATTTAGTTTAAGGTATTTATTGGCTTCTTCAACCGCATTAATGTCTTTATCATTTGGTAATCGATATTTTCTCCCTATATTTTGATTATTCGTTGTTACAACACATACCATTACAGCATCATTTGAGCCTCCGTTTTTAAATTTCAATTGTCTTCGAACAGAAGAGGCTTGCGTAGTGAATCCACAAACAGGACAAATGGCATTACCTCTTTTCACAGTGCCTTGCTGTATTTCAGAGGCTTTAATATTTTCCACTATTTTAAAGTTTACCTTTTTTAAATTATAGTCAGGGATAATTTGTAATGCCACATTTCGGTTTTTTTTTCTTGAAAGCCACATTCCACGTATTAGGGGAATTTCAGCACCGCAATTTGGTCCTTCACATTTAATAGTTCGAGCCCATATGTATGCAATAGGAGTTTCTCTTTCTTCATGATTTGGGTAAAACTTTTTTAATTCATTTTCAATATTTTTTTTAATCCATAACCCCCACTTTTTGATTTCATCAGCGAGTTGAGTACCATACCTCGGAATATATTCCAATTGCACCTTATTAATAAGGACAGGTATGGGATTTAGATCACTCGCGAAAGCATCTGCCCCAACCCTTAAGGCTTCTAGTGGGATAGATCCTCCCCCGGCAAAAGGGTCTACCACCAGGGGCTTTGTTCCGGGTTCGCCACCCATAGCAATATGCGCTGCTTGTGTAAGTGAGCGGGATGTATTCAGATAATGTGGGTTATTGTTGTTGTCCCAATTGGCAAAATCAGCAATAAAATCGAGCAATAATGTTCTCAAAAATTCTTTATTCTCAACCAACTGATGGTTGTGATTTACTTGAATAAAATGCTCATAACTTTCTTTGCTCAGTAAAGGCAGAAGTTCATTGTCACTCCATTTAATCATTTCTTTTTGAGCAAACTCAATAAAATCCTTTGGGCAAAGCGGGTCAGCTGGGTCGGGCCAAAGCGATGCACATAAAACTGCCCGGCAAGCTGCCAAAGGTCGTCTTGCCCACCAAATATGCAAAGTAGAAATATGCCCATGCCGTATGGATTTTTCTCTTCGTGCATGAGCCGAAATTCTTTTTATAGGGAGGTCTACTTCAATTAATCGTTTAGGATATAGCATATTAGTTTTTCTTAGCTGCGTTAATAATTATATCTGATTTCAGCTGGTAATGTTCCACTTTTACAACAGGTTGCCACCCCAACTGTGCAGGATCGTTTATAATGTGTAGTTCGGGTTGTGTAGTACAGTTGTAAACTACATAAAGGTAGTAGTCCTTCTTCAGCCGCTGTGCGGTTTTATATTCATTGCTGGTTAAAGCTACCTCACCAATCGAAGCTCGTCCCTTCACTTCAATAAATTTAACATCAATCGCAGTCAATGGGTCCTCTGGGTGCGGTTTGCGGCTTATCAAATCAAATCCGCGGTTTTCGTTTTCTACACTTTGCACAACATAGCCCAGTGCCTGCTCGTGTTCAATGGCTTTTTGCACGGCAATCTTTTCAATTTCGGCATCGCTCACCATGGTTTTAATTTCAGGCAGTTCACGCTCGGGGTGTGGCAATACCCAGGCTGTGCCTATATGCTGTGTGGATGAAATGGTGCATTGCCGTTCTTTGGCCAGATCTTTTTTGCGATTCTCCAGACGGTTGGTAAGTTCCAATATACGATTTTCGGTTTGAGCAATATTTGAAGCCAGGTAAGGGTTTTTGTCCCCTTCATTTTGAGCTTGTATGTATTCGCCAAGCTTTTCGTTTTGTTTTCTGATGAGTTCGTTTAAACTCAATTCCAGATGTTTTTCAATGGTATTAATTTCTTTTAAGCGTTCTTGTTGTACTTCACGCAAATAGTCATTCAAGGCAAAGTTTACAAGATATTGCTCCAGGTCTTCACGGTTAGGCAGCCTATTTCCATCCGGCACAAGGGGCTGGTCTTTAGCGGGAATAATATCCAAGAAAATAGTGGGTTGCTTAATAGATATTTTGCCATTGTATTGCGATTCAATCACAAATAGGCGTTTATGGAGCTCATGGCCTAAACCATCTACAATTGATGCTGAGAAAATATCGAGCTTTACTGGTTCGCTGCGGTTGATATCATAGAATACAGCGCCTTTTTTCAGTTCTTCAGCGAATTTTTCGACAGTTTCTTCACGGATAACTTCAAACAAGGGATGGCCAGGGGTAACCCATTCCAGTGTATTATCCTTGTTGATGATTTCTTTAGAAAATGCAATATTGCCATATTCGTGTCCCAAAACACCATATCGTTTTTCATTGTCTTCGCCACGTTTCCAAAGATTTCTTGGCACTTTTCCAATGGTAAAAACACCCCGGGTTGTTTGTTTTTCTTTTGGATGTATACCATGGAGCGGTGCAGCCTGAGTAAAGAATTCCTGCACTACTTCCGGGACTAACCTTCTTTCTTTCGCTTCAACAGATTTTCCTACAATGGCAGAAAGGTTCAATTCCTTTTTTGCCAATCCTTCCAAAGTAGATTGAGTTATTTGTCTGAAATGTGCTGTGTCTATCTGCTCAACAATACGATTTTTGATTACTTCTTCGGTCAGGTTGCGGGTATACATATCCCTCAGCATTTTTTCCAATTGGTTGCTTGGAAAAACATCCCCCAGTACATTGAATATTTTACCGGTTTTTTTGGGGTCAAGGTCATCTTCAATGGTTTTTATGCGTTCAAAAAGTTTTTGCATTACACGTCCTTCACGGGTGTTGGTAGAAACAAAATTCAGAATCAAACAATCCTTTTCCTGCCCGTAGCGATGAATACGTCCCATGCGTTGTTCCAAACGCATAGGGTTCCATGGAATATCGTAGTTAATCATCAGCCAGCAGAATTGCAGGTTAATACCTTCACCGGCTGCTTCGGTTGCTACCATCACCTGAGCTGATTCCTTAAACTCTCTTTCGGCATATATTCTGGTGCCGGGAGTGTTACGGTCACCCACTTTCATGCCCCCATGAATCTGGGTAGTGTTTAATCCCCATTCAATCAGTTTGCCCAGGGGACGTCCATCTTTTCCGTCTCCTGCCAGATAATCCAGCGTGTCTTTATGCTCAGTAAAAATGAGCAGTTTCATCTTTGGATCGGAGAAAATTCCCTGATTGGTTAATACCTCTTTCAGACGAATAATTTTGCTTTCAATTTCTTGGGATTCCAGTTTTCTGGCTTGCTCAATTAAGCGTGTCAATTGTTGAATATCCATGCGAAGTTCGTTGGGGTCATAGGTGATGACCGCGTCTTCCAATGCTTCAATGATATCCTGTTGTTCTTCGTCCGTGAGATCCTCAAAATTTTCGGGCAGCCGATTTTGAATTTGTTTCTGGCGATAGCCTTCGGGGTCGCGAAGAATTTCTTCTCTTCTGGCTTTCATTCTTTCCAGGCTTTTCCTAACTGCATATAAACTGGATGAGAACCTACGCTGCAACATAGCCATAGTAAAACCAACAGCACGGCCTCTGGCAGAATTATCGGCAGCTGCACGGATAGATTGGTCTTCAACGTATCGGGTCAATTCAAGATAAAAATACATTTCTTCATCCTGAATCTGAAAGCCGATAGTATTTACAATTCTTTTGGTAAACAGAGATTTTACTTTACCTGTTTCCGGATCAGGGAAAGAAACCAATGCTTCCTTTACTCTTCGTAAATAAAAGGGTGCTGCCCTCTTTTCCAAAGCCTCATCAATACTCGAAATGTCAGCATACACATCTTTGTCGAGCAGTCGCAAAAACAATTGAAACTGTTCTTTGTCTCCCTTGTGTGGTGTGGCAGTCATCATCAAAAAATGGTCTGTACGCTCAGAGAGATTTTCGCCTAACTGATAAGCGTATGTTTTATGTTCATCATCATAAGCACTCATCTTATGAGCTTCGTCCACAATCACCAAATCCCATGTGGCTCTTAATAAACTTTGATTAGCATCTTCCTGTATTGAAACCCATGAAACAGAAGTGATTACCTGGTTTTTTTCCTGCCATGGATTGCTTCCATAATTGGCTCTCAGGATATCACCACGTATTATTTCAAAATTTTCACGAAATCTGTCTTTCATTTCACGTTGCCACTGGAATGTAAGATTGGCAGGAGTTACAATCAAAATGCGTTTCACAAGTCCTCTTGCTTTCAATTCTTTGATGAGCAAACCTGCCATAATGGTTTTACCTGCACCCGGATCATCTGCGAGTAAAAAACGAATTCTTGGAAGTTTTAAGAAGTAGTCATACACTGCTTCAAGCTGATGAGGTAGTGGGTCAACTCGTGCAATAGAAAGTGAAAAATAGGGGTCGTACTCATAAGCTAACCCCAGTCTAAAAGCTTCGACAGCTAATTTGAACTTATTGGCATCACCTGCGTAAGTATCTTGCTCAACAAATTCAATTTCCGAGAACTTATCTTCAGTAATGACTAAGTTATATACATAGTTGCTATCGCCACGTCCAATGAGTTTTATGGCATTTCCAAATTGTGTTGCTACAATTACGTGAACCTGCTCGGGAAACAGGTTCCCTTTTATTACTGTGTTTGGTTTTAGTTTATTTAATATTTCATCCATATTTTTAAAAAATCATAAATATAATCTTTATTTTTCTAGTGCGTCAGCAAGATTGCTCTCTTTGACAAAGTTATGCTATTAACGTTGGATTTTTGGACTTTATTCCTGATATAATCGGGATATGTAATGATGGCTATCATTTGTTTTAAAAAATGTGCGGTGGTCAAAAAATAAACAACTTTGAGTCGGCTTGAGCGCCTGACTGTCTGGTTAGCAGGTCGGCTTTCTGATCTTGTCAATATTTTGTTGATATGTCCTTTCACAATGGGTTAGTTTTAATTTTCTTTCTATCGTTGACTTTTTTAATCATGACTATATCAATTGTATTTTCAACCCAATGGCTGTTATCATATCATTAGAATTAGGTTCATTTTTTATATAAAACATTGATGATGAGAAGAATAAATGTTCCTTCTGGTTGCCAACCAATATTTGATGAAAAATTCTCATATGTCAACTTTTTATATCATTAAACCATGCAAATTGAATGGGCAAATTTAATAATTTTTTAAATGCCCGATTTTTCCGGAGAACCTTTTAATTGATTGGAAACATAAGAGAATATCTTGTTTTCGACTTTCGTTTTAAATATCGGAATGCATTCTTTGATTGACCATACGGCATGTTCCCATATTTTATTGAACGAATGAGACATAATGTATTGTTTTTAATTGATTTTGAAACCGTTGAAACGGTTGATTTTGTGTTGCGTTTTATTCATAGCCCACGGTTTAAACCGTAGGCTATGGTTCAAAAGAAAAACAAAATCCTAAAAAGAATAAAATTCTAAAAATGAGATTGCAAATTTAAAATGGGAAAAATTTTCATCCGTGAAATTTTGATAAAACATTGATAATCATACAATTTAACTTTTGGCAAATCCATTGAATTTTATTCAATGAACAATTAAAATTTACAGCCATGAAGTTAGCAAATATGAACATCCCAAACAAGATTCGCCAGACAGTTCCCGTCATTTTAATTTTCGCTTCTCTGGTCATGAACTCAGTTTTTACGGTTTATTCAACAGATTATGAAACAGTCTCTCAGGGAAACTGGACAAGTACCTCAACATGGAAAAACGGACAGGTTCCGGGTACTACCGTAAATGCAGGCCATACGATTACCATTAAGCACTATGTTACCATGAATGCCAATGTGAACTTAAACTGCGACATGAATATCGTTTCAGGTGCTTCTCTCATCACTACCTCCTACAAACTGACCCTGAATGCAGCTTCTCTGACCAATCAAGGTACTTTTTATGTAAAATACCTCGACAACAACAGCGGTAAAATTGCCAATTACAATAGTTTTACTGTTGCCAACACTACTTCCAATAATTCCGGCTCAATCATGTCAAAAGGAGACATCAGCCTTGGAAAGTTTCTGAACAATAACGGAGATTTCAGTGCATCCGGCAGCATTTCATTCTCGGATTATTCTCAGAACAATGGTAACGGAAAAATTGAACTGGCAGATAAAGTCTCTATCGGAACTTCATTTTTATTGAACGATAAATCTTGTCTGTCTATCAATGGAAAAGCCAGCATTGGAACTGGCGTTCAGCTTAATTCAGGAACTTTGGTACTCAAAGGTGATGTGAATTTCAGTGGCACGCTGACGATAAATGGTGCTGAATTAACCAATTATGCAAACACAAACATGACCGGCATTTTTACCTTCAATAGCGGAAAATTGACAAATTACGGAACCATTATTATAAATAACAAGGCATACATGTACAACAATTCAGCAACAGTAACCTATGGTAATATCTATTTTAAAAGCACCCTGACC
>Ga0116147_1003747_pt1 | contig 14106 bp, 9 predicted proteins | sample AD_JPNHG3_MetaG_FD_89749 | JGI IMG/M metagenome (GOLD analysis project Ga0116147, IMG submission 89749) | Active sludge microbial communities of municipal wastewater-treating anaerobic digesters from Japan - AD_JPNHG3_MetaG | ecosystem: Engineered > Bioreactor > Anaerobic > Digestate | place...
GATTGGAACGTTCCTCAAAACGGTGTTCGTGTTATTGAAGTGGCAAAGATGTTTGATAAATTCTTTATAACACGCCATGAAATAATATCTCACGAACAGTACACACAAATATATACTGTTCAGCGCATAATGGAATTATATAAACAATTTAACTATAAAACTATTTCTGTAGACGCCGGATATGGTGCTACTCAGATTGAACTACTTCACGCTGAATTAAATAAAATAAACAAAAATCCTGAACAGATTCTCACTATAGTTGATTCAGTGAAGAAAGTAAAAAGAACATTATCTGAAAGTGATGATAATGCCAGGATAGAATTAGATATAAGAGTAAGACATTATATGGTAAATTTACTCGGTATCTACTTAGAAAATAAATTAGCACTACCAATTGAGGAAGATGTAAGACAGGGACTTGTTGCAGAGATTAGAGCTTTCAAACGTAAAAAATCACAAAACGAATTTGGCGGATTTGAGTATAGTGATAATACACACTCTTTATCTGCGTTGCAGATATGCATATATGGTATAGATGAATACTACAGAAAGGATACTGTAGAAGAAAATAATGATATAATAAACATAGAATCTGTGCTTATGTCCAACGTAATACAATCAATTCAGAATAAACGTGAACATGTAGCAACAAATAACTCCATATGGAGAAGAACTTTACATAACAACAGAACCGGAGGCCTTGATGGCTCGAACAGAAGACGTATTATTTAGGCCACATATAGATAGTATCCAACGTGAAAAGATTGTAAAAGAGAAGGCAAAATCATCGGATATTCCAGAAGAAATTATAGATAATAAACCTAAGAATATTCTTGATAGTTATAAAGACAGATTCAAAGAATTAGAGGATTTAGCAAATAAGGTTCTCGATAGAACTAACTTTCTTATTGATTTGCAACTTGAGGATATAGATGGATACTTAGGTGATGCCCCAGATGTTATATTACAGTACACCTCCGAACTAACTGGTATTGAATTTAAAACAGAAGATAATATAATATTACCTAAAAGTGATCCGGTATATACTCTTGATAGTGATACAATAAAATGTATTTTTCGTATTGCAGAATACCCGCCTTATACAAATAACCCCGAACTCTCAAAAGCTGTGGCTACATGGGATTCTGCTGGTTTTCAGCAAGCAGTGATGAATGATTTAAAAAAGGTCGGCGCATTCAATGCTATCGATTATGGAAAAAAGTTAATAGAGTTAACAGTAAAGATATGTTATGTTGTAATAGTTCATTATACAGTCGGATACCAGTGTGCGCAATTTAGGCGACTCCTTGGGGGATTTAAAATACCATACTCTGTTAAGTTTAAGAAATATAAAATAAAACTTAAAACATTTAGTCTCGGAAATAAGATAGCAGATGTCTTTAAAAAGATAGAATCAGCATTGCTTAAGATTGTCGGGTTTTCCTGTTCAAGCAGTGATGAAATAGAATGCAATAGAGAAAAATGGAACGAAGTGAGATTTAGAAGGATCACGTGTTGTACCACTAGTCCTTTCTTCTTCAATGGTAATAACGTCGGTGAACCTCTACTTTCGACAACAAAATGCTTTGATCAGTGGGTCAAAGCAGAACTTGAGGGCGAAAATAGCGTTAGAAATATATGTGATTATAATAACAAAAATAAAGATGATATAATACCCACGACCCAAGAAATACTAAAGGCAAAGGCAATTAAAGAATACTTGATGGAAAACGGATCTAAAAGTGGTGAGTTATCACGAACAGATTTAAATCCATTATACTCTGCTAAACATTCTGCAAATACAGCACTTGCAATGAGTAAAAGTATCCAAAGCACACTAAACAGTACCAGTGTATATAACAGAACGGAAGAAAAGGGCGGTATATTTAACTGTTTTGGTTATTCACCCAACCAGGGTAAGATACCAACTATGAAACATAACCAAAGCAATAGCAGCCCTCTATTCATAGAGCTTGGTGCATATTTTCAGGAGTATCTAGAGACGGCTGACAAAACCATACTTGAACTTTTGAAATACGCAGATAAGATAGTCTGTGGAGCGGCTAATCTTGCCAGATGGGGATCTTCAAAACAATTATGCTGTTATATATATCTACTTGTTATTATCGCATCACTGTTTAATTCACTAATAACTAAAGGTTCTATATGCGAAGACCTGGATAGTGAAAATGAAGATGGTTTTGCAAATAAGATAAGAAATGAATTAATGTGGGGAGAAACCATTCAATCAAATAAAGAAGTAGAAAAGTTTGTGGCACTGTTGCGTTTCATTAAACAGATTATAGACATATTTATAAGAAAGATGGAACGGGGGCTATTCCTAAAGGGATTTATTCTACCATTTGGACAAATGTTTGATGAACTAAAATTTCAATTACTTAGCTCACTCTCTGCATTTTTAGACCTTCTATTTGGTCCACTTGATAGTATACTTGTTAATATACAGGCAGTTCCAGAGATTAGACACCTGATAAACAATGAATGTTTTGGATTCGATAAGTTTTTGTCATTTCTTTCCTGTAGTCTTGGATCATTAAAATTCGGGATTCTTGATGATGTTAGCAATACCTTGGACAAGATTCGTATAAACGATATAACCTTGATAGATGATATATATTTATCACGGGCCAGATTTGCATTTTTAAAAGCATTGAGTAGTCTTCTCAAGTTAATGATAGACCTTATATTCTCCATTAAAGATTGTTATGACCCTAACACGATTACAAACATGATAATAGAAAAACAACAAGACTCAATGATGGAAACAGTGGCAAATCTTGGGCTTATGCTTAAAACAAAAGAAAACGCAAAGAAACTGGATGAGTGCTCAGAATCACTATTTGGACAAAACTTCATACCGGAACAGGATGTTATCAGGTCACTTGATAATGATATATCGACTCTGTCGCATACCTTTGGTGAATTAGGACCGATAGGTGATATAATAGTAGAAACAGATCTTTTCTGTAGCAATTGTGAGAGCCCATTCAAAATTGCAGAATTCTTTACAGAGGATGGGAATATAATTCCACCAGCTGAGTTCATAGAAAAGGCTGAAAAGTTTTCAGATGTAAAACTCAGCGACTTAAAGGTTTCTATGAATAATATATTTGAAATACTTAGAGGTTAACATGAATATATTTTCAATTTTCAAAAAAGACGAAGATATTGAAATACAATTACAAGATGAGATCAATAAGAGAGTAAGTCTCATACTTGAAAACTTAAATCAAGACAATACAGAGCAAACTATAGCAACGGGTAAAATAAAACATACTACACAAATGTTTAACAATACATTGAATAGCAAATCAAAGATTGGTAAACATACGTTTATTAAATCAGCAACTAAAGAATATAACGCATCTAATAATACAATAACTATTACTTCACCTTATGATTATGATAGAATAGATAAGTTTTTCTCCAAAGAAGGATATTATGCAAGATCTATATCCAGACAATATGAGACAATGCTTCGAAACGGTTTCGGGTATGTATCTGAAAATGTTAACCTCATAAAAATTACCAGAATGAAACTAAACCAAATTGAGAGAAACAATAGTTGCAATCTGCAACAATTGTTTGCATCTATTCATACAGATATTTCATTATATGGAATAAGTATTATCCAGAAGATTTATGATCAAAATGGCGATATATCCAAACTTAAAATTATAAAGCCCAACAATTGCAAATGGATATTTAACACAAATAAAGACTTAGTCGGTATTATACCTGAAGAGGATATATTTACCAAAAAAGGTGGCACAAATATATTTGCCATCAATAACAGAATCAAATCACTTTTCTTTAATTCTCAAGATGAGAACATGATCCCTGCCAGTGATATTATAGTATTAAAACTATACCAAGATGACATGGATTTTTTCCCAGAACCTTATTCCATACAGTTGCTTGATGACATTCTTACATTGCGTTCTATAGAGGAATCAATAGATTTCCTTATTTATCAATACGGTTCTCCAATACTTCATGCTAAAGTCGGGACAGATGATTTCCCATGTAAAAATCCATATGAGATAGAAGCAGTCAGAGAACAGATAGAAAGCATGGCAGCCAATGGCTTCATTGTAACAAATCATAGAATATCGATTGAAGCTATCAATCTATTGAAAAACCTCAGTGACCTTACATCGTTACTTGAATACTATAAAACCAGAATATTGATAGGTTCTGGATCTTCATCTGTTTTAGTAGGGGAGGGTGATACATCTAATAGATCCACAGCTTCTTCTATAGATGACGCATTGTCAGATCACTGTATGTATTTTGCAAATATTATATGTTTTATGTTTAACTATTATCTTATACCTGAAATTCTAAAATTAGATATAACAGATGAAAGGCTATACAATGAATATGGTGAATTCATAATTCAAATGACTTTTAACGAAATGAAACTTGAGAAACAGATACAAATACAAAACAGCACTATGAATCTTTACCACGGGAATATACTACCAATGAATAGAGTATTAAGGAAGTTAAAAGAACCACCACTTTCCGCGGAAGAAGAAAAACAACTCTACATCGAACGTGTACAAAAACCACTTAAAGAAACCAACGACCCTATCAATAACATGATAGATTCGCAAAACCAGCCACAAAATCAATACGGTAAAAAGAACGCCCCGGGTAGCAACAAAAACTAAGTCTACGGCAAATACAAGTCATATTATCGCAGTGTATAGTAAAATAAAAACAAACACTATTAGGGGTATTATGATGCCAGATAATGATCTTGTTATAGTTAATTATGGTATAGAGATTAATAAGAAGCTTTCAGCTGAGTTTCAAAAAGAAGACGATGCCATACTTGCTAAAGCTAAGAATATAATAGAAAAACATAACTTCGGTCGTGGTTCAATTATTATCAGTGAAGTTCTTCATACGGATTATACTGATAAAAACATGTATAATTACCAGTCTACAAATATGAACTCATCTGTAAAGACATTTTATGAACCTTTCTTTACACCTTTTCTCACATATCATGATGAAAGAAGTACTCCAATTGGAACAAATGTATTCAGTGTATATATAAAGAGACTCACAGAATTATACGACGGTGTAGCATCTGGATATGTAAAACTCGCAACATTCATACCAGTGACTTCTAAAGTAGGTGATGAATATACAACAGATCTTATCCAACAGCGACGATTTATAAGTACATCCGTTGGTGCAAGAGTTGCAATGGATAATTACAAATGTAGTATCTGCGGTAAGAGTCTCATGAGTATAGAATGTACACATGAGCTTGGTAAGATATATAATGATAAATCATGTTATGCTGCAATACATAAACCAGTATTTAAAGAAAACTCTATCGTGCTTGGGAATCCTGCAAATATAAATGCAATGATTCGACGAATGTATAACCTCACAATCGAAAGTGCTGAAACTGATGATCCAAAAGCTATAAAGAATATAATTCATCATCAGTTAACACCGTTGAGTATGAATATATATGAAAATGCAACGGAAAGAATATTTCCATCTGCTGAAATACCTTTAGAATCTACAACACAGGAGACAGATATGAAAGACTCTATATATGTATACAAAGCATCAGATAATGAAAATAACGAATTGGATAAAGAAATATCGTCCCAGACAAAAGAACATATTCAAATGTTAAAAAAGGAAATCAGTTCAGCACTAGCTGAGAGTGTAATAAAAGACATACTGGAATTGATGCATAAAGAAATTAAGAGTGCCTTAACTAATGTAGTTAATAATGAACAAAATATTGAAACAGAACCACAAGAACAAACAAATCAAATAGAAACTAAAAGTGCAAATGAAGAATCAACAGATGATGTTGATATTAAACAAGAAACCAACACTGAGGAAAATAACAATTCAGTGGAAATAGAAAGCAATTCTGATAGTGAGAATATAAACAATAATATAGAATCACAAGAAGATATAAAAATTGAATCTGAAGAAATCATAAATGAAAATTCAGATATTAAACCTGAAGAACCCACTGAAAGGGAAGTGAGCTCCTGCGAAAACAGTAACGAAACAACTACTGATATTACAATAGAGAGTAATCATGATTTGAAAGACGTAATTACTTTACTACGTCAAAAGAAGATCCAGCAGGAGAATGGTATATCCTTTAAGAGTAAATCTTACAGGATGTCAGAGTTGTTTAGCCAAAAATAATATACGGAGAATAAAATGGCAAATACTACAATTGAAATGTTGAATCCTACAGGTGCTATGTTTAACAACAGGTTACCTCAAAAGAAAACAACTAAATATGATGTTTTCGATACACTAGAAGATATTACAAGATATAGTCTTGGTATTAACTATGGAACATATTATCCAACAAAGTGTGCACCTGGCTATTATGTGGATAATTATGCGGAGGTTCCTGTTATTATGCCTGCTGGTAATATCGTTTCAATAAGAAGCATATTACCTAAAGAACTATACTCTGGTGGTAGAGACACAGTCGCTGGAATAGATACAAACGGGGATATTGTAACAGCTGTAAATGTGGAAACCGGTGCTTTAATGAAAAAGCCAGTTGATTTTCTCTACGGAAAAGATGTTGCAGGACTCTTTGTAAAAGCCAATGGCGGAGTAGAAGCAACAGACAAATACAGCCAGATAGATGTAGATAACTACATATTTTCAGCAGCTGGTGCAATACCTACAGCTGGTGTAACTGAATATAGACGTGCTGCTAATAAACCAGCAGGTATAGTTGCATCAAGAGTTTTTGCAGATATACGCTTTAGCTATGTTAACTATTCAATAGTTGATCATGGCTATAGTATTATTCCAGCTGGAGTATTGTCTCTACCAGTTGTTGTAGTTATAGCTGATTCTCAATCCGAGGACGAGGAATTTACAACAGCTATAGCCAATACAATTGCAGCTATAAAAGGAGCAGTAGATGGTAAACATCAGTATGTAATACTCCAGGCCGATACCAAAGCACTAGCCATTGAGAAATTTGTTAGTGGTCTTGCTCTGCAATCAGATAGAGATGGAAAATTTACAGAGTTTACATCAAGCGATGCAGACCAGAAATTTGGTAAGATTTTATCTGTAAGGTCAAGATTACCACAGACACTTGAAGCTTATCAGGATTCCTTCCCTGGATCACAAATTACAGGTATGGATACTGGTGGACTTTCAAAAAGACTATTTACCTTCATGAAATCAGCAATGCTTGCAACAGGTGTGAGTAGTTCATCTGCACTTCCTGGCACCATTACAACAGCTCTCGGAACTCCTGTTAATACCTCTACAAATGGTATTAGTCTCTTGTTTGCTAATGCTGATGTAGAATTTGGTAACATAGTAAGATAATAAAACGGAGGTAAATATGAACTACATTACAACTGGACAAGATTTAGGTTTTCTTAAAAACCTTACAAGTTACAATATAAACGAATCAGTAAGAGCAAAACTCGAATCAGCACAAAAAGCTGGATTCGATATTTCATCTCAGGATAATGATACCATTTACAAAAACACAGCATCGCTTGATCAAAGCGTAATACTTGATATTGCAAGTGCTCTAAAAAACGGTTCCTTCAATGGTCAGTATATTTCTATAAAAGATCAGCTAAATGGTCTTGAATACCCTCAGCTTTTTAATGCAGCAGTTGAGCTCTTTATGGCATCAGTTCCACCTGTAGCCAACAACATAACACAAACACTCTTCCCTACAATTAAATATACAGGTAAGAGCTATACAATCACTATTCGCTCCATCGGCGGAGTAACAGTTGAAGAAGTTGCACCAGGTGCTGCATATCCAGAAACATCGCCTGCTATCTCAGATCAGAGCTTTAGAACAAGCATTGAGATTAAAAAGGTCGGTGCCAAGCTTGCTGCACCTAAGGAGTTTCTCGAAGCAGATGGTTGGGGAATTTATGCATATTGCCTTATGCAGTTAAAACAGGCTATTGATATGTATAAAGAAAAACAAGCATTTAATCTCCTCAACGAAATGGCAGGATTTACTATTAAAGATAACGCAACCCCTACAAATGCAGAGCTTGGTTCATTTACTGGTAGAGGCATTGATGGTAATTTCAACGGTGCTATCTCAGTAGATGACCTTTTTGAAATGATGGCATGGCACAATGCAAGGGGTTATAATCCAGATACATTTATTATTCACCCATTTACATGGATGATGTGGCAAAGAGATAGAGACACAAGAGATGTTCTTCTTGGATCTCTTAAAGTTGTTGGTCCTAATATTTCTCCTGCTGCCGGATGGGGATCTCCTATACCTGGAGGATTACCTTATGGTACATTTGGTGCGGGTGTACCAAATAGTAGTGGATCTACACAACCTCTTGACCCTGTATTTGGTAAACTCGGTATTTCTCCTTATGGATTCCCAAATATTACCCCATGGGGTATGACAATCCAGGGTGAATCAAGATATGTAAGTGGAACATTCAAGATTATCGTATCTCCATTTGTTCCTTGCTATAAGATTACTGGAAATTCAAATTCTGCTCTCAATGGCAAATATGCAAGCAACATTATTCTTGCCGACTCTACACGTTGCGGTATAATCTTTGAGAAAGAGGCACCAACGCTTGAAGATTGGCAAGATATTGAGAAAGAAACAGAATATGTAAAAGTAAGAACAAGGTATGGAATGAATGTTCTTGAGCAGGGTAGGGGTGTACTTGTGGCAAGAAATGCAGTTCTTGATAGAACATACACTTTCGATAACGTAAATAGTGTACAGCTCAACCCAATAGATACCACAACAGCTAGAATATAACATAGCTTATTCGCTACTTTAGCATCATCATAGTTAAAAGAGGTGGTTCTGTAAAACAGACCACCTCTTTTCATGTTATAATTAAATTATTATAAATATTACGGAGGATTAAATGGCAAAACCAAAAACTAATGTAAATGATACAAACGAACAAATAAACGAAACAACACAAAATGATAGTATAACTGTTGAGTATAAACCAAGCGATTTAATTGGTTCTATAATAACACTTACTGATGGACCAGCATATTGGGCAACAAATAGTGGAAATATAAAACTCTCAAGATTCACAGGTAACCTGTCTTACAAAATTACAAAGGAAACAACAATGGAGGATTTAAACGATATTCTAAGAGCAATTGTATTTGGAAATGTAAAGATAACAGATACAATGGTAACTGAGAAACCATTGGAAATATATAATATTGACCCAGTTATGCTTTCAAGAATAAACTTCATATTAGATGAAAAAAATATAGAGAAGTTTCAGGCCAAAATCAATTCTATTACATCACGGGCATTTCTTACAGAATGCCTACATGTAGAAAAGAAAAATAGAAACAGACCTGAATATGTTACTATAATAAGTGAGAAACTAAACATCTAATAGGAAAACATTATGCTTGAAATAGTTAGCAAATTCCCACAAGATAATAGCGATAATATATTTACAAACGAAGAGTTTGTAATAGAGTTCACTGAGGAGATAAATGACTCCTATCTTAATTTGAACTATTTCAAGTTATATAAATCCAATGAGAATTATACTAGCTTTTCAGATCTATGTAATATAAACATCACCAAAGATAATAAGAAAATAAGAATATTACCATCTCCGTCTCTTGATATAAATACCTACTATATTCTTTTAATCATAGGGAATGCTAATGGTATAAAAGATATAAATAACAATATTCTGTCTCAAAATGAATTTATAAGGTTTAAGACAGGAATATCTGCTAAGACCTATATAGAGGTAGTTGATATACCGGAGAATGTTACATCTGTAATACCCGGCGGCACAGAAAATACATATCCACCATCTACAGACCTGTTTACCAATAGTGGTATAAATGTACCAATTACCTGTATAAATACTATTCCATCTAATTATTCTCTTGGTGTGCAAAATATAGATAAAATCATATTTATCTTCAATGATGATATAGCAAACATTGTAATACCTTCGGCAATATCCGGAAGATATGCTCAACTACCATTTGATACAAATCCTTTTATAGATCATAGTATTGAAATAAAAGAGGTATACGCTAATAAGAATGTTTTAACTGTTACAATCGAACCAATCACCATAGCAACAAACCGTGAGTATATATTTACCCTGAATAGCGGGTATGTGAAGGGTGTTAACAGACAGGGATTCAATGATAAGTACGTATTAAGATTTACATCTATTCTTGATCCAGTTTATGCAACAGCTGAACAAATAATAACAAGACTTAAAGGATTCAATGAAAATACAAACATAAATATATCAGAATATGATATTTATAAACTAATACTTGAAAAATCACTTGAGTTTAAATCTAAAATCAACAGTAACTTAGATACAATAACAACAAATGTATTAAATAGTGTAATAGTATGTATGGTGCTCAGAGATATTATACTAAGTGGGTTTATAACACATGGTGCAATAAAATCAAGGGAACTCCTTGCCAACAAGGTAGAGTACTACCAATTCAAACCAGAGGATGCACTGAAATCACTTGATGAATGTATAAACGATGGACTTGAATTATTACATGAAACAAAAATCATTACAACCGGAATAAAGTCTGGTAATACTTTGATTAGACCAACAAAAATATATCAGGTAAATAGATGAATTGGATAAGCAATTATCAGGAATTACGTAAATTAATTTATGGTGATATCACCTGTATCCCACAAGGGTTATGGGTAGTTACAAGAATATTTAGACTAAACCAGTTATCGCCCTATTGGAGAGAAGACTTAAATGAAGCCATCGGTGGGCCTAAATATATGTATGATGATTTTCTTGTAAGAAGTATATGTAAACCTGGAACTGTAATGACAAAAGCCGACAGCATAAAATCCGGGCAGCAGCCGCTGGATTCATTGCTTATTGAAGAGCAAAACATTATGAGCTTTGCCTTTGTATATGATGAAAACCTTCCAAATATGCTTAAAAATGGCGATCTGATTTATATGATAGATAAACATGGATCGGTAAATAAACCAGACCCGCCCTTTATCATTACAGATAGATTTAAAATCAAAAACATAGTAAAAGACTATGGTGATTATGGAAATATAGAGGCGATATATGCTACAGCTGTGAGGATACATGGAGAAAGTTAAAGTTACCATAGAAGATTACAAAGATAGTAGAGTTTCTTCTCTTGAAGATTTCTATAGCTACAGAGACATGGAATTACAAGAAGTATCTATTTGGACAAAAAACAAATTAGATCATATCAGACTTCCAGGTAATATCGACATAACTGAGTTTCTAATCTATATGCGTTACCGATTTTATAAATGGTTAGATGAAATTAAATTCAACGGTGAAAAACCATTATTTACTCCAATCGGTTCGGATATAGTATTGTCTCAAGAGGGTTATCTTATTGAACAGACAGTCGATTCGCCACACAGAAAGATACCATGGTTTATTTCTTATAAGGTAAGTAAACGCTATCCTATGTCGACAAACCCACCATTCGGTAGTGATAAAAGACTTAAATATATGCACTGTGGATATTTTCAAGAGGATGATGGGACAATATATGAAATGCGTCTAAAGGAGTGGGAAAACCTCGTGGAATTTGTCATAGGTGCCAGAAGTTACATAGAGGCTGATGCATATACCCGTTTATTTGAAGGATTTATTATTTCAAATATTATGAAGTTCCAAGAAGCCGGGGTCGAAAGAGTAGTGCAACTAAGCAGGCTAAATGAAACAAAGGAAGACAGTAAGAATCTCGGTATACATTTTAGAAAATTACATTATTGGATACCTACCCAAGAATTCCACATTCGGGGTCCAGTAGATACTATAAAACAAATAGCCGTTAACGTAGAACTAAGCGATATTTAATAATCTCTATAGCAAAGCAAAGACAAAGGAACTGATACTCTTTTATAATAGAACTATCAAAGTTTCCTATATGGAGGAATTCAATGTCACTACAAGAAGTTAACGGTGTTCATGTTAATATAGTAGAAGAATATCATGATAAACCAGTCATCATAACATCTAGAGATAGCACATTCATATTTGGAACAGCAACTAAAGGTCCCAAAAACACACCAGTAAGACCTGGAAGCACTCCAGTTGAATCCATCTTTGGAAATGTTCAAACAGGTAAAGAATTTGAAACCTCACTTGTTCGTGGGTTTTATGAATTTGCATATAATACTCCAGCAAGTCCAGATGTTGCTCTGGTTAGAGTAGGTAAAACATCCCCAGCTAGAGCCATATTGTATGAAAACAAATTCACATCAACTGGTGATCTTAGTTGGACTGTAGAAAGTGGAAGTATTCCAAAAGTCTCTTTCATTATAGAGTCTCTTGAAGAAAGTGAAAGATATAATACAGCAAAAGTTGTAGTCGAATCATTTGATGAAAACGGGGAACCTGCCGACGGTTTTCCTACATCTATCAGAATAGAGTTACCAGGAGATGATGGGGACATAGTAAAAGTTCAGTATTTACTATCTAAAACCCCCGGAGCCCCTGGTGTAATAAGTTCTGTAGATGAACTTGTGCAGGCTATCAATGCAAATCCGATTCTTAATAGTAAAGTAAGAGCATACTATACTCCACTTGTAAAAGAGGGTTATGAAATAACCATAACAAGCACAAATAATATAGTCGATTCAGTTTACGATATTAATCCAACTGACGCAAACAGTAGCTGGGGTGATAAAGTATTGGCAATTAACAAAGCATACGTTACACAAACAATTGACTATATAGCCGATGCTGGATCCACAATGGTGCCACTTGATGTAGCACCAATCAAGAGTTTTTCAGAGAGTACCCAGACTATATCAAAATTTATCAGAATAATGGAAGATGAACTTGTATATGAGGTAAACTTAGCAGATGTTGGAAAAACAACAATAACAAAAGATCTATTCTGTAAAACTGTAAACGGGTGGAATCCAGGTTATGCAATAACTGGTGAAAGTGGAGTATGGTCTCCTGTAGTTAAAGTCAAGAGAAATGGTGCATCTGTAGCTGTAACTCTAGATGCTGCAAACTATACAATCAATGCAACAGGGGAAAATGCTGGAACCATTACAATAGCTGAAACAGATGGAACAAATCCTAAACCTTTTGCACTTGGCGATAAATACTATGTATCTTATAGATATGAAGTAACATACAAAGAGGCAAAAAACAGAAGTGACCTTGTTCTTGGAAGTGATAGAAGTTATTTCATATATGGTGACAATATAATCTTTGGGGCTCCTCAACCAAACAAAACATGTATCCGATATACAACAAATGTATACTTTGACCCATCAGATATAGAACTAACAGATAGTCGCAATGGTATTATAAAGTTTGTAACTACCGCCTCTATCCCATCTGTTGGAACTAAGGTAAAACTTGATATAGAATATCAACCAGAATTACCGGCAGTTACAGGTTCGGTAATTGCGACAGGTGTAATCCAAAACGGTGGATTCTCTGGTGGTTCAAGTGGTAAGTTTAATTCAAAAAGAGAGTATCTTAAATATGTTAAAGAAGCAATGGCTGCCGTTGGAATATATCCAAGAAAATACAATGTCATTATGGGATTGTATCTTGACGATGAGGAATATGGACCAAATGAAGAAACAGGTGCTTATGAAAACAGACCAATGAATTGGTTCACAGAGATTTTCCCATATATCGATGATGTATCTTCAAATGTGAGTGAGTGCTCTATAATAATACCTGTTAAAAATCCTACAAACTTATCGGTTGATGGACAAAATCAGTGGATTGATAGATTAATAAATAATTCAACCACTGATAAGACAAGAGCTGCAAATATTATAGATACAATAAACTATTATAAAGCAGATGTTACTGCCGCTGCATATATTGTAGCAATACCTCAGGTATTAAACGGTGCACAATATATGGCCAACTCTGCCATAGTATATGCGGCCATGAAGAGTAATCTAAAGGTTGGTGAATCCATGGTACACAAGAAAGTTCCAGGAAGCATCAAAAACCTTGGGGTTGCTATACAAAACAGAGAAATAATAGGTAAACTAAATGCTAAACGATATACTGCAAC
>Ga0116147_1003748_pt1 | contig 14105 bp, 8 predicted proteins | sample AD_JPNHG3_MetaG_FD_89749 | JGI IMG/M metagenome (GOLD analysis project Ga0116147, IMG submission 89749) | Active sludge microbial communities of municipal wastewater-treating anaerobic digesters from Japan - AD_JPNHG3_MetaG | ecosystem: Engineered > Bioreactor > Anaerobic > Digestate | place...
GCCGCGAAGATCAGTTCCCGGGGAGTGAACTCGCACAGGATGCCCACGATGGGGCGGCCCTGGTTTTTGGCCAGTTCCGCCGCGTCGTAGCAATGATCAATCATCCCGGCGAAATACTCGAGGGGATCGCAGCCGTTGTTTGCGGCTTGACTTTGTTCGCCCATGGTTTGATGGCGGCAGGGGGTCAGGAGGGCAGCCTGCCGGTGAGCGACTCGGGCTTGGAGGGCCAGAATTTGACGACGTAAAAGAGGCCAAAGACCAGGAGGCCCAAGCCCCACCACACGTCGGCATGATAATGCCACAGCTTGACCATTTTTTCGGGCGGCGGCGGATTGAGCCATTCGTAAACCCCCGCGCCCGTGATGAGCACGCCATAGACGGCCAGCAGACAGCCAATGAAGAACCAGATGGGAATTTGTTTTTCGTGATCGTGCATAAACGCCTCACCAGAAAATAATGTTCACCACCACCAGGACCACGGCGACGACCGTGGCCCAGAACAGGGGCTTTTTGTGCCAGGGACAAGGGCCTTCGTCCGGCAGGGTCGTCAACCCCATCACCAGGTCCTTCAACTCAGCGTCGGGTTTGGGTTTGGTAAACAAGCTGACCAGGATGGTGACGGCGACGCAAACGACGAACGACCACCAGGCGCTGTACATGTTCACCGCCATCGGTTTGGCCTTTTCCGACCGGGCGATGCGGCGGGCATGGTCGGGATTGAAGGCCGCCGGCGCAAACTTGTGCGAAATCGTGGCCGACCGCGCCTTGACCTCGGTTCCGAGCACGACCGGCACGCCCTCCACTCCGAACCGCGTGGTTTCCTTCGAATCCGCCAGGACGACTTCCGGGGCCAGGACCTGCACGACCACTTCCCCTTTCCTGTCCTTGATCAACGGCGGAATCACCGCGCCGGCGGCCAGGCCAGCCTCGCTGACATTTACCGTTTCCACCTCGCCCTTCTCGACCACAATGCGGTTGATTTTGCCGTCAGGTCCTTTCTCGAGGTTGATGACCGCGCCGCGGCTGAGGGTGACTTTGGGTTGCGGCCGATAACCGTCCGGGAAGGTGTGGACGTAAACCCACATGCCAATCGAGACGAGGATGGCACAGAGGAACCCCCAAAAGCCGCCGGCCGGCGTGGCCCGTTTCCACAGCATGCCCAGAATAATGGCGCCAAACAGCGGGACGATGAAGAAAAAGACCAGAACCTGCAGGTAATCCAGGATGTTCTGGAAGTAGAACAGGAAATAGGCCGTGCCGATCGAAATGAGGACGCCCAGAATGGAGGACCACCGGCCCATGCTTAGATAATGCGCGTCCGGGGCGTTCTTGCGGATCAACGGCTTGTACACGTCGTAGGTCCAGACCGTGGCGAAGGCGCTGATGTTTCCAGCCATGCCGGACATGAAGCCGGCGATCATCGCGGTGACGCCCAGGCCGAGCAGACCCGGGCCCAGGTATTGTCCCATCAACAGGGGTAGAACGTCGTTGTAAGTCCGGTGGGTAATGCCCGCCCGGGGGTCGCTCTCGGGCACCAGCACCATGGGCGAGCCATCGGCGTTCATCAGCACCGCCAGCCCCAGCAAGCCCGGAATGGTCACGATAATCGGAACCAGCATTTTGAGCACCGCCCCGATGATGGTGCCATTCTGGGCGGACCGAAGGTCCTTGGCGACAATCACGCGCTGGACCTGGAGGAAGTCGGTGCACCAGTAGCCGAAGCTGACGGCCAGTCCGAGACCGAACACCATGCCAAACCAGTCAATGCCCATCGGGTTGCTGTCGAAGGACCCGAGATTGCGCCACAGGCTGGTAAAATCCGCGTTGGAGACGGTGGGATGGATGATGGCAGCATTGCGCTGGATGGTTTCCATCATTTTGGTCCAGCCCCCCGCGTGGATGATGCCCAGAATCGGGATGAGCAGCGAGCCGGCCCAGATCAAAAAGTATTGCAGCACCTCGTTGAAGACAGCCGAAAGCAGGCCGCCCAACGCCACGTAGATGGCCACGGTGATTGAGGAAACCCAAATACTGACGTTCATGTCCCACCCAAGCAGCAGGTTCAGAATCTTGGCCATGGCAAACATGCTGGCGCCGCTGACCATGATGGTGAGAAAGCTGAAGGAAATGCCGGCAATGGAACGAGGCCCTTCGCCGTAACGCAGCTTCAGATAACCCGGCACGGAATGGGTTTTGCAGATGTAATAGAAGGGCATCATCACCACGGCCAGAAAGAGGATGGCGGGAATCGCGCCGATGAGGTACGCGTGCGCGCCCAACATGCCGTATTGATAGGCCATCGCGCTCCACCCCATCGTCTCGAGCGAACTCAAGTTGGCCGAGATAAAGCTCAAGCCGGCAATCCAGGCGGTCATCTTCCGCCCCGCCAGGAAGAAATCCTCACCGGTACTGGCGAACTTCTTCAAATAGAAGCCGATGCCCAGAACCACGGCGAAATAAAGGGCGATAATGACCAGGTCTATCCGGGAGAGTGACAGCAGACTGGCGTCACCAGCGGCAAAGAAAGGGACGAGGTGCATAGGTCTAAGCTCAGGTGGTATTCAGAAGGCAGGGCGCACCGCGCAGATTGACAGAAGTTTGGTCTGACATAGCGGCAGCCATTGATTCACGGGCGGCCATGTTGCCGGGTTGCGGCGAAATTTGCAATAGGCGGGTTTTCTCAGAGTTGCGATGGCACAGCCTATGCAATTCCAAAACCTGTAGATTGAGTTCTACAGCGGTTGTCCGGAGCAACTGCCGGAAGGGGGTGGCCCCGGCGGCCGCAGGTTGGTTAGTTGTTCGTTGGTTGTGGTTGCACGGTGGCGGCTCGGTCAAAAGCCGGGCCGCCATTGTGTTATCGGCAAGGCATTTCTCAGGCAATGCTCAGACGGGTAACCCCTTGCGGGCGCATGGGTTTTAGGTTACCAAAACGCCGTGACCGCTTCCTTGCGATGGCTCACGCCGCTTGCCGCGGCTTGTTTTGCCCCGTGTTTGGGCCATGCGCAGATTGACCCGGTGAGGCGCGACCTGATCCAGATCGGGTATAACCTGGCGTTGCAAGGCCACCAACCCCTGGCCGCCTACGCCTTCTTTTACCACAACCAACCCGAGTTTCTGCGAACCAACCTGACGCTCCGCGTTGCCCTGGCTCCCACCTATCTGGACTCCGAGCTGGGCGTCAGGCAGGCTTTCGGCCCACACACCGACCTGGGCATCGGCCTGGCCGGCGGCGGCTTTGCCGACAGTTACGCCGAAATCCGCAAGGGCCAATACCTGCCCGGCGAGTCTTTCGTCGGCCACGGAGCCGAGCTAAGCCTGCGGCTTTACCATCTCTTCAACCCGGAAGGACGCATCCCCCTTCACGGCGTCCTCCGCGGCGGTGCCCGCTTCCAGGCTTACGCCGAGGGCGACAATACCGACCCCGCTTTTAGCCTGCCGGAGAATCGCGCCTCTGTGAACATCCGAACCGGCCTCCGCTGGGGCGGGCGCGAGCCGGTTTTGTTTCCATCGCTGGCCATGGAGCTTTCGATCTGGCAGGACACGCAGTTTCGCTCGGACGAAGGCATCTATGGCTACCACGACCGCGAAGTTGAACCGGCGGCCCACGCCTTCTGGGGCCAGGCCGCGCTGAGCTACACCACCCCCAGCCAGAACCACAATTTCAACCTGAGCTTGAGCCTCGGGACGGTGATTCACCCCGACCGCTTCAGCGCCTATCGGTTGGGGGCCCTTTTGCCGCTGGTTTCCGAGTTCCCCCTCTCGTTGCCCGGCTATTACTATCAGGAGATCAGCGCCCGCAACTTCGCGTTGCTGAGCGGCAACTACCTGGTGGCCCTCGACTCCCGGCAGCGATGGAATTTGAACTTCACCGCCGCCACCGCCGCGGTGGACTACCTGGACGGTCTCGAACAGCCGGGCAACTGGCACTCCGGCGTCGGCACCGGAATTCTTTACCGGACCTCCTCGTGGAAGTTCATGGTGGGCTATGCTTACGGGGTGGACGCCATTCGATCACACGGCCGGGGCGCCCACAGCATTGGCATGCTGATGCAACTCGATTGGGGGCAGGCCAAAGAGGAGTTGTTCAGCCCGACCACCCCCAACCTCTGGCAGGGCCTCCAGCGGGTGCTCGGCCTGTTTGGCAACTGATTCCCTTGTTGGCAGGAGGCCCGGCGAAGTCAGGCGGTGGCTCCGGGGAAAACCTGAGGACTTTCTGGACGTCGGGTCCTCCCTCTGAACCCGCGCCCGCCCCTCACTGGTTTCCGGACCGCCGGCCAGGGCCCTCTCCCTCGCGCTCCTTTGGCCCCTGGTTCAGGGCGACCCGCGTTCGGCCTGTCTCCTACACCTCATTCCATTGGCCGGGAACGGGCACAGGGTAACGGCCATCGGCATCGGGCTGGACGGGCGGCGCGCTGTCCTCGGTGAGATGATCCACGTTGGGACAGAACTGGAAGTTGGAGTTGAGCATTTCGTCCCAGGTGATGATGCGGCCTGTGTGAACCGCGGCGCGGCCCATGAGATCGGCGATATTGGAAAAGGCCGCGCGCTTGGCTTCGTTGTGGGGGCGGTCCTTCCGGATCGCCTCCAACAGGTTGTCCCATTCGGCCTGCCAGGGAGTGACCGGCTCCTTGGGGGCGCGCCAGGCGATGTTATCCGCTGCGCACCGCTGGTCTTTGTAGGTGTGAACGGTGCCCAGGTGATGCGGACCGGAGAATTGGGCGGCGCATTGGGTGCCGTGAATGTAGGTGGCGAATTCTTCATGACACTTGGGCAGCCAGCGAACCACATCCAGCGCCTTGGTGCCGTCGGCAAACGTCCATTCGATCGTGAAGGAATCCAGGTTCTGGCTGCAGTCCGGGCTGTTGGCGATGCGCCCGCCAATGCCATGCGCGGTGACCGGCCAGGCATCCTTGATCCAGCAAATCTCGTCAATCTGGTGAATGTTCATTTCCGCAAACAAGCCGCCGGAGACCCACAGGAAATGAACGAAGTTACGGATCTGCCAGAACAACTCCTTTTCAGCGGGCGGGCGCTTCCCCAAGTGGCCCACCGGCTGCATGCGGTAGGCGCGGATCAGGTGGATGTCGCCCAACTCGCCGGCGCGAATGCGGCGGATCAGCTCGTGCCGGTTGCGCGAATGCCGGCATTGCAGTCCCGCGGCGATCTTCAGGTTTTTGGCGGCCGCAGCCTCCCCCGCCTTGATGATTCGTCGCAGGCCCGGAGCGTCAGGCGCGAAGGATTTTTCCATGAAAACGTTCACCCCTTTTTCGACGGCATATTCGAGCTGCCCGGGGCGAAAAGCCGAATAGCCGGTGAGCATCGCCACGTCGCCCGGGCGAAGCACGTCAATCGCCTTCCGGGCCGCATCGAACCCGACAAACTGCCGCTCGGGCGGCACGTCCATCTGAGCTCCATACTTCTCGCGCAATGTCTCGTGCGCCCGGTCAAGCCTTTGGCGAAACAAGTCGGCCATCGCGACCATCTTGACCGGGCCATGGGGTGAGTCGAAGGCATTCGCCGCCGCCCCACAGCCCCGCCCGCCGCAGCCGATCAAAGCCAGGCGGATCGTATCATCCGAAGCCGCATGCACCATCGGCAGCGTTAGACCGCCCAGCACCGACGTGGCCGCCACCGCGCTACTACGGTTCAAGAATTCCCTTCGGGTCATGCCTCCGGCTGCGGTGGAACGGGTGCAAGCATAGGGCTTTCGACTTTTTTTCATACAATAGTCTCCGGTTGGTTGCCAGACAGCCTGCTTCCACACGGCGCCGCCAGTCAAGCCCCGGCCTGGGGTCAGTCCTATAATTTTTGCCTGGCGGGCGCCGTTCCTGGTGCGCGCAAAGATTATAGGACTGACCCCAAGCGGGGGCGTTGAATTTGCGGGTGGGTTCTGGCATGGTTGGGGGTGGATGACCGAACCGCTTTCGAGCAGGGAATTAACCGAGCTGGCGGAGGGTTTGGACCAGCTTGCCCGGAATCTCTGGTGGACATGGGATGAGCGGGCCTAGGAGGTGTTCCAGGAGCTGTCGCCGCGGGGATGGCAAAACCTTTATCACAATGCGGTGGCGGTGCTGCGGGAGGTGTCGGGGCAGGAGTTGCGCGCGCGGCTGCAGGAGCCGGCTTTCGCGGAGAAGGTGCGCAAGACCCTCCGAGCGTTTGCAGGCTACATGCAGGAGCGGCCCACCTGGGGCGACCTGCACGCTCCCGCGTTGCGGTCCCGCCCGGTGGCGTATTTCTCCGCCGAGTTCGGCTTCCACGAGACGCTGCCAATCGCCGCGGGGGGCTTGGGCATTTTGGCCGGGGACCATGCGAAATCGGCGAGCGACGCCGGCATCGGTTTTGTGGGGGTGAGCTTGTTTTACCGGGAGGGTTATTTTCAGCAGGCGATTGATGCGGAGAACTGGCAGCGGGAGTATTATACGTTGTTGGCTCCGAAGAACCTGCCGATGGAGCCGGTGCTGGATGAGAAAGGGGACCCGGTGGTCTGCCGCGTCGAGCTCGGCATGGAGGAAGCAGCCTTTCATGCGTGGCGGGTCAATGTGGGGCGGGTGGCGGTTTATCTGCTGGACTGCAACCGCGAGGAGAATCAGCGGCATTTTCGCGACTTGACCCTGCGGGTTTACGGGGGCGACAGCACGACGCGAATCATGCAGGAAACGCTGCTCGGCGTGGGCGGGGTGCGGCTGCTGCGGGCGCTGGGGATTCGCCCCTCGGTGTTCCACATGAATGAGGGGCACGCGGCGTTTCTGACCCTGGAACTGGTGCGGGAGAAGCTGGCGGCGGGAATGAGCTTTGAAGCGGCGCTGGCGGAAACCAAAGCCGAGTGTGTTTTCACCACCCACACGCCGGTGGAAGCCGGCCACGACCGGTTCAGCGCCGAGCTGATGGACTATGCGATGCACCGGTTCTGCGCCCGGTTGCCCGTTCCGTTTGCCCGGTTGCTCGAGCTGGGCCGCGTGAACCCCCAGAATGCTCACGAGCAGTTTTGCATGACGGTGCTGGCGCTGCGCCTGTCGCGCGCCGCCAATGCGGTCAGCGAACTGCACGGGCGCGTCAGCCGCCACATGTGGCAGTGCCTGTATCCGGACCGGCCCGTCGAGGATGTTCCCATCGGGCACATTACCAACGGCATTCATCTGCTCGGCTGGATGAAAGGCACCGTCCGCCGTTTCTGGCGGAACAAGCTGAACGGCCAGTTTGGCGCGGGCGGAACCGCGGCCTCGCCGCCGGCGGGTCTGGATTGGGACGCCTGCATCAACTCGGCGGAATTCTGGAAGCGAATGGCCGATCCGGAGTTCATTTCGGACGAGGAGCTGTGGGCGCTGCGGTACAAACTGCGGCGGGAACTCATCGAGTTCGCCCGGCGCCGGCTGTTGATCGCCCGGCAACGCCAGGCGCAGGAGGATTTCATCGCCTTTGACCAGTTGTTGAATCCGGACGCCCTGACGATCGGTTTTGCCCGCCGCTTTGCCACTTACAAGCGGGCGCCGCTGATTTTTCAGCAATTCGACAAGGTGGTGCAATTGGCCCGGGATCCGGCGCGCCCCATCCAGTTTGTTTTCGCCGGCAAGGCGCATCCGCGCGACGATGAGGGCAAGCGGTACATTCAGTACATCCTGCACCTGAGCAAATACAGCGACCTGCACGGGCACCTGGTGTTTATCGAGAACTACGACGTGCATGTCGCCCGGCAGATGGTCTCGGGTTGCGACGTCTGGCTGAACACGCCGCGGCGGCCCTTGGAGGCCTCCGGCACCAGCGGCATGAAGGCGGGCTGCGCGGGCTGCCTCAACCTCAGCATTTTGGATGGCTGGTGGCGCGAGGGCTACGACGGGACCAACGGATTCGCCATCGGCGAGGATGCGCACGCCTCGTCGGTTGAGGAACAGGACCGCGTGGACGCCGCCAACCTTTACCGGGTGCTGACCGAGGAGGTCATCCCGCTGTTTTACCAGCGCGATGAGAAGGGAATTCCCCGGCAATGGATTCAGCGCATCCGGCGGGCGATGGTCACCCTGGTGCCGCAATTTACCACCCGGCGCATGGTGCGCGAGTATGTCGAGAAGTATTATCTCACGCGCCCCGAGTGAGATCAGGGTTTTGGACAGCTTAAGCGAAGGCGCCGCTGGCAAGACGATGGATCTCCTTGCGCGTGGGAGCGGAGGGCTGGGCGCCCAGCCGGGTGACCGAAATGGCGGCGGCAGCTTGGGCGAAGCGCACGGCGTCCAGCAAGGGCTGACCTTCCCCCAGCGCGACGGCCAATGCGCCATTGAAGATGTCGCCGGCTGCTGTTGTATCCACCGCCTTGACCCTGAAGCCGGGAACCATTCGCGCCAGGTCCCTGGTGGCAATGAATGCGCCCCGCGGCCCCAGGGTGATGATGACGGTCTGCGTGCCGCGTTCCAGGAGTCTGTGGGCGGCCTTCGCCGCCGTGGCCGGATTGCATACCCGAATGCCGGTCAGCAGTTCGGCTTCGGTTTCGTTAGGGGTGAGGATGGAGACCTGCCGCAGCAGCGTGTCCGGAAGCCGGCGGGCGGGGGCCGGATTAAGAATCACGCGCACGCCGGCTTTCGCAGCCAGGCTGGCCGCGGCGAGGACCGTCTCCATGGGGGTTTCAAGCTGCATCAACAGAATGCTCGCCCCACGGAAGGCGGCTTTTGCCCTGCGGACATCGGCGGCTGAGAGATTGTTATTGGCGCCGCCGGCCACGGCGATGCTGTTCTCGCCATCCTTCGCCACGAAGATGAGGGCAACGCCCGAAGGGGCCTGGCGATCGAAGGCGATCCAGTCCACGTTAATGCCCTCGCGTTGGAAACCAGCGACGGCTTGGCGGCCGAACAGGTCGCGTCCGACCCGCGCGATAAAGGTGACTTTTGCCCCAGCGCGGGCGGCGGCGACGGCCTGGTTGGCTCCCTTGCCGCCAGCCGCGGTGTGGAATTCGCCGCCCAGGAGTGTTTCGCCCGGCCGCGGCAAACGGTCGAGCTGGATGATCATATCGGTGTTGGAACTGCCAAGGACTACGAGGGGAGGCTTTTGCATGATTTCAAATCCGTGGTTAAAAGAAGCCTGAGGTTTGGGGGAGCGTTTGCGGACCAAACAATGTTCCCGCGCAATGGAGCTCCCCCGGCTTGGGAGCTTCCCGCAAGGGTGATGAAACCCGGGGCGCAGAGCATTACAAGGATTTTCATGGATTCTCCGCGCAGGCTCTGAAATACAGGGAATTCACGGCCACCGAGGGGTTCCTCCATCCAACCACCGGGCGGCGACCCAACCGGGGCGGCGACGGTGACGAACCTCGCCAGGCGACTCGAACCGTGTCACACGTGCTTACCCCAACTTCCACGGGGGACGCAATGGGGGACGGTTGAGCAGTTGGTTGGCGGCGTCGTTGTTTTCGAATCGTTCGCGATCCGGATCCCAGCGCAGGTGGACGCCGCCCAACTGAATTGCGATATGGGCCAGGTGGCAAAGCGAGGTCGTGCGCTGGCCAACCTCGGCGTCCTCGAGGGTGGGCCGGCGGGTTTTGACCGCCTCGATGAAATCAGTCTTCTCGCTTTGCAGCGGAAAATGAATCTCCCCGGGACCAATCTTTTCGCGGAGAATGGCCGGGTCGCTGGCCTTGAGTCGTTCGGGACTGAGTCTGTCCGCGATGTAATTGACCTGAATCCAGCCTTTTTCCCCCTCGAACCGCACGTGAGGCTCGCCCATTTGGTAGAACAGTTGCACCCCATTGGCAAAGCGGTACCAGGCATCGAAGGATTCCAACACGTTCCACACCTTCCCCTGATGGTAGGTTCCCGTTGCCTTGACTTCCACCGGCCCCGTGCGCTCGGTGTCGTTCGCCCATTGGGCGATGTCGTTGAGGTGGGTGCCCCAATTCGTAATCATGCCGTCGCAATAGTCCAGGTTGCGCATCCAGCCCGGCCGGCTCTTGAGGTCCTTGGGAGGGTGGACCCGTTTCTGAATATAGGGCACCTCGGGCGCCGGCCCCAGCCAGAGGTCATAGTCCAGTTCGGGTGGCGGAGGCGTGATCTCCTCCGGTTCCGCCGGGAAAACTTCGCGCGGGCAGCCCGAACGGATGGTGTGGAGCCTGCCCAGCCGCCCGTTGCGAACCAGCTCGGCAGCGCGATGAAAGGGCTCCAGCGACCTGAATTCGCTGTCCACGCGGAAAATCCGCTGGCGGTCGCGGACCAGGTCAGCCAGGAGCCGGCCCTCGTTGACATAGCGGGTGATTGGTTTTTCAAGCGAAACATCCTTGCCGGCCTTGACGGCCGCGATGGCCATCGGCGCATGCCAGTGGTCCGGCGTGGAAATGAACACCGCGTCAATGTCCGGCCGGGCGATGATTTCCCGAAAGTCCTTGTATGCCCGGCAACGGTTATCCTGTCCGGAGGTCTTTTTCGAGGCGTAGAAGCGTTGCACAGCCTGCAGTCCCTGTTCAAGCCTCCAGGCATCCACGTCGCAAACCGCGGCGACCACGCAATCCGGTGACTCGAGAAACGGTTTCAGATTCAACGCCATCATCTGCCGTCCCATGCCAATCATGCCCAGCACAATTTTCTTGCTGGGCGCGTCCGCCCCCAGCAAGGAATGGCGCAAGACCAACGGTGCGGCGGAGACGCAGGCGCCCAGCCGGGTGGTGTGGCGCAGGAAGCGACGGCGGGACAGAAGTGGCGCATCAGATTTCATGGACGCCTTATCCCACCTCTCCGCGCCGGAGACAACTTAAAAACGCCCCGCCAGCCGGCTTCGCGCGAACCGCTGCTTCGCACCTCTCGTGGCCCGGTTTCGCCAGCCGGCAAAGACGGGTGTCTGCCAGCGTCGCAGCGGGCACTTGAAGGCTGGCGGAAGTGCAAGTATAGTCAGCGCAGGATGCGTTCTAGCTTAACTTGGAGTGCGGGGTATTGCAGTCAAGGTCGGGCAATCCCAGCGTTTCCTCCAGCGATGATTGGGCGCCTGGTGGCCGCCTTTTTTTTGCTGGTTGGGGCGGCTTCTTCGCATGCGATCGTGGATGCAAACACCAATGGCCTGAGTGATGTTTGGGAAACCATTTACGGCCCCGGACCTTTCGACCCCGGCGCCGACCTCGATGGCGACGGGCAAAACAATTTTCAGGAGGCGGTCGCCGGCACCGATCCCCGCGACGCCTGCTCGGTCTTCCGCGCAACTGCGACCGAATTGTTGAATTCCGCCCAACTGGTCCGCTGGCGTTCGGTGGCCGGCATCCGCTATCAGGTCGAAGGGCGAACCTCGGAGACTGCGCTTTGGGAGTCCTGCGGCCGTCCGGTGCTGGGCACAGGGGAGGAGGTACTGGCGGCGTTTCCCGTCACCGAGCCGCGCACAGTTTTCTTTCGCCTGCGGGTTTTGAACGACAACCCGGCTGTGGAAATGAGCCGGCCCTTTCTGGGAACGGTGGACACCGATGGCGACGCGTGGCCGGACATTGACGAGTTTGCCGCGGGGACGAACCCCTTCGACCCCGACGACCGCCCGTCCATCTCCAGCATTAACACCAGCCGTGCCCTGCACCTGACCTGGCCTTCCATCGTCGGCAAATGTTACCGGGTGGTATCTGCCCCGACGACGGGCGCCGTGGTTTGGAAGACTGAAAGCGGCAGTTGGCGCGGGACCGGCTCTTTGATGTCCGCCGCGGTTGCGCTGGGCGAGACCCCGAGGTTTTTCCGGGTGGAAGTTTCAGACGCGGACACGGATCAGGACGGGGTGACAGACTGGGAGGAGGCCATCACCCAGCCCCCCAGTTCGGTTTATGGGGCGATGGCTCGCGACACGAACAACCTGAATCGCGCGGCAGTCATCACCGACATTCTTCGCGCCACGAATACCATCAGTGTCGAGCCCGGCACAGCAGTGGCCAACCTCACCACCGGCTCCCCGGGCAGCTTTCGCCTGCTCCGGGCTGGCAACATCCATCCTCTTACCGTTCGTTACGCGGTCAGCGGCTCGGCAATCGCTGGAGTGGATTATCAGACGCTCTCGGGCACAGCCACGTTTCCAGCGGGAGCCAGTGCCGTGGAGATCCCGGTCATTCCGTTGGCGGGAGCGGTGCTCTCCCCCTCTAAAAGCGTGGTGATCAATCTCGAAGCCGGCCCCGGCTACGGCCTCGGCACCAACTCCATGGCCGAGGTTCGAGTTCTGAGAGAGGTGGCGCTGTCGGTTCGGGATTTTGGGGCGGTGGGCGACGGCGTGGCGGATGACACGGCCGCGGTCCAGGCCGCGATCAACGCCCTCGAGGCGTCGTCCAACCACAACACCCTCCACTTTCCCGCCGGCACCTACCGGCTTAACACCCCCACGGCAGCATCCGATTCGCTGTCCAGTTGGCATCAACTGCTCAAACTCGGCGACGCGGAGCTGGCGGGACGCGACTTGTTTTTCACCGGCGAGACGGGAGCCGTGCTTTACTCAACAGTGAACTCGGTGCGGGCGCGGATGCTGATGGTGCAGGCGAAGTTTCGGTCGCTGACCTTTCGCGGGCTTGCGTGGCGGAAGGAAGCGACGGCGTTGCCGGAAACCGCCAGTGAACCGAATAATGCCGAAGCTGTCTGGCTCAGAAGCCACGACCTGCGGCGAGTCGAGGCTGTGGAATTCCAGGATTGCACCTTTGACAACTGCCACGGCGCGGTGGCGGCCTACGGTTATGGTTTCGACCTGCGAGGGAGATTGGCCAACTTCAGCTTTCTTCGCTGCAAAGTTCTGAACCCGTACGGCTCCAACACCACCAATGCTCACAGAGCGTATGGGGGCGGCCAGCAAGTCCGGATGAATCCCTGGGTCGGTTCCGCGGTCTATGAGGGTAACCTCTTTGACGGCGGCAGCGACAACCCCGACCCCGTTTATAATCCGGCCGGAATACCCAAGGACGGCTCGCATTTTGGCAGCCCCCTGCGGCTGCTCTTTACCAACAATGTCGTGCATGGCATGGGTGTTGAGGCCGTTTTCCAGACCGATGATCCGTTCATGGGTAACACCGCTAGCCCCTTCACCATTCCTCCGGCAGACGGCATCACGACTGGTACGCTCACCGTCGCAGAGCTACCTACCACGTACCAACCGGGGCAAATAATCAATATCAGAACCTGGTTCAGTGCGGGTGTGCCGGCAACCAACGTGTTCTTGAGGGTCGTGGCTTTCAATTCCTCAACCCGGGCACTCACAGTCAAGAATGACGGGCTAACCGCCGGTGTAGAGGGAAGAGTCATTCCTTTCGGGCACCCCATCTATCTGCAATCCTACAATCCGACCTATGCGGCCATAGTAGGCAACCAGATTTCAGGCAGGCTACCCCGGGCAGGTATTGGCGTTGCCTCCAACTCCAAGGCAACCATTTCTCGGAACTTTATCCATAAATGCCACTACGGCGTGCATCTCTACGAAAATGTGCGCAATTTGCTATTTCCCCCCACGCCAGGGACGGTTGTGGATTCAAACGTAATCCAGACCTGGAACACCTACATTTACAACTATGCTTATGGCATTGACTCGTTCGGGCCTGGCGAAACAATTTCCAACAATTTGATCGTCACGCCCATGTCTTACTGCTTCGCCGGCATCGTGGTTCGCAGTACGAACGCCTGGATTGAAGCCAATACGATATTGCCTCTCCAAGTGGTGCGACAAGGCTACGGCACCATTCTGCGGGCTGTGGGTATTGGGTTCGGCAACTGGGCCCGGATGAATACGGCAATGGCCAATCGGACCTATGGGATGGAGGTTGGCATTGGACCTGAAGTGCCACATCAACTGGTTCCCAACCGGGTGCTGAGCCATTTCAGCGTCAACGATGTTTTGGCCATTGATCCCAGGTGCCTGTGACCGGCCAGCGAAGGCGCGAACTGCTTTTCTACTAAGACACCTGATGTCCCCTGCACTTGCACTTAGGGCCAACCGATCGGTCTGTTGTAGGAGTGAAAAGGAGTTCAGAGAGAGGCGCGCTCAGAACGTAGTGCGCCAAAAGTAACTGTTACCCGTACTTGGGGGCGAGAGAGTTCTCGTTGCGCCAGAAGTCCTGTTACCCGTCTTGGGCAGCAAAATCAAGGTTGGAGTTAACCTGGAGCTGCTTGGGCCCTCCCCCAATGGGGTAGCGC
>Ga0116147_1003751_pt1 | contig 14098 bp, 9 predicted proteins | sample AD_JPNHG3_MetaG_FD_89749 | JGI IMG/M metagenome (GOLD analysis project Ga0116147, IMG submission 89749) | Active sludge microbial communities of municipal wastewater-treating anaerobic digesters from Japan - AD_JPNHG3_MetaG | ecosystem: Engineered > Bioreactor > Anaerobic > Digestate | place...
TGGATGACTTGGCGCGCGGCGCCATTTCCTTTCTTCACCCCCGCGCGTACGGGCTCAACGACGGCATGCCGGCCGAAGAATGCTCCGGGGGCTTTTCCCCGGCGGGGCTCAAGACCCGCGAGGGACTCATCTGCTTCTCGACGGTTCGGGGTCTGATCTTTCTGGACCCGCATCAGCAGGAGGAAATTGCCCCCAGCCCCACCGTCCTGCTGGAGGAGGTGCTGGTTAACGGAAAGCCGGTGCCGCCCCCGGGCGGGAGCGGCGGCGGGGCGCGCCAGATTACCGTTCCACCGGGGGGCCGCGAGCTGGAGTTGCGCTACACGGGCTTGAGCTATGGCTCTCCCGAGAAGGTGAGTTTTCGCTACCGGCTCGAGGGATTGGAGCGCGAGTGGGTGGAGGCCGGAACCCGGCGCGCCGCCTATTACTCGCGGGTGCCGCCGGGGGACTACGTTTTCCGCGTCATCGCCTGCAATGCCGACGGGTTGTGGAACGAAACGGGGGCCACGCTGGCCCTCACGCTGGAGCCTTACTTGTGGCAGACCCGCAGTTTCCTGGCGGCGGTGATCCTGCTGGCGCTGGGAGCGACCGCCGCCATCCTCCGGCTTTTGGAACGGCGCCGTTACCGCCGGCAGCTTGCGATTCTGGAAACGCGGCACGCCGTCGAACGCGAGCGCCTCCGCATCGCCCAGGACATGCACGACCACATCGGCGGCATGCTCACCCAGGTCTCCCAGCTCAGTGACCTGGGACTCGGCGCCGCGTCCCCCGACACGCCCGTGCGGGCTCACCTCGAACGCATCGGCGTCCAGTCCCGCGCCGCCGTGCAAGCCCTGGACGAAATCATCTGGGCCACCAACCCCAAGAACGACAACCTGCCGCGTTTCGCCGAATACGTCAGCCGGTTCGCCGACGAGTTTTTCGAAGCCTCCCCCGTTCGCTGCTGGCAGGACATGCCGGCCGACCTGCCCGACCTGCCCCTGCGCGCCGACCTTCGCCACAACATCTTCCTGGCCATCCGCGAGGCGTTTCACAACGTGCTCAAGCACTCGGCCGCCGCCTCCCTCTGGCTGCGGCTGGCCCTGAGCGACGGCCAGGTCCGGATCGAAATCGAGGACAACGGCCGGGGGTTCGACCGCGACACGGTCAGTCCCGGTGGCAACGGCTTGGAGAATATGCGGTCGCGGCTGGCCGAGTGCGGGGGGCGGATGACGCTGGAAAGCGCGCCAGGGAAAGGAACGAAAGTGCAATTCGCCTTTCCGTTGTAGCGCCCCGGGGCGGGCGGGCGCCTACCCTTTATGTGGTATGGCGTGAAACGGCCCCCATCGTTTATGACTAAGCACAAAGTGAATAAGGCTATACAGGTCGCCCTGGTCGAGGATGATCCGGGCGTGCGCGCCAACCTGGCGGCGATGCTCAACAGCTCGCCCGGCTTCCAATGCCAGGCTGCGTACCCCGATGGCTTTGCGGCCCTGAAAAACATTCCCGGCAGCCGCCCGGATGTCGTGCTCATGGACATCAACCTTCCCGGCATGCCCGGCACCGAATGCGTCCGCCAGCTCAAGAATGTCGCCCCCGGCGTCCCCGTTCTCATGCTGACGGTTTATGACGATAGCGAGCAGATTTTCAAGTCCCTCATGGCGGGCGCCACCGGCTACCTCCTCAAGCGCACCCCGAAGGACAAGCTGCTTGACGCCATCCGCGAGGTGAATAGCGGCGGCGCGCCGATGTCCCGCCAGATCGCCCGCCGCGTCGTCCAGTTCTTCCAGGAAATCGAACAGATGCCCCCCAGCGCGCAGAAGGCGCCGGAACTCCAGACCCTCACCGACCGCGAGGAGCAGGTGCTCGCCCTCCTGGCCAAGGGCCACGCTTACAAGGAAATCGCCGACCTGCTGGCCATCAGCTTCGAAACCGTGCGCACCCACATCCGCAGCATCTACGAAAAGCTCCATGTCCACAGCCGCACGGAAGCCGTCCTCAAATATCTGAAACGGTAACCCCCGCGACGCGCGCCGCGGTCCCCGCCGGGGGACTTCCTTCCGGACGCTGCGCTCAGCGGCCGCCTGGAGCCGGAATCAGGGCTTTCAGGATGGGTTCGACCCACGCCTCCTGCCGGATGTCATAAACCACGAAGTCGCTGTCGAACTGCCAGTAGGCCCAGCTCCATCCGCGGGCTTCGGCCGCCCGGGCCACCGCCGAGGTGTATCGCGCGCGGCTGGCCATCTCGCCCTTGTCGTACGCGCCGAATTCCCCCAGAAAAATCGGCCGGTTCTGGCTTTTCGCCCAGGCCGCGGCCCGGTCGAAATCCCGTTCGATGGCCTGGCGGTCCGCCTCGTTGCGCGGCCAGACCACGCCCGTCTTGTCCGCAAAATCCGGCGTCCACCGCGCGCCCTGATGCGTAAACTCCATCGGCTTGTAATAATGGACCGTCACGATCAGGTTCCGGTCCTCGGCCGGCAGTTGCAGTTCTCCGAGGCGGTCAATCGAGTTCCAATACGCCGGGCCGATGATCACCGTTCGCGCGGGGTTCTTCTCGCGCACAATCGCCAGCGCCTCCCGCAGCCATTGATTCCACAGCTCGGGCGTCAGCTTGCGGCACGGCTCGTTCAGCAGCTCGAAATACACGCTGTCCGGCGCCGACTGACAGTGAGTTGAGAGCTGGCGCCAAAAACTCAGGAACTTTTCCTTGTTCCCCTCCGGGTCGTTGCCGATGGCGTTGTATTCGTGAAGGTCCAGGATGACGTTCAAGCCCGCGCCCCGCGCGCCCGCCAGAATCCAATCCAGGGTTTCGAACCAGTGCTTCGACAGGCTGCCGTCACTCTGGAAGTGCCGGAACGGATGCAAATTGACGCGGAGGGAGTCAAACCCCGCCTCCCGCAACAGCTTGAAATGCTTTTCCTGGAACCGGGCCTGGTCCTTCGAGCGCCAGAGGGGGTCGTAGCCCAGCACATTCACACCCCGGCCCAACCTCCGGTTTTGTTCAAACGCATCGGCCGCGCGCGCGGCCAGCACCCCCCACGCCACACTGCCCGCCAGAACAGTCAACAGAAGCTTTTTCATGCGCACAGAGTGCCCCCTCCGGGTTCCGCCGTAAAGCCCTGTTCCCCTGAGCGTCAGTCGCCGCGAGAACCAGCCGGGAGTCCCGAGCGCTTTTCGCTTTCCGAAAGCCGGCCTTTTGAGGGGCGCACGGTCAGACGTTCGCACTTTCGACTTGCCACCCGGTTGGAAAAGGATGAGATTGCCTCCCGCTCGAAAGAGAAGCAAAGACCGCGGGGCGTCGCGGGTTCGACCCACGCCTGGGGTCGGGTAATGCGCGCTTAGCTCAGTGGAAGAGCACTTCCTTCACACGGAAGGGGCCGCAGGTTCAAGTCCTGCAGCGCGCACCATTCTTTAACCGCCAGTGGACCCCCCCGAACCATTGCCCAGACGATACCCGGCTCCACCATGAGATGACATTCATCCCCCGCCGCACGAGCCCGGCTTTTCGGCTTTATTTCCAGGACTGTCTCGGCGACGCTGCCCGTCCAGGAATCGTGAAATAGATGAAGTCAAAACCATCCCTCGCGTTGCCGGATCGGCCGCCGCGTCCCAACCAGCTCACCGCCCCAACCCGGTGTGGCAACCGGCCGATGGCCGCCGCCGCGAGTCCGTTTGGCGGCCGGGGCGGCGCCGGCCTCTGGCTGCTGCTGGTCCTGCTCCTGCCGGGCGGGCTGTCGAAGTCGTTTGCCGCCGACGCTGAGTTCGAGAAGTTGCTTGCCATTGCCAGCGCGGACCGCGTGCGAATCGAAGCCACCCTGCGCACCGCCGTTCCGGCCGGGGACCTCGCCCTGCAAGGCCGCATCACGGGGGCCGGCGACGGTGCGGTGCTCTGGAGCGGCCCCTTGCAGGCCCCCGGTGCAACCGACGGCGCCCTTCGGATTACGGAAACGATTTCCGGGCTTAAACCTGTGCTTTGGGAACCCACTGCGCCGGCGCTGTACCATCTCGAAGTCACCGCCAGCCGCGGGGGCAGGTTGGTGGCCGCCAAGACGGTGCGGTTTGGATTTCGCTCGTTCGAGGTTCGCGACGGCCGGTTTTATCTCAATGGCCGTCCCGTTTTCCTGCGGGGGCTGGCCATCAATCCGCCCGGTCGCACCATTCCCGAGGCAGTCGGCGAGTCGCGCGCCTTCGCTGAGAACTACGTGCGCTTCCTGAAATCCAAAAACGTGAATTGCTTCCGCATTACCACCGATGAGTCACAAGTCTGGTTCGACGTCTGCGACGAGCTGGGGATGATGCTTTACGCCGGCCGATACGGCGCGCCGCCCGGAGCGGCGGCGGGCAAGAAGGTCGCGCCGGCCGAATATGAAGGCATCATCGCCGGGTACCAAACCCTGTTCGAGAAATACGCTTCGCATCCCAGCATTGTGATGTATCTGCTGGCCAACGAACTGCCGGTGTCCGGCGAACGGGGGGCGGCCTTCAGCCGGCTGCTGACCCGCGCTCACGAGGAATTGCGGCGCTGGGACAACACCCGCCCGTTCATCGGCAATGCCGGTTATGGGGAGGGGCGCGAGGGCGACGTGTGTGACGTGCACCGTTACTGGGGCTGGTATTACAATTCCTTTCTGACCTACTACAATTTGCGGGACAAGCTTCGGCCCCGGCCGCTGTATGGCGACCCGGCGAAAAACCAGCCGCTGACTTTCAGCGAATGTGTCGGCTCGTTCACCAGCGCCCTGGGGGAATTCAACCTGGTGCGGAGCAAGCAGCTTGCGCCGCGGCTGGGGTGGATCGGCCACACGGAAACGCCGCGCGAGGACGCGTTGCGCTACCAGGCGTTCATGGTCCGGCAAGCCACCGAATCGTTCCGCCGCCTGCGCCCGCTCAACCCCCGCCTGGCCGGCCTCATGCCCTTCACGATTTTGTTTTATCACTGGTCCGGCATCCGTTCCTTCGACCAGATGGAACCCAAGCCGGCGATGGCGCAGATGGGCCTTTCCTATCAACCGGTGCTGCTGAGCTGGGAGCTGTGGACGCCCCAGGTGTACGCCGGCACCCGGCTCCGCCCCATCGCCCACGTCATCAACGACGACGACCGTGGCCGCGCCCTGGCCGGCGCCACGCTGCGCTTTCGCCTTCAGTCCCAAAGTGGAAAGACCTGCTGCGAGGGGGAGGTCAAGCTGCCCGAGATTGCTTACTACGGGACTTGGAGCCGGGCACTGCCGCTGGATTTGCCGCCCGGCCTGGCCACGGGGGACTATGTGCTGAGCGGCGAGGTTCGGACGGCGGACGGGATGCGTTCGACCAACTTTTGCGAGCTGTTTGTCGCCGGCGCCGAGTGGAAAGAATCACCTCCGTCTCTCGAACAGCCGGTGTGGCTTTACGACCCCGCGGGGCGAACCGCCGCCGCGCTGGAGAAGCTCGGCGTGGCTTTCCAGCGACTCGAGTCTCCGCGCCCGCTCCCCGGCCAGGCCGGCGCGCTGGTCATCGGAGAAGGGGTTTGGGATGAAACCCTCACGGGGCACCGGGAGGGGCTGCGCGACTTTGTCCGGCGTGGCGGGCGGGTGCTGTGCCTGCAGCAAGACCCGGACAAGTTTGACACGCGGTGGCTGCGCTCGCCGGTCACCTTCTTCAGCAGTTCGCCCAACGACCCGGCCTATCCGCCCGTGAGCCGCCCCTTCCGCGAGCAGATGAACATCAACCCCGAGCGGCCGGCGCACCCGGTTTTCCGGGGATTGAACCGCCAGCGGTTGTCGCTCTGGTCGGATTACACGGCGTGGGACCAGACCCAGCCGGGTTTTCCGAAAGTGTATCCCGTCACCACCGGGTTCAAACTGGCCGGCCCCGATTCCCTGGCGCACACCGCCATCCTGGCCGACTACGACCGCGGGCTGGAAGGCGTCGCGTTGTGTGAGATGTTCGACGGCGAGGGCTCGGTGATTCTTTCGGGCTTCGACCTGGTCAACCGCGCCGGGCTCGATCCAGTGGCCGACCGCCTGCTGGCCAGCCTGGCGGCTTACACGGCGGCGAAGGGGGGGCACGACCTGCATCCCTTGATTGACAGCCCCATTCGCTGGGGCGAGTTCCCCTCCGAACGCGGAACGGTGTGTGGCTCGCTGAACGGGTTGTTGGTGAATGCTGAATGGGTTCGCCCGCCGACAAATCCTTCCGCCGCCCCCATGCCGCCCAATACCGGTTCGTGGAACATGGCGCCCGGTGACCCGTTCCTTCCCCGGGGCCGGAATCCCTTTGGCCCGTATGGTTACAGCACGGCCTCGAGCCTGCGCGACCCCCATCCCGAGGCAAAGACCGGGACGGGCTTCTTCTGGGCGCGAATCCCCGAAAGCAAACGGTGGGTGATTACCACGGTGGAAAATCCCGGCCAGACGCCCGGCACTCTGGTTGTGAGCCTCAACGACCAACCCGCCGGCCCGCCCGCCACCATCGCCCCCGGCAGCCAGGTCCGGGTCCGCTCGCCCCTCCCTGCGGGTGTGACCACGGTTTGCGTTCGGTATTCCGGCGAGAAGAGCCTGGTTCTGCTCGAGACCGCCTTCGAGTAATCTCTTTCCGTCCGCCCCCTCGCGGCGCCGGTCCCGCGTTTCAGACAGTTTCGACCCTGACGCGGTCCGCCAGCAACGTGCAGGCGTTGGGGTTGTGCGCCTGGTCGCAACCGGTCCGCTCGCGCAGAAAGGCGCTGGCGTAAAGCACCTGAACGCGGAACCCCGCCGTCTCGAGCGCCTCGCACACCCGGGCCCGGCTCAGAGTGTTCCAGTGATACTCTTCCACCGGGCGGAATTCGTGCTCCGGAATTTCGTCCATGTTGAAGAACCCGAGGCAGAGCCGGCGGCGGGTGACGCGACCGACTTCCCGAAGCGCCACCTCCAGGCCCGGCGGCGAAAGATGCTCGAAAAGGTCGTGGACGATGCAAAGGTCGAAAGCCTGGTCGGGCGCACGGATTTCGAACACGTTGCCCACGTCGAAACGGACGTGGGGAAAGAGCCGGCGGGCGTTGGCGATGTTCTTTTCCGACAAATCAAAGCCGGTGTAAAGGAGGCGGCTGGCAAGGCCGCAGGCTTCGAGAAACCGGTAATCATTGGCTGAGCCGCAGGCGGGTTCGAGGACGCGCAGGCGTTGGTCCGCCCCGCGGTTCGGGGCGGCGCCGGCAGCGGCCATGTCCCGCTCCAGCAAGCCCCGCCAGAGCGCGCAAAAAGTGTTCAGGACATGCTCGACCGGAGAGGGAGCGCCCGCCGGGAGGGGGGTGGAAAGGAGCGTCTCGAGATAGTTGGGCACCTGGACTCCATTCACGACGCGGGGGAGCTGGTGGAAAATACGCCGGACGAAAGGGGGCAACGGGATGCCTTCGGCGTTGTCCGCGCCCCGGCGCAAGGCAAAGAGCACCGCGCAGAAGGCTTCCGCATCCGCTCCCTCGCGCCGGACCCGAAGCCACCAGTTCAGGGCCGCCGAGAAGTCATACTCGGCGTTCATCAACGCTTCGTAGCGGCCGCCGGCGAGCATCCAGAGGAGGGCGTGGCGGGAAAAAATGCTGGCGAGGTTGATCCGGGGGTCTTCGACGCCGGCCACCAGGTAATCGCGGAGCCAGTCCGAATCATGCCGGTTCCAGGAGCGTTCGAGCTTCCGGGTCTCGTCTTTCAGGGCTTCATCCATGCGGATGGCGATGCAGCAAGCTGTGCGGCTTTTCCAACCCGTGCGCCAGCATGAGCGCCTCGTCCGAAAGCAAAGCCACCGTGGGCCCTTGCGCCACCAGCCTGCCTTCGTCCAGAATCACCACGCGCGAGCAGAGGTCCACCGCCAGCTCGAGGTCGTGGGTGGCCACAATCTTGGCGCCGGGGAGGTTCCGCAGCAGTTGCTTGAAATCGCGGCGCCCCCGCGGGTCGAGGTCGCTGGTGGGCTCGTCCAGCACCAGCACACTGGGGCGGCACGCCAGCACGCCCGCCAGGCAGACCCGGCGTTTTTCCCCCTGGCTGAGCCGGTGCGGCTCCCGATCCTCGAATCCACCCAGGCCGACCAGCTTGAGCGAGTGCTCGACCAGCGACCGCAGCACCGGGCCGTCCACCCCCAACTGCCGCGGACCAAACGCCACGTCTTCGAAGACCGTGGCCGAGATCAACTGATCGTCCGGGTCTTGAAACAGGAGCCCCACCTTCTGGCGCACCGTGTGGACGGTCTCCGGAGTGAGGGGAATGCCGTCTATGCGAAGGTTCGGGTTTTCAGGCAGCTTCTCCGGCAACAGCCCGTTGAGGTGCAGCAGCAGGGTGGATTTGCCCGCGCCGTTGGGACCCAGCACGGCCACACATTCGTCCGGAGCGACGGCAAAGGAGATGCCATCCAGCGCCAGCCGCCCGCGCGGCGGATAGCGGTACGACAGGTTGCAGATTTCGACCGCCGGGTTCATTTCCATCCCCGGGCGCACATCGCCAGATAAATCCGCTCGGCGCGGTCCGCGGCCCGAACAAAGAGCTGGCCGATGATGGTGGTGAGAGAGTGCCAGGCCAGGCGGCGGCCGGGAGCGAACGTGCGGCTGGCGCGGGCCCGTTGCATGCGGCTGGATTCCTCGGCCAGAACCGGCAGATAGCGGTACATCAGCGCCAGGGTGGTCACCATGACGGCGGGCAGTCCCAGCCGGCGCAACTGCTGGAGGATGCTCTGGAAAGGCGTGGTCCAGATCAGCAACAACATGGCAAAAATGGAAAGGTTGCTCTTGATCAGCGCCGCCAGAAAAACGGGCAGGGCCTCCGGCGCCAGCAGAGTGAGCAGCGCCATGCCCAGAATGAAAAACTCGGCGACGAGCATCCGCCGGACCGCAAAACCCAGCGGCATCCGCGCCAGGGGCCAGAGCCCGAGCAGCAGCGCCGCCGGCAACAAATACAGGACGTCGGGGCGCCTGGGCATCAACACGACGGCAATCACGATGACCAGGGCGCTCCCCAGCTTCAGGCCGGGCGGCGCCCGATGCAGCACGGAAGTGCGGCCTGGCTCAGTTCCTGGAAGGCGCATCCTTGTGGGGGGTCCCGAGCGACGGCACCAGCAACCGGGCCAGCAAATACGCGGCCCCAAAGGCAAGCACGGTGCCCACCAAGCCCGCCAGTGCGGTCGCCAAAGTTGCCGAGCCAACCCCCGGAACCTCGTATTCGGCGAACGGCGCGGCAAATGCCGAACGGCCCGCCTGCCCCTCAAAACCCAGCTTCGCGGCAACCGATTCCAAACCGTCCGGCCACGGCGAGGCAAACGGCGCGACAAACACCGCGAGCCCGACCGAAACCAACAGCCCGTACGGCACCCACGACCATCCGGCCGCGGCGGCCTGCGCCTGCGCCCCCGCCACCAGGTCCGGCCGGATACGCAGCACCGCCAGGGTGATCAGGCCGGTGGCCAGCCCCTCCCCGATGCCAATCAGCATGTGCACATTGGCCATCGCCGGAAACGCCAGCCCCCACGGCACCGTGCCCGACAGCGCCAACTGTCCCGCCACCGAAATCGAGGCCAGAACCGTTCCGACCCAACCCGCGAACGCGGCGGCAAAGACCGTCGCGCGAACCGAGTTGCCCCGCACCAGCCGGGCCGCGGCCCAAAACGCAAAATAACCACCGAAGACGCTGAGAATCGCCATGTTGAAAACGTTGGCGCCCAAGGCCATCAACCCTCCGTCCGCAAAAACCAGGCATTGCACCACCAACACACAGGTCAGCACCACAACCGCTGCCGCCGGCCCCAGCAGAACTGCGGTCAGCACACCCCCCGTCAGGTGCCCCGAGGTTCCTCCCACCACCGGGAAATTCAGCATCTGCGCGGCGAAGACAAAGGCCGCCGCCAGGCCCAGCAGGGGCATTCGACGCGGCTCCAAGGTGGCGCGCACCTGCCGCACGGCAAACCCCACCCCTGCGGCCGCCACTCCCGCCGAGAACAGCGCCGTTTTCGTATCCAGAAATCCATCAGGCAGATGCATTCGAGTCCGGCCCGCACCACCGGGCCGCGCAGCCTTCACGATAACCCTTCGGCGCCCGGCGATGCAACCCAGTTATCGGGCCGGGGCTAATGGAGAAAGCCGGCGGGGGTCTTTGGTGAATACGGTGAATAACTTCCGGTTGCGCTCCGCTGGCGGCCAGTCGAAATTGCTGGGGCGAGGCATAAGTTCGGTCCAAATACCGGATTCGAGATCGTTGTTCCGGGGCGTCAGGACATGCCACTGCGGTGGCTCGAATCCCGCGTGCGGGAGCGCCTATCTCCTTAACTATGCCTCGCCTTTGCTTTTGCCCTCCCTGCCCATGCCGAAGCGTGCCGGGCGGTGTCCCGGATAATTTTTTCGACCTTGCGGGGCAAGCGGTCTAATTTTTGAGGACATGGCCAGTGACGGAAAACTTACGCCGATGATGGCGCAGTATCGCCGGATCAAGAGCGAGCTGCCCAAGGACGCGCTTTTGCTGTTCCGGCTGGGCGACTTTTACGAGATGTTTTTCGAGGACGCCCAAGTGGGGGCGCAGTTGCTCAATGTCGCCCTGACCCGGCGCGGGGTGGTTCCCATGTGCGGCATCCCGTTCCACGCCGCCAACAGTTACATCGCCCGGCTGTTGAAAGCGGGACGCAAAGTGGCCATTTGCGACCAGATGGAGGACGCGCGGCCGGGCCACCTGGTCAAACGCGAGGTCACGCAGATTCTGAGTCCCGGCACGCACTTTGATGAGCGGATGCTGGCGGCCGAGCGCAACAATTTCCTCGCCGCGGTTTGTTCCCTCGGCTCGACGTTCGGCCTGGCGTTTGCCGACCTGACCACCGGGGATTTTCAGGCAACCGAACTGGAGGGAGAAACCGCCCTCCTGACGGAGCTTCAACGACTTCGTCCCGCGGAAATCATTCACCCGGCCGAAGCGGCCGCCCTGCGGGACCTCTTGCGAGGAGGCGGGCTGCGGCCGGCGCCGCCCCCCGCGGGGCCGGCTCCGGCCAAGGCCGTTTCGCCCGCCCCGCCCGCCGCGCCGGGCGGGAATTCCAGCCCGCCGCCAACCGCTGCCGCGTTTGGGTGGATGCTCAATGGGTATGAAGATTGGGTGTTTGCTCCTGAAACCGCCATTTTCACGGTGCGCGACCATTTCAAAGTGGCCGCGCTTGATGGCTTTGGTCTCAAGGACCGCACGGCGGCCATCGGGGCGGCCGGCGCCCTGCTGCACTATTTAACGCAGCATTTGCGACGCGACGCTGCGAGTCTGACGCGGCTGTCCTTCTATCAGCGCAGCGATTTTCTCGGCCTCGATTACATCACGTTGCGGCATCTCGAAATTCTGGAGCCGCTTCACCACGATGCGCCCCGCAACGCCTGCCTGTACGGCGCGCTCAACCGGACGGTCACGCCGATGGGGGCGCGCCGGCTGCGCGACTGGCTCTCGCAGCCGCTGGCGGCGGTCGAGCCGATTCGTCAACGCCAGGACGCGGTTCAGGCTTTTCTGGAAGACGCAGCCGTCTTGGACCGGTTCCGCGCCCAACTGGCGCAGGTGCGCGATCTCGAACGGACGGTGGGCCGGCTGAGTTCGGGAGCGGGCACGGCCCGGGACCTGGTGGCCCTGCGCCAGGGGCTCGAACAGTTGCCGGCCCTGCGCCAGACCCTGCGGGAACTGATCGGTCACATTGAAACCTCCCCCGCCGGGGGCCCGGCGGGTGGAAACCTCCTCCGCGACGACTCTCTGGCGCCGCCGGAGGCCACACAGCGGGGCGGCACCGAACTGTTGCGACAGCTCGTGGACGACCTAACCGAGCTGCCCGAGCTGGTGGAAGTGATCGCGCGCGCCATTGTGGACGAACCGCCGCTGGCGCTCAAGGAGGGGGGGCTCATCCGCGACGGGTTTGATCCGGCGCTGGATGAGTTGCGCGCGGCGATGCGGGGCGGCAAGGATTGGATTGCCCGGTTGCAGCAGGAGGAGATCAACCGGACGGGGATTCAATCGCTCAAAATCCGCTTCAACTCCGTCTTCGGCTACTACATTGAGGTCACGCGGGCCAACCTCGACAAGGTGCCGCCCCATTACATCCGCAAACAGACCATCGCCAACGGCGAACGGTTCGTCACCCCGGAACTGAAGGAAATGGAAGGCCGGATTCTTGGCGCGGAGGAGCGGAGCCTGAAACTGGAATACGAACTGTTTCAACGAGTGCGCGAACAGGTGCTCGGCCACCTGGCCGCGATTCAAGCCACGGCGGCCGCGCTGGCCCGGCTGGACGTGCTGGCCAGCTTTGCGGAAACCGCCCGGCTGCACGGTTACTGTCGGCCGGAAATCGGGAACGAAGGCCGGCTGGTGATTCGCGACGGGCGTCACCCGGTGCTCGAGCAGCACCTGGTCGAAGAGCGGTTTGTGCCCAATGACGCCGAGTTCGACGATCAGTGCCGCATTGCGCTGATCACCGGCCCCAACATGGCCGGCAAGAGCACTTACATCCGGCAGGTGGCGCTGCTGGTGCTGCTGGCCCATACCGGCTCCTTCGTCCCCGCCGCGCGCGCGCGGATTGATTTGGTGGACCGCATTTTCACCCGGATTGGCGCCAGCGACGACCTGGCCCGCGGCCAGTCCACCTTCATGGTCGAGATGTGCGAGACGGCCAACATCCTGAACCATGCGACCGCCCGGAGCCTGATCATTCTGGATGAAATCGGGCGGGGCACCAGCACCTTCGACGGCCTGAGCCTGGCCTGGAGCATCGTCGAGCATCTGCACAACCAGATCGGGGCCAAGACGCTCTTTGCCACGCACTACCACGAATTGACCGAGCTGGCGGGCCGCCTCCCGCGCCTCAAGAACTTCAATGTCGCCGTCCGCGAATGGCGCGACCAAGTGGTCTTCCTCCACAAAATCGTCGAGGGCGGCACGGACAAGAGCTATGGCATCCAGGTCGCCCGGCTGGCGGGGGTGCCCCGCCCCGTCCTCGAGCGGGCCAAGGAAATCCTGCGCAACCTCGAGGAATCCGAGCTCACGCCGGAAGGCACCGTCCGGCATGCGACCCGCCACCTGCGCGAACGCGAGCGGCTCAAGCAGCTTGCTCCGCCGCCGCAAATGGACCTGTTCGCCTAGTCCTCGAGATACCAGGAGGTGTGCACCACGTTGTTGGCGCCGTCAATTTCCCACAGTTTCTTGAACGGCACGCGCTCGACGTGCCCGTCCAGCAACGTCACATTTGCGCCATCGGCGTGCACCGTCGGCCGCCCGGAGTTGAACGGCGTGTCCGGATACCGCGCCATGGTGTCCGCCTTGCCGTCGCCGTTGAGGTCCAGCGTGAATTTGTAGGTGGGCTCGACGGGCGAGTAAACGTAGTGGGTGATGGTGTCCATGTACATCAGGGCGTCGGCCGGCTTGCGAATGCGCGAAGCTTTGAGCGGCGGCGTGCGGTCGCCGTAATAAAACGGCCCGCTTAACGGCGAGCCGTAGGCGCCGAAATTGGCCCCGATCCAGCAGTTCCAGCTCCCGGCCGAGGACGCCGTCCCCCGGTAAAACGGCACCGTCCCGTAGCTGCCACCGGGGCATTTGCGCACCTCGTTGGTGTAGATGTCCGTCACGTTGAAGGTGACCGCCATCTGGGTCGCGCGCACGACGTAAGGCGCCAGTTTCGCGTGCCAGAATTCCCGCGTGTAGTCGGTGGACAAATCGCCAAACAGCGGCAGGGTATCCCGAAAATCCGACAGGTACATGACGGTGGCAAACCCCCAATTCCGCATGTTCGACGTGCAACGCGCCTGGTGCGCCCGGCTCTTGGCCCGGCTCAGCGCCGGCAGCAGCATCGCTGCCAAAATGGCAATGATCGCGATCACCACCAGCAGTTCAATGAGCGTGAACCCCCGAATTCTTCCATGAGCGCGCGCTTTCATAGCATCAGGGACAATTGGTTCTTCAGCGTCAATGTCCCTCTCCCCCGGCGCCGTTACAAGAGGAAAGATGAGCTCCGGAGGGATCCCCTTGAATTCACCCGCGCGGGGTCACCGCCGGTTCAACCCCGGCCCTGCCCCATGCCTGTCCGCCCCCTTAATGATCATCGCCCGCCGAGAAAGCGCGGTCGGAGGGAAAGGGCGGCAGCTTCTCCACTTGACGCATCCCGGCTCCGACCGGCGGGCAAATAACCATGGCCA
>Ga0116147_1003766_pt1 | contig 14057 bp, 7 predicted proteins | sample AD_JPNHG3_MetaG_FD_89749 | JGI IMG/M metagenome (GOLD analysis project Ga0116147, IMG submission 89749) | Active sludge microbial communities of municipal wastewater-treating anaerobic digesters from Japan - AD_JPNHG3_MetaG | ecosystem: Engineered > Bioreactor > Anaerobic > Digestate | place...
AGGAGGCATTGTCTGATTCTTATGTGGCCAAAAAGATTACAAAAATCTTCCTGCCGCAGGGGGATTTCCAGCAGTCAATCATCCAGCCTTTATCCACTTTCCCGAATAACCTAATTCCGAGTTGGCTGCAAAGTGACAACGAAAACTGCAAATTGTGCAGTGAAAACTGCAAACTGTCGCATCGTAGCTCATCCTTGCTCATCCTTTCCAAGACCGGTTTAGGTAGTTTCTGACAGGATTTCTGCAATTAAGATCACCGAAAATTGCAAATTCTGACAGGGTTTCTGCAAATGAAACTGATGATCCACTTCGTGAGAGAATCATAATGCAATCATGGTCGATAGATTAGATCGATATATGATCAAGAGTAGAACGAGATTGCAGGTAAAGCAGTTGGGTGTCCTGCTATAGCATACATACATCATGCCACCACAACCTTTCATCATGGTATTTAGGATTTTACTTCAATATTGAAAGAAATCTGAGAAATCCAGAATCGGGAGGTTATAATAAGGAGGAAATATGATGGAGGTAGGTGTTATGAAAAGTATTTTGAGATATCTGGAGCAATTGCATTCCGAGGTAGATCAGAGCGAGGTGGTTTCTTACATTCATGAGCTTCTTGATGAGGATGAGCCTGGTGATGATACTTCTGAGCCCAAGAACGAGTGCGGGTGGCAGAATATCCGCCACAAAGAGTTGAAGGTCAACCAGAACAATGGCGCAAGTAATGAAGCCGTGATGAACTCTCTGCAATGTTCGATCTCCAAGTCTCCGCTGCTTGCAGCATATCAATTACAGCCCAACGAATTGATGCTGATCGCCAGAATCTGCCAAAAGACCAAGGCAAACTGCGAGCAGGATTACAGCGTGCCGGAGATCTGTGAACTGCTGCCGGGAATGGATGACAATCTGGATAGGCAGTATTCTGCGGTTGTTGATCTGATCGACAGGGAAATCCTCAGCACACCTCACCTAATGGGAGTGGATTACCATTATGACCTGCGGGCGCTGTATGGGACAGGCTTGAGGCTTAATGGTCTGCTTTGGAATCTGATCCTGGGCAAGGACCCCATCAAATTTGGACTCAAGGCTTTTGCTAAAGGCCTCGGCAAGCCTGACAGCGCGATAGATTCCATCTTGAAAATGATAGGCGGTCTCTTTATGCATTATCCGGAATTAACCGATAATTTCACGTCCAATAACGGAGCGTGTTTTGGAAGAAACATCAATCTAGCGCTTGATGCCTTCTTAGATGCTTTGATCACTGCGAAGGGTGCTTCCAGATGGATCGAGCTCTGCAAGAAGCACAAACTCAATGCATTCTGGCAGAAATGCCTCTTGCTGATAGATTACTTCAACCGCGAGTTGTCGACCCAAGTTTCGCCTGCCACCATGGCGTCACTTTTAGCGAGAAATCCCAAAGAGCGCAAGAACTACGTAGATCTGCTTGCCAAGGATAATCTGCTTAGTTGCAAGTGCCTGATAGAACCTCACCATCCAATGTTTGCGGTCTATCTGATGGAACTGACCCCAATTGCTCTGAAAGCCCTGCATGGTAAGACGGAGGCATCTATGAAAGAATCAAGCAAGGAGGATAGGGCGCTGTCAAACTCAGTTTATCTCACTCGCATCGATCCCACCCAGAAACTGGATCAGCTCATCCTGGATCAAGGCACCCGGGAATTGATCGTTACAATAGTGCGGAGGCTGCACAATCCCCAACGGGATGGATTTGCCGAGTGGGGACTGGTGGGTGCGTCCTTAACAGGTGACAAGAGCGTCCAGCAGGGCTGCAACATCCTGCTGCACGGAGTTTCCGGCACCGGCAAGACCTTCATTGCGGGCGTGGTCGCCAATGAACTAAAGCGTCCTCTGATCCAGATCAATGCCAATGCCATCCGGGGCTCATTTTACGGCGAGAGCGAAAAGCAAGCCCGGGAGCTTTTTGGGGAGATGCGCGCGGCAGTCAAACGCTTGTCTCCGGTTTTTTTGCTTAACGAGGGAGACCAGCTTATCCATCAACGGATGAGCTCTCCGGATAGATCGGCAGACCACGCGGAGAATACCATCCAGAGCGTGTTTCTGGAGGAATTGGAGAGTTTTGCCGGAATCCTGATCATCACCACCAATCTGGCTGATAATCTCGATCTGGCGATGTCTCGCCGTCTTCATTACAAGCTTGAGATCAAGCCCCCTGATTATCAAGCCCGGAAGGCGCTGTGGAGAATGCATCTCCCCGAAAGCATTCCAGGGGCTGCGGACATAGCTGTGGAAAGTCTGGCGAACGACTTCAACTTTACCGGTGGACAGATCAGGCTGGTGGTGCAAAATGCCTGTCATGAAGCTTATCTGCGGGGAAAAGACTCCAAATTGACCCTGGCCGATCTGCGCAGATATGCCATCCTGGAGAGTGGGACCAATTTCGAAACGGCGAAGCGGGGTATAGGTTTTACACTTTGATCAGTGATAAACACTACTGGAGGAATAATGAGATCGGATAAGGGATACACGATTCTAAATATCGAGGGAGAGCGGATCGAGAACATGGTTGAGGGCATTTCTGTGCTGGGCAGGATCACATTGCGGGATAGGAGGAACATTGGAGTAGAGATCACCAGCCCTTATTCTGGTATCTCAGAGCGATTCGGCTGCATTCCGTTGCTGGGTTTGCAGGTGCATAACTTCTTGGGTAAGGCCGGTGACGAAAGGGCCGCTGGCTTGCTCTGCACGCTATATCGCTTCTGCAGCTATGTAGAGGAGCACCGGGGCAGACTGCTGGAAGCTATGATTGACTATAGGTACAAGGTTGCCTACGTGAAGCACTTCAGTCCGGAAGCCAGGGAATTAGATCAGCGCAGAACTTCAGCACTGGAGAACCTGCTGGCCACCCGAAAAGAACTGCAGGCAGGCACGATAGATAACATCGAGTACCAGCGCAGGATACTGCCTTTGAGCAGGGCCATGAAGCAACTCACTGAGGAAGTGGACATCGATCTGGACGCTATCTTCGATGAGTGCTTCCGCTACTTTCATGATCCGGCGCTTTGGGAACTCAGCCGGGAAACCGTGATCGGATATCTGGAAGGGATGAGGAAAGGTAGCACTCAGAATAAGGAAGAGTGACTAATGCCATAATTCAGGAAGGGCATAGGTTCAACAGCAGACCAATGCCCTACTATATAAGTTGGATCAACGGCTGAAGTGACTGAAATCTACACAGGTCGTGTGATAGAAGAATTCTCGTATCTGTAGAACAGATCTTCAAACAATTCCGGTTTCTTCAGCTGAGCTATCCAGTCCAAAGGGATGGAGTTTAAACCGTAGATCAAGGCTGCCAAGCCTCCAGTTATCGCCCCGGTGGTATCAGTGTCGTCACCGAGGTTGACGGCTAATAAAACAGCATCGCGGAAGCTCTCTGTGTTCAGCAGGCACCAGATACTTGCCTCAAGGCTGGATACTACATATCCTCCCGAATCGATCTCATCTTCTGGCAATTTGCCCAGATCTGCATCCAGCAATCGATGTAGTGCTTTTATTTCTGTATCGGAGCAATTTAGGCTATCCATCAGTTCTAGGGTATCCCGGCGAGCTTGTTGAAAGGAAGTGAATTTGTCTGTGGAGGCGATGATATGCTCCGCCATCCTCAGATAGAGAAAGCAGCAGAGGGCTGATCTGATATGGGGATGGGTGAGGGCGCTGGCTTTGCGGACAAGCTCAAACTGGTACCTTGGATCAAAGCCCTTGATAAACATCAGCAGGGGCAGAATGCGCATCAGACTGCCGTTGCCGTTGCTTTGCTCATCAGCGTCACCGGCAAGATTATCCAGTTCATCGTATCTGCCACTTTGCAGGATTGCTCTCACGCCGGTAAGGCTCTCAGCGGTCTGCATTCCTACATCAAAGGCTCTGTCTCTGGCAGAGAGATACCCCTGATCCAGCCAGGCGACGAATTTCTCAGCCTGGTCTTTCAGATTGAAGCCGAACAGCAGGCTTTCCGCCAAACATAAAGTCAGAGACGTATCGTCCGACCACAAGCCGGTAAGTCCTTCTCCCCAGGATCGGAGCTGCCCATATTCATCCCTATATCGTCCCATATCCACCACCGGACGCTTCTTACGCTCGGATCTCGGTTCAAACTGAGCCGGGAAACCAAGGGCATCGCCAACGGCTATGCCCATAAGGAGGGCAGTCAGCAACTTGCTCAACGTAGCTCCATAGAACGTATGTTTAGCATTTCCTTCATGTATGTCAATCCATTATATCTAAAGATGTTATGCAACAGGCGAGTGTTTTTTTCTTAGCGTGATCTTTGCAATCAGGCTATAAACTCATTTTCTTAATGCTAAAAACTCTTCCATATGATCACGCATAAACTTCTGAATTTTTAAATAGGTTCCGTTTGGAGAGAAGTATTCTTCCAGTCCAACTTGTATAGAATTCAAAACTTCTTTATCGTTGGATTTTTTGATCGCCTCATCGGGAGTGCATATTTTTTTCGTGTGTATCCTGGTGTATGTCTCTGATATCTTCTCTGTATCTGTTGGCCTAAAAAGGTCTGAATTATCGCGCTGGAAAACACTATAGACTGATTTGCGGAGGTCCTGGTTTTCGTGTGAATTTATCTGCATGATTACTCTTAGATAGCTGTTAAGACCATTTTCAAAGAACAGGACAAGACCGTTATCTTTGCCGAATAGCTCTTTGCTTAACTTCTGCATTTCTGGGCTCACAAATTCCAGCGAGGATTTCTTTGTCGTACTGATCTGGAATCCAAGGCTCTCTTTATGACTGTCCATCCACGTGAACAGGAGATCGGATATTTTTTCTCTCAAACCAAACTGCCAGTTTTTATATACACTGAGTACAGATGCGTTGCGGTTTACAATCTGTTGGCAAAGTTGATGCTTAGCATCTTCATTCTCATTGGAGGGTGTGGTAAGCTTTCTGATCTCTTCCATTACTGGCAAGTGGTTTGCCTGAATTGCTCTGCATAACCTTACTGCTTCTGGATCAATCCCACTAACGATGTGGTTTTGAAGAAGATCGAGATATTGCTCTATCAATAGCTTTTTATCCTCTCCCAAGTCTACCTTAAAAGTTTCATAGACGGTACTGATTATTTTTCTGGTTTCTTCATAATCAAGTTTTAGCCATTCAGGTGCGGTTGGGTCAGAACCATCAGGAGTGAGGAAAACAGGTATGATTTTAACGTCCTTATCATAAACTTTCGCTAAAGCATCACTATATCCTTCTAGCTGAGTTCCGTTATCTTTAACTGCCTCTTTGCTGCGAATCTTGTTTTCGATAGGGATTACTAGACGGGAATAGCTGACATCGGATTTATCTAGTTTGATATGTCTTTTCAGTTCTATCTCGATCAGGATATCTATTCGGTCCATGCTTTTGTATTTCCGTTCATCCCAATTCTCATACTCGTCATCTTGGTCTTTATAGGTTTTCTTTCTGGGTACCCATTCACGTTCGATAGTAACGCTCTCGATTTCCAGCATATAGAAGTCATAAAAACTTAGACCGTGCTGTTCCGGTTTTTGAGAAATGGTTAGCAGTAGTTGTCTGAGAAAGGCATCACCACAGCCGTGATTCTCATAGGGATTCAGCAACCAGGCAAGAATGTTGGAGTGGCGAATCTCGTTATGAGTCGATCTCATTACTTCGAAGATATTAAACTTTGATGTAAGCTGCCGTAGTTTAATGAAGTCTGCATCAGTTACCAGTTTAAGGAACTGGCTGTAATCGGGTAAGTCTTGCTTTTTCATGTTTTCTCCTTTGTCTCACTCAATATTTAGATATCATTTCGGTTATTTCTGCCTATATTAAAAACTACTGGCACCAAATTGCACGACAAGTATATCGCCTTCCCTGTTTTGCATCCTTACACCGCTTCCATCCAGTCAAATACAGCTTGGAAGATAGCTTCCTGCCATTGCCTGATATTCGAGCCCAGCCCCAACTGAATAATGCTGCAGGAAACAGAATCAGCCCATTCCGTGTTAATGGCGTATTTGCCGCTTTGGAAGCTGTTGTTATGACCGGGATAGACTAGTGCGTTTCTGGCTGAACGAAAGAATTGAGAATAGGCGAAAAGCTGCTGTAGATCTGAGGGCGAGGGGCCGGCACCAGCTACATCTTTCCACTTTGTGTCCAGCACGTATCTGCATCCGTTCTCATTGTTTTCCACATAGATGTCGGGCCGCAGATACCTTCTGCAAGAACTTGTTGCCCAAAAGCCTGTGGAGTGTTGCGCCCTCACCGAATATGGGGCTGAGTTGATCAGGAACTGCTTTCTCAGGCTGTGATAGATGAAGCTTTCCCAGAGCAAGTTCATGTCGAACATCAAGGCCAGGACGGAATTGGCACCTGAAGTGAGGTCCGGATGAAAACCCAATAGCAGCAGCCTGGCAATCTCAATCGCGGTGCGGTAGCCTTCTGTTTTTCTGGTGTAGACAAGCTTGTTGAAGGTACTTTCGGAGATTACTTGGCTGGATACTTGGGGGAAATTGAGTTCCAATGCCCCAATCCGGTTTTGTATCCGGGTGTTTTGGGAGAGCAGGCGGATCAGGCTGACAGCTTGGCTGATGATCCTGTGCCAGACGTGATCTTGGTCATACACGGAGGTATTGGTGAGGAACCTTTCCTTGTGGATCAGGTTTTGAGAGAGATGGCGGGGAAAGTCCAGCGAGCCTTTGAGCGAAGTCTGGTTCAGGGTTTGCCTGCGATATTGCTTGATCAGGCCAGTGCGGATCAGGTATTCCACCTCAGTAATGAAGAGATCGAAATAGAGCTCGAGGATGGAGTTTGACCTCAGGGCCAGCAAACTGGAACTGGGGGCTGAGACCCTGAACATACCCACTTCCCTAAGCATACCGATCAGCAAATCCCGCCAGGCATTTATATCCTCACCATTGCGGTCAAGCTTGGGCAAGACCTCGATTTGGATGCCATCCACCTGGATCACTCCCACATATTCGCAAAATTCGACTCCGTTATGGATCAGGTTAAAATACCGGGTCTTACTGGAGGAGTGAAAGCGTTCCAAAGACTCCAGAAGAGTCTCTGTGAAAGGCACTCCGTTATATTCGCGGCCAGTTTTTAGCCGGTCATATTCGAACACGCTGATCTTGTTAGGCTTCATCGCTCTCTTTCATCAGAACCCGCAGCGCTCTCTGGAAGGCAGCTTCATCCATCTCATCCTTGCGAACCAAAGTGTAGCGGGTGTGATCGTTAAACTCATCATTATCCGGCGAGGGCTTGGCAAAAAAAGACTGGGTAACCGGGCTTGATTTAACAAAACCCCTGCCCAGCACTAGCTCGATCCTGCCGAAATTGCCGTAGAAATACTCCTGCAGGAGAGGGATTATCTCATCAAAAAATACGGCTTTGAGAGTACTCTCGCCATTGGCCACCCTTAAGAAATAGCTGTGTCCTATGGCGTGATCTTTATCCAGTAAGCCCTCTATCCTTTGGTTGATGATACTCAACAGGCCGGCGAGATCGATACCATGTTCTTCCCTTCCAGCCAACAGGCTGTAGTCCGGGGTCATCTCGCAGAAGCTGAATCTGCGCCTGAGTGCAGTATCTAGAGCCTCCACGCTGCGGTCTGCGGTGTTCATGGTGCCAATAATATACAGATTTGGGGGAACTGAGAACTTCTCTTTGCTGTAGGGCAAAGTCACTTCCAAGGCTTCCTTCATTCCGGCCCGTTTATCAGGCTCGATCAGAGTGATGAGTTCTCCGAAAATCTGGGATACGTTGCCGCGGTTGATCTCGTCGATGATGAGCACCTTAGGTGCTTGAGGTGAATCGGGGTTGATCTCCTCAATACTGTTAGTGGCAATCGATTCCACGTTTGCTTCAAGGTCATCAGGAGACTCAGTTTGCAGGCTATCAGATATCTGAACGATCTTGCTCCATATCGCCCGGTATGCGGAACTGTGCCACTTGCCGGTAATCTCATCGATGTCTTTGCTTGATGAAGTATTAGGATCTCTGCCCGATAAGAATAGCTTACGCAATGCCTGCACGTCAATTTCATAGGTTCGATTATCCGGGCTACTGACTACCAATATGTTATTGGGCAGTATCTTGACTACTTCACGGGGACGATCCATTTTTGTGTGTAAAAGATACTTCTCACTTTTGGATAGTTCACCTCTGATCTCTTCAATCAGCAGCGCGTACAGGGCGTCAAAATCATCGTGATCGTTACTATCTCCTGAACCACTTTCTTCAGTACTTTCTACGAAGCCATATCTTTCTTTTAAGAGTCCAAGTACACCCAGAAAATAGCCCTTGTCATATGTAGGGACATTCTTCCCGATAGCGTGGGAATAGATATTTTCCTTTGTTATTGTTACACTAGGTTTGAATTCTGGAGCAGTATGCACTGTCAGATTGCCATTACCATTCAGGGATATCCCGAATTCAGTTTCATTTGGAGTCCAGACCTTCATCACTGGCTCAGACATTGATTCCAGATCAGTACAGAGCTTGGCGTAAGCCTGGTCAAATCTGTTTTCGACGGAGGGCTCTTGCTCAGCGGTACGCAGCTTCAGGATTTCATCGATCAGAATCTCTTCATAAGATATGAGATTAGGCCTTTTGCGTTTTCTGTAAACCTGCAGCAATTCATTTTTTGATATCTGACTTGGGGTACGTTTTGCCCCCGCCCGAACCATGATACTCAACCTGTTCGCAGTTCTAAAAACATCGAAAGGATTTCCTCTTACTGTGTATAGAATCACTCTGGAACGTTTAGTTTCGCTATCATCAGGGAGGGTTTCAAGATAAGTATCATATAGCCTGCTGAAGTCCTGATCACTGATTGGGGTAGTACCGTTGTCTCTGGGTTTTAAGACCTTGTGATGCGTGTCTACAACCCTCAAATCTTCCTTAGAGAATTGTTCACAGATTGTTTTAAAGATACCTGACAGCACTTCATAACTGATGGAGCCATCTTTCCGGGTGACCGGTTTAATCCCCTCGATGAAATCCTCATAGCTCATGCTCTGATGAAAAGTAGTGAAGACGATCCTTCCCTCATCAACCAATCTCCTGTATCTTGCAGTCAGTGCGTCCCTAGATCGGTATTTTCTCTCCAACTCCGCTTCAGATATGCATTCTGCGATGGCAACAGCCTTATTTATCGTGTTGTAAGTCTTTCCGGTGCCGGGAGGGCCGAAAAGGATCAGGTTGAGCGGGTGCTTCGTTCGATTTTCGGGGTTTGATATTGGGGGATAGTCTATAACTTCGTCGTTCATCACGGCTAGAGCGAGATCTTGGTAGTATGTATAATCTGGATGGCTGGTTGAGATTTTGGTTATGTCAGTGAGTGTTTTCGTGATTACACTGTGGGGCGGTTTCATTTCCCACTCACCCTTCTTAAGCCATCGGACTTCTCGGTATTTTCTGTATTCAGGGCGATCTGGACCGTATTTGAAATCGGAACTTACCTCACCATATCCCAGTAGAACGGTCTGGCCCTTCTTGGCTATTATCACATCGCCGATGCTGATCTCGTGTTTGAATTGCCAATTAGCCAAGGCATCATTGGTTTTCTTGATCTCATTTTGTCTACTCAGTCTTCTTAACTCGACCTCGACCTCGTCTTTTGTTGTAAACTGGCTAAGATCGCCCATTTCGTCCCAGCCGATGGCCATGATGCCCTGCTCATAGAACTCATCCCACTTGTCGCCATTGTTGCCTGGAGTATATATCCAGTAACGCTTTGACTCTTTGCCAGTTGTTGATTCTTGGGCTAGTTTTTCAAGTGCTTTGTATTGTCTTTCGGTGGCACTGAAGTTCGTGCCTTGATTACCGGCTTTCAGGCCTTCAAGATCTTTTATCCCCGAAATCTGGGGTTTGAGGATAGGCCTATCAGCAAGGTTATGCGTGATAGTGATTTCGACCATAAGTTCCGGTTGCTCATCGGATTGATCCTTCCTGAACCCCTGTTCCCAATAATCGCTTGTAGTTGACTCAACATCAGAGGTTATGTCTGCCAGCGCGTAACATCCGGCTTCAGGTCCACTGACCCACAGTATGACCTTATCCCCGCGCTTGATCCTGTCTTTGTGGGCGACCACTCTCCACTTGATTGGCCGTCCTGTTTTCAACGCTCCTGTAATGTCGTAGAAACTGGGATTGCACTGAAACACCCAATAGTTCTCTGCGGGTTTCTTTGATTGCCACAACGATTTGATTCTGTCATCATGGAGCAGATATTTAGGATCAATATCAGGATATTTTTCCTTTAGTTGCTGCTTGATCATATAGATTTGATCGTCAGTATTCAATCCCTGCTTACTTCCATATTCGGGCTGATACAACTTTTCGGCAATTAGCTCCTTGTCTCTGAAAGACACAATTCGCTCATAATAGTCTGGCTCACATAAATTGAGGAGGAAGTTATAAATTCCAAGGCGGGGTTGGTCTCCCTTTCCGAGAGTAATCTGCTCGTAGTCTTTTTTAACTTGCTGGGCTTGATCCTGTCCAAAAGAGTCAATCAAGTCCTTTTCTTGACCATATACACCATAAAGGCAAGCTGCAGTGATGGCCTTAGTAACTGATTCCTTGGTAGGTTTGATATTGCTACCCAGTATCCATTTCAACATAAAAACTATGAACCTAAGATTGACCGGTTTTTGCGTATTATAAGCCGTTCCGGGGTCAGCGATACCACCCTTATCAAGAAAAATATCGTCTCTTGGCTGATAATCCAGCAAGTCATTTATACTTATCATGACTGCTCTTTTCTTGCCTTGCGCTGTCATAGCCCTAGAGCTATGCACATAAAGCCAACTCACATGTGCAAACACTATTTTAGCCTCTCGGCTAGCGCCTTGAAACTGTTTACTTAGTTTTTCCCCGAAGTTCTGGTCAGAACCTTCTATATAATTAACAATAAACCTATCAATACATTCCTCAAGAGCTTGAGGGGTTAGCACAATCTCTCCATTGTTGGAAAGGAAATCTCTTCTTTCGACAAGAAATGTTTGTACGAACTGGTTAAACAGCTTATATTCCACTTAATCTCCTATTGTCATGTTTCAATACTACTCATGTTATCAATTTAGTACTCCCACTCCTCATGGCTGAGGGGGAATCTGTTCAATACATCCTTCCGGACTCGCCAGTCGGGGAGGTATTTATCCATCAGGGCTTTGAAGTTGTCGTTGTGATGCTTTTCCAAGAGGTGCAGCAGTTCATGGACGATGATGTATTCCAGACAGTCTTCCGGTTTCTTGGCCAATTCCAGATTGATCCAAATGCGCTTGGCGAGGATGTTGCAGGTGCCCCATTTGGTTTTCATCTGTTTGATCGCCCACTCGTTGATCTTCACTCCAATGATCTCCTGCCATTTCTCGATCAAAGGCTCCACTCTGGCTTTCAGTCTGGCCCGATACCATTCATGCAGTATTAGAGGTCGGTGCCAGATAGGAGTTCCGGGCTTTTCGTAGAGGTCGATGTAGGCACCGCCCCGCAGTTTGATCCTGTTGATGCTGGAATCCGAGATCACATTCAAGAGATAGCGTTTCCCTTCCAAATAGTGGCTTTCCCCGGTGATGTACTCCCGATGGGAAAGGCGCTCCACCTGCTCGAATCTGGCGATGTGCTTCTTGATCCAGCTCAGCTTTGAGACGATGTGCAGCCTAATACTCTCATCATCCATTTGCTTTGGAACTGCGATCCTGATCCTTCCGCTGGGTGGATAGACCGATAGATGCAGGTTTTTGATGCTCTTGCGTACCACATCGATCTTGTAGTCGGCTACAGTGATTGTGGTAGCGGACGAACCGCTGTTCGCCCCTACAGGCGGCTTTGGGGCTTTAGGCGAAACGTTAGCCCTGGGCATCAATACTCCGGTTGGTTCTTGGCCAATTCAAATATATTATCAACCAGTTCCGGATCGCTAACCAAGCTGCGAATAGCCCGTTTAACTTCCCTTTCTTTGATCAGGTCACCCCGCCAATCAGCTTTCTTGGTTCTTCTGATAATCTCATCCAAGGCCAAGGCCAGCTCTTCATTCTGATCCAGGTTGTCATAAAAAGCTCGTTTTGCCGGAGTGTCGAGCCTGGAACTATACCTTTGGGAACTCTCCGGTTTGCGCACCTGCCTGGCCAGTTCGATGATCTTGTGCAGGTATTCCCGATAGCTGAGGGCCTGGTTACGCCGCTGCTTGATGATCTCTGCCAGGAGTTTGGACATCAGCTCAAAGTAGATGGGGTTGCCGGGCATACCGTCTATGATTGTCTTTCGGACGTTATTCTCGATGGTCTCGGCTGTGGCGTCCTGATTATTTTTAATCGCGTCAGGAAGATCGTCAATGGCGGCAGGACCCCGCTGAATGATCAGATCGATCAAGCCCAGATCATCAAAGGCGGTGATCTTGACGCTGTCCTCGGCCTGGATATAGGCATCGATCAGGTGCCGCATGGCCGGCTCATACATCTTGAGATCGATATAGTCACCACTGGCCAGTTTGATCACCATGCGCAGGTTTTCATAGAAGCTGATATCTTTTACTATCCCGGCGGCTTCCTCATCTGTAAAACCAGCCTCAGCCATTTCCGAGGCGATCTCCGCATCAGCCCGCACCAACGATGCGGTCGTCTTATAGAGCAAGAGGCGTTTGGCTTCGTTCTTTTCAAGGTCTTCCGCGTTGTCCGGATTGCCGCAGAAATAGCGGATATAGTCTTTTTCCGCTTTGGGCGGTTCCACGAGTTCACATAGTGCCTTGATGCTCTCCAGCACCTCCAGCAGGTGTTCTTTGGCTTTTGTCAGGCGATCTGTGAGCAGACCGGACACATCTTCAGGATCGAAGTTGTCGAAAGCACCGGAGGTATAGTCCATAACCGCCTTGTCCAGTTTGAAAAAGAGATCTTTATAGTCTATTACAAAGCCGTATTCCTTGTCTTCATCATCAATCCGATTCACCCGGCAGATCGCCTGAAAGAGGCCATGATCCTGCATGTGTTTATCGATGTAGAGATAGGTGGCGGATGGTGCGTCAAAGCCGGTGAGCAGTTTGTCCACCACGATCAGTAGCTTCATCTGTCCCGGCTCTTCCACAAAGCGTTTCTTGGCTTCATCCTCAAAAACCTCCACCGGCTTGCCAGCCAACATCTGCTGATAGATCTGATATTGCAGCAGTTCGTCCGGGATATCGTCATCCCCGGAGTGTTGCTTCTTGATGTCATTGATGTTGGGGACGTAAGAGGTGACAATGGCGCACTTGGTGAAGCCATGCTCCAGAAAGAGCTGATAATACTTGCAGGCCTGGAAGATGGAGCCGGAGACCAGCAGGGCATTGCCTCTGCCACTGGCCAGACGATCCTTGGTTTCCATATCCAGCAGGATATCAGCCACGATCTTCTCCAGCCGGCTTTTAGAACTGAGCACCCGCTGCATAGTGCCCCACTTGCGCTTCAGTTCAGCCTTGGCAAGCGGTTTCAAGCCTTTGGTCTTGGCTTCGAACCACTGGTCGATCTTGTCCTCGGAGGTCAGCCGCTGGTCGATATCCCTGGCTTCATATCGCAGGTCCACAATCGTTTTATCCCGCACCGCCTCATCAAACTTGTAGGTATCGATGTATCTGCCAAAGACCTCCAGGGTGGTGCGTTTGTCCTGTCGCAGCAGCGGAGTCCCGGTGAAGCCAATAAACAGGGCTTTGGGCAGCAGGGAACGCATGGACTTGTGAAACTCTCCGGACTGGGTGCGATGACACTCATCCACAAAAACATAGATATCGCCTTTGGCTTCAAAGCCCTCTGGTAGATTCTTGAATAGTTCATCAAGGTAGTCCTGATAATCGCCCTCGTCCCGGTTACGGAACTTGTGAATCAATGAGCAGAGGAGCCACTCCTCATTGGCATTGAGTTTATCGATCAGATCGGCACAGCTCCGGGTGCGGTAGATATCCTCATTCACGCCCTTGAAGACCTTCTCGATCTGCTTGTCCAGTTCATCCCGGTCGGTGATGATCAGCACTCTGGAGCCTGTTACGTTCTCCCTGATCCACTTCGCCAGCCAGACCA
>Ga0116147_1003770_pt1 | contig 14048 bp, 9 predicted proteins | sample AD_JPNHG3_MetaG_FD_89749 | JGI IMG/M metagenome (GOLD analysis project Ga0116147, IMG submission 89749) | Active sludge microbial communities of municipal wastewater-treating anaerobic digesters from Japan - AD_JPNHG3_MetaG | ecosystem: Engineered > Bioreactor > Anaerobic > Digestate | place...
ATGGATCGGCAACATTTATTTATACAATTTTTATTCGGTCGCCTTTGATACTCTGTATTCTACTGGTGTCATGTAATTTAGTGAACCATGAACACGTTTATTGTTATACCATAACACATATACTCCAAGCTCTCTTTTAAGTTCCTCCAAACTTTTAAAAATTCTGTTAAAAGCAAACTCCGTCTTTATAATTTTGTAAGTTGCTTCTGCCACCGCATTATCATAGGGACAGCCCTTCTTACTCAAAGAACGCTTTATCCCAAAGGCTTTTAAAACTTCCTCTATAATTTTATTCTTAAACTCATTTCCTCTATCAGTATGAAATACCTTTATCTTACTTAAATTTATTTTAGAGTTCAAAAAGGCTTCATATACTAAAGACGCATCTTTTTTAGAACCTGCTGAATACCCCACTATCTCCCTATTGAAGAGGTTAATCAATAAACATATATAATGCCATTTGCCAGATACATTTACATATGTAAGATCACTTACCACTATTCCTAAGTCCTCTCTGCTGTCAAATTCTCTGTTTACTATATTACCCACTTCATCTTTGTTACAACTTGACTTATGAACCTTAAACTGTTTTACAGTATAATTAGAAATTAATCTATATTTGTTCATAATCTGCCTTATCTTTCTTCTTGAGGCTACTATATCTCTCTTTTTTAGCTCCTCTTTAATCTTTCTTGCTCCATAATTGTTTTTGCTACCCCTAAATATCTCTATAACCGCATTCTCAAGCTGGGTATTATATGTTCTTGCCTTTTTCTTATAATATACTAAACTCCTTGAAACTTTTAATAATTTACACATCGCGCTGATACTGTACTTTTCCTTATTTGCTATAATTAGTTCTACTTTCGTGCCATTATCAGCGCTGCTTGCTTTAAAATGTCATTCTCCATCAATAACTGCTTATTCTCTTTCCGTAACCTTATTAGCTCATTCTCCTCCTCGCTTCGATTATCTTTAGCTTTAAATGACTCCGTCCTGCTATAATCTTTTACCCACTTAACTATTGTAGATTTGGCTATTCCATATTCTTGGGCTAACTCAACTGTCATCTTCCCACTCTCTTTCAATGCTACAATTTGCCTCTTAAACTCATCTGTGTAATTCCTTGTCTTACCTGCCATATTACTCTCCTTACTATCGCTATTTTTTTATATACCATATTATAGCGACCGAATCTTTCTGTCCAATATATTGTTACCTATCCACAATATCAAAGACTGTTATTCCAGCCTGAGCTGCCCGTTCTTCTTTAACAAAAATTCTAAGCTCATTTTTATATTCTTCATAGTCATCCTGAATGTCTTTTAATCCATTGATAGTAACAAGATATTTTTTAAATTGCTCTGATAACTCTTTAAGAACTGCAAAATCATCACCCTTGATTGATATATTTACAGCTTTACCCACAGGGGGACCTGTTTTCACCATGGAGAATTCAACCTTTTTAAATTCCTTTACATATATATTAGATTTTTCTCTTATTGTATCCAATATCTCATTGGCGCTTCTTTCCCTCTGATTAAAAGGTGTAAGGTAAACCATTATAATTCCATAATTGGCACCGTGTTTGGCGTAAGGGTCATTGGGATTTTCTTGAATAATCCCGGCCTTTGTTGTAAAAGTATCAAGCTCTCCCTTTGGCAACTCCATTATTACCTTTTCAATTAGACTCAGTTTTTTAGTCATATCCTGCACTGTTGTGCCTGTTGCAGCCTCTGCCTTAATTGTGAGAACCTCAACCCCACCCTGGGGGAACAAAATGAGTTTCATAAACTTAGATGCAAATACTAAGGATCCTATAAAAAAAACAGTAATAATTACAATTGCTATGTATTTGCGTGACAGAACAAAGGAGAGCATGTTTCTGTATCTATCATTTATTTTGCGGAATATTTTAGATTCCTTGTCTATGGAGCTATCTTTATGGATCTTGTTGAGTTTTTCCAACTCATAAATGTGTGAAGGAAGTATAAACATACACTCAAGCCATGATGCTGTAAGAGCCACTATTACCACAGCAGGCAAAGACCACATAAATTTGCCCATAATCCCTTTCATGAACATCAAAGGAGCAAAGGCTATTATTGTAGTAAGCACTGTCCCTGCAACGGGAGCTATAACCTCCATTGTTCCTTGCAACACCGCATCTTTTAGTTTTTTACCCTCTTCTATGTGGCGATATATGTTTTCCGATACCACTATAGCATCATCAACAAGCATACCAAGAACAAGTATAAGCCCAAACATGGACATGAGATTTATACTGAGATCTACATATCCCATCCAGATAAAAGTTATAAACATTGCAAAGGGAATACCAAGAGCTGTTACAATTGCAATTCTCCACCCGAGAGTTATAAAGAGAGTAACACATACAAGTAAAAAGCCAACAATTCCGTTGTTGATTAAGACATTGAGTCTTCTTTTCACATAATAAGAGAGGTCGTTAAATTCTGAGATAGTGTAGTTGGAGGGGAGTATTTTTTTAAAATTTTCTATCTCACCATTAACCTGGTCTACTGTTTTTATTATGTCTGCAGATTCCTTTTTTACCACAGTTAGAGTTATGGATTTTTCCCCAAGAGTTTTGTTTATAATTGTTTCTTCAGCAAAGGAGTCTTTTATTTTTGCAACATCTCCCACTCTTACCCAATATCCTGTGTCATTTGCCCTGATTAAGACCTTGCCAATATCATCGGTATTTTGCACCTCTCCAATGGTTCTTATAAGAAACTCACCCCGATTTGTTTTTATAACACCACCAGGGAAATTGATGTTTTTTTTAGCTAAGGCATTTATCACTTCATTTATGGCCACATGGAGAAATTGCAGCTTTTCAGGAACAATCTCAACAATCATTTCCCGATCTCTGTAGCCCTTTTTATCAATTTTACCAACAGTTGGCAGTTCAAGAAGACGGTCCTCTAAAATTTTCGCATACCTGCGCAGTTCAAATTCATCCTTATCGCTTTTAATTCCATCTTTGTTTATGATCGATACCTCAAGGACAGGGGTTGAGGCTGTATTGAGTTCAATAAATTCAGGATCCTCAGCATCTTCTGGTAAGTCTGTTACTTTATCAAGAGCATCTCTTATATCGCTTATAGTTTTTTCTTTATCACGGGCATCTGGGTCTACTTTTATTGCAATTGATGATCTTGCCTCCAGTGAATTGCCATGAATTTCCTCAATTCCATCAATTTCTTTCATTTTTGTTTCGATGGGTATAGTTACATACTTCTCAACATCCTCAGCAGTTGCCCCTGGATATACAGTAAGTATAACTACCCAGTCAAAATCTACCTTAGGGAAGGCTTCTCTTTTAGCAGTAAACATAAAGAGAAGGCCAGAGATTAAAATTGCAATGGATATTATATTAACAAGTAAGGGCTGTTCAGCAAAATATCTTATAATTCTTCTCATAATTAAATTTTGTCCCGATTTATTTTGTCCATTGAGCTCATCACGAAGTGAGGGCTATTTTTTGCTATACGTCAAGTAAAATGCAGATTTAAATATATAAAAGAAAGATTTAATTTTCGTTAAAAAAAATTTAACCTATTAATATTTTTCTGGACAATGAAGGCTTACTTAAAATTATTAGCTTATGAAAAAAGTAGATTTACATTGTCATACAACAGCTTCAGATGGCATAAAAACTCCTTCTGATTTGATAGATTATGCAATTGCAAACAATCTTTGCGCTATTGCCATAACAGATCATGATACAATTAATGGCCTTTCTGAGGCAATTGAATATTCAAAAGGCAAAGAAATTCATCTTATTCCCGGTATTGAGTTTAGCATAGCCTTTGAGGGAGGGTCCTTTCATCTGGTAGGTCTTTATATTGATCACACATATAAGCCTCTTATAGAAAAGACTTCAGAACTACAGAAAGTTAGAGATGGTAGAATATATAGGATAATAGAGGATCTTGCCCATCATGGAATAGATATACCTGTGGAAGATGTCCTTGCGGAAAGTGATGGAGGAACAATGGGCAGACCCCATGTAGCCCGAGTTCTTGTTAAATATGGCTATGCCTCAAATATAACAGAGGTTTTTAGAAATTATCTTGTCAAAGGCAAACCAGGCTATGTGCCAAAACAGAGAATTCCTCTTGACGAGGCAATTTCTCTCATAAAAGGCTCAGGTGGTATACCAATTCTTGCTCACCCTGTAAGCTTGAATTATAAAAGCTTTATGGAATTTGAAAATCTCCTTAAGGGTTTTGTTGATGCTGGTGTTGAGGGGATAGAGATTTATTCTTCAATGCACAAGGCCTCAGATGTAGAGGAATTTAAGCATCTTGCAAAAAAATATAATCTCTTTGAGTCAGGGGGAAGTGATTTTCATGGAGATAAGGATGAAATAATTGGCTATTATTTACCCTCAAAGCCAATACCTTATGAAATATTTGAAGAATTACAAAATCTTAGACACAATTAAATTTTATTTTTAATATAAAAATTTTAAAAAAGTAATTTTACCTAAGCAAAAAAAGGGGGTTGTAACCCCCTTTTTTTGCATTCATAAATGTTTGTTTTGTTTTTAATTTTTACTTTCTTTTGTCCTGGTCAAAAAAGCCTTTTTCTACCTGGACAGTTGAGTTAACTGTGTTTCCTTTTTGAGCTTCTACAGCTTTGTTATGAAGATCATAAGTTGTTGTAGCTGAAAAAAGGATTAAACCTGTGATTAAAATAAAACTTTCCATATCTGTTCTCCTTTGATATATAGTATAAATTTAATTACTTACACTTTATGGTTTACCATATATAATTTGGTTTACCAATTGTCAATTATTATAGTATATTAAAGTCCAAAAAAGTTAAAAATTTTTTAGATTTTTAAACATTTTTTGTTCAATAATTATTCCTAAACATAATTTTTATTGTAAAATTAAGAAAATGTTATCCCCAAAGCCTTCTGTGGTGGGCATAATAGTTGTTTGTGTTTTATTATTTTAAACTGACCTTTTAACATGGTAAAAACAGAGAAAGAATAGAAAAACTCTTGAAATTAAGGGCCTGTCTTTAAATTATACCATAAAATTTCAATGTTAAAATTCTTACAGAGGTAATATGAAAGTTTCACGATATCTTATTCCAACATTAAAAGAAAACCCTTCGGACGCTGTAGTTACAAGTCATAGATTGATGATGCGAGCTGGCTTGATTAGAAAGGAATCAGCAGGTATGTATTCATATCTTCCCATGGGACTTAAGGTTTTGAGAAAGATTATCAACATAGTAAAAGAAGAGATGGACAAAGCAGGTGCTCTTGAGTGTCTTATGCCTGAGCTTACAAATGCTGATTTATGGAAGGAATCTGGCAGGTGGTATACCATGGGACCAGAGATGTTCCGTATAGAAGATAGAAACGGTCTTGAGTATGCCCTTGGTCCAACTCATGAAGAGGCTTTTACTCATCTTGTGCGAACAGTTGTGTCCTCTTACAGAGATTTGCCACTAAACCTTTATCAGATTAATACAAAATTTAGAGATGAGATCAGGCCACGATTTGGTGTTATTCGCAGCAAGGAATTTATAATGAAGGATGCCTATTCCTTTGATGTAGATGAGAAAGGACTTGATGAGTCCTATAACGCCATGGCAAAGGCATACAGAAGAATTTTTGAAAGATGTGGTCTTGAAACAATTCCTGTTCAGGCAGACTCCGGCAATATGGGCGGCAGCGCCTCTGAGGAATTTATGGTTGCCTCTGAGATAGGTGAGGAGGTTTTGCTTTTATGTGACTCCTGCGATTACAGAGCAAATAGTGAGAAGGCTGAATACAGATCTATTACAGCAGAGTCAGAGCCTCAAGAAAGCTTGAGAGAAGTTCACACCCCTGATATTAAAACAATTGATGACCTTGTGAATTTTTTTAACTGCCAGCCTGATAAATTTTTTAAAAGCATAATTTATGTGTATGATGGGAAGCCAGTGATGGTTGTTGTTCCTGGAAGTAGAGATGTAAATGAGCATAAACTTAAAAATTATCTTGGCGCTCTTGAGCTTGAGCTGGCATCTGAGGAGATTGTTATCAAGGTTACAGGAGCACCCCTTGGCTTTGCAGGTCCTGTTGGCCTTAAGGACTTAAGAATTATTTGTGACGTGTCAATTCGTTCTCTATGTAATGGGGTTACTGGAGCAAATAAAAAAGATTATCATTTTGCAGGAGTAAATCCTGGCAGAGATTTTGAGATAAAAGAAGAAGCTGATATTACCATAGCAAGATCTGGAGACCTGTGCCCAAAATGTAATGGTAAGATGTATGAAAAAAAGGGGGTAGAGGTCGGCCATATATTCAAACTTGGATATAAATATACAAAGGCGATGAATGTCACAGTCCTTGATGAAAAGGGAGAGGCCATTACTCCAATTATGGGTTGCTATGGCATAGGAATAAATAGAACCATGGCAGCAATTGTAGAGCAGTGTAGCGATGATAAGGGCATAATCTGGCCAAAGGAGGTAACTCCTTTCCATGTGCACCTTGTTGGAATAGCTAAAAATGACGAAGAGATAAAGCAGATAGAAGAAATCTATGACATGCTCATAGATGCTGGAATAGATGTTTTATATGATGATAGAAAGGTAAGCCCTGGATTCAAATTTGCAGATGCTGATTTAATTGGAATACCTTTGCGAATAACTGTTGGAAAGAATTATTTTGCAAAAGGGGAAGTTGAATTAAAAGAAAGAAGTAAAGCAGAGGCTCTTTCTATTTCAAAGAATAATATTGTTGCAGAGATAAAAAAATACTACTCCGCTTAATTTTTGGACAAACTATTTTATCATAAAACCCTCTTTTTGTAGAGGGTTTTTTATTTAGAATTAAAACTCTTTTATTGTTATAAAAGAGAAAAAATTGTCATGATAAAAAGATATAATATATATAGGTCAATAAAAAATTTAAACTTTTTTTAAAAAATGGTAATTTTTTACCAAAATTATACTTGCAATAAAAAGCAAGGTTATGCTATATTTAACTCGCGGTTAAAAAAAATACAGACAGACGGGGGGCGTTTTAGGAGGATATTGTAAACATCATTGATGTGTGTGTGAATTAGACAATGACCATCATTTAAGTGTGTTAACTTTTATCTATTGAGAGAGCTTAAATTTTGCCGGTTTATTAGAGGACTTAGCCTGAGAGCAGGGCGTGATGATGGTTAGGACGTGCTCGTGAAGCAATATCCTTCACAATTAAAGTGATTCCTTTTTACATGGTTGCTTTACTCTTTGCGATAAGGGGGAATCGCTAAGACACAGAAAATTTCTGTGCAAAAGAGTATAGCTGGGTGCTGCCCGTAAATAAAAAACGGGCAGCACCAGAATTTTACATTTTCTTGCCGGGACTTGTATTGAAACTTTTCTTACTCCTTTGTCTCCTGTTTGGATTTATTGATCTCCGGCAGGAAGTGTCTTAGACATAATAAGTGTTTATGTTTATTTTTATTAACAATCTCATAATGTAATTGACATAAAAATTGAGACTCATTAATAATGTAGTGACTTTCTTTAATTTTAGTGAAAAAATAAAAATCATTTAAGGGAGTATGGTAATGAAGATAGTTGTCTGTCTGAAACAGGTTCCTGACATGGAATCTAAGTTTAAGATTGTTGATGACAAAAAAGTCGATGAATCACAAATCGCTTTTAAAATCAACGACTTCGATAACTATGCTGTTGAAGCAGCCCTCCAGTTAAAAGAGAAGCTCGGCGGCGAAGTAGTTATAGTTTCAGCTGGCCCTGACAGAGCTGCCAAGGATATCAGGCAGGCTTTCGCTATGGGTGCTGATTGGGGTATCCATATTACAGATCCGGCTGTATATGAAGGTGATAGCTTTGTTATAGCAAGCGCACTTGCAAAGGCTATTGAGAAGATCGGAGGAGTTGATTTAGTTATGACTGGCGTTCAGTCAGAAGACCTCCAGGCAGCTGTTACTGGCGTAATGATTGCTGATCTTTTGAATATGCCACACTGCACAAACGTTGTAAAGATTGACACTGCTGATGGCAAGAGTTTTACTCTGAACAGAGAGCTTGAAGGCGGACTTAATGAGGTTATGGAACTTTCTGGTCCTGCAGTTCTTACAATTCAGTCAGGTATCAATGAGCCAAGGTATCCAACCCTTCCTGGTATTATGAAAGCTAAGAAGAAACAGCTCGATGCTAAATCAGCTGCAGATCTTGGCGTATCAGCTTCACCAAAGACTTCGTTTATCAAGATGTTTGTTCCTGTTTCTGATTCTAAAGCAGAAATCATACAGGGTGCTCCTGCAGAAGCAGCTGCTAAACTTGTTGATAAACTAAAAAATGAAGTTAAAGTGATATAAGGTAGGAGGATCTGATAATGGCTAAGTTACTTGTAATTGCAGAACACAGAGATGGTAAATTAAGCGTAGCTACACTGGAACTTTGCAGAGTAGCTAAGGAAATCGCTCCTGCTCTTGGTCTTGAGCCTGCAGCAGCAGTATTTGCAAAAGATGATTCTATTGCAAAAGAAGTTGCTAATTACATTCCAGAAGTTTTCGTAGTTGCAGATCCTGCAGTTGCTGTCTATACAGCAGATGGATATACTCAGGCTGCAAAAGCAGTTGTTGAAGCAAAAGATGTGAAGGGTGTTCTTATCCCTCATACATATGATGGCGTTGACTATGCTGCAAAGGTTGCTATGGCAATTAATGCTGGTATAGTTTCAAACGTAAATAAAGTTGTGGTAGAAGGTGGCAAACCAGTTTGCACAAGAAATATCTACAACGGTAAGCTTCAGGAAACAAAAACTATATCTACAGACAAATTTGTTATTTCTATAGAAAAAGGCGCATACGACCCTGCAGAAGCTGGGGCAGCAGGAAGTGTTACAGCTGTATCTGCTTCTTTTGGTCCTATTAGAACTAAAGTTAAAGAAGTCGTATCTACATCTACTGGTGGTGTTGATATTTCTCAGGCTAAGATTATCGTTTCCGGTGGTCGTGGTCTTAAAGATGCTGACAAATACAAAGCAACAGTTATTCCTCTGGCTCAAAAACTCGGTGGCGAATATGCAGGTTCACGTCCTGTTATCGACTCTGGTTGGACAGAGCCTTCAAGACAGGTTGGACAGTCAGGTAAAACTGTAACTCCAGATCTCTATCTTGCTCTTGGAATCTCTGGTGCTGTTCAGCACGTTGCTGGTATGAAGGGTTCTAAATGCATAGTTGCTATCAATAAGGACCCAGAGGCTCCAATATTTAATATTGCAACTTATGGAATAGTTGCAGATCTCTTTGAAGTTGTTCCAGCTCTTATGGAAAAACTTTAATAGACTATAAAATATTAAATTTTAACTTTAATTTGATAAAGCCATCCTTTTGGGTGGCTTTATTATTTTTTCTGCACCAATAAATTTCTCTTGAAATTTTTGAATTCTAAATTATATTTTTATCTCAGAGACTGGCCTTGCTTTTATAAAAATATTACTTCATGGCCTGAATTCAATCTAAGGATCTAATTTATGAAAAGATTATCAATACTGTCTGTGGTTATTTTTATTTTTTTAACTGTTAAAACTTCACTCCTTTCAGCAGCGCTTCTTGATGAATTGAATTATGTCGATGAAAGAAACGATATTCATATTTATGCAAATATTGAAAAAAGTCTGAATTTTTTCAATAAGAATGGTATCAATAACAAAGATCTAAATGAGATTATGTTTTCAGATGAAGACAATGAGGCTGATAGAATAGCTAAGGCCTTTAAGCTGAATATAGAAGATGTTGAGGAGGTTCTTCTTTCTGCATATTCAAAAGAGATTGAAAATAAAAATGGTCTGATTATTTTTATGTCTGTAAAGAAGGGTAAGGGTGTAATTCCTGATGAGCTTAAGATAAAAAAACTGAAGATAGACAATATTGAATTTTACGATTTAGGAGATAATATTTTTTTCACAAAGTATGAAAATTTATATATAGTTGGGACAAAGAATTTTATTGAAAGCTATCTGGATAAAAAGAAAAAGAAGGCAAAGAATAATTCAAAAATTATTGAGACTGTTATAAAAAATTCTAAGGACAAATCCTTCTATTTTAGGCTGGATATTACTGAACATCTAAAAAATTTAATGGAGCAAGGCTTTAAGCAGGGGGCTATGTTTGTCAGAGGGATCAATGACAATGTATTTCTAAAAACGCTCCTCAATTTAAGATCCCTGTATTATTCCATAGATTCTGGGAAAAATATAACATTCAATTGTGGCCTTGAGGGAACAGATGCAATTGATGGAGAAAGATTGCTTATGCTTACTCATTTCACTATTGTAGGGACAAGTTTTGTTTTGACCTTTGCCGATTTAATTGCTGCAAAAAATTCAAACTTACCTGTGGATGAGGTCGCAAGAAATTATGAGCTTCTTTCTCAGATGCAAAATGTTATAGGAAGAATCAAAACAAAGCAGGTAGATAACACTGTCACTGTCTCTTTTTCCATGACAGATAAAGAAACTGAAACGATTGTGGCTGCTATAAAGAGGGCAATTGAGGAGGAGAAAAAAGATATTGCAGACAGGAGAGAGAAGAAAAAGATATCTATATTTACAGAGGCCATACTGGAAAATGACTCTGCAAAGATTGACGAACTGCTCAAACAAAAATTCAATATAGATCAGAAAGATTTAAAAGGAAATACAATATTATCTACAGCGGCATATATGGGGAATACAAAAGTTGCGATTTTTGCAATAAACAGGGGTGCTGATATAAAATTGAAAACTGATGAAGGTATGGCTCCCATACATTATGCCGCTAAAGGCGGAAGCTCTGAGATGGTGAAATTGTTGCTACAGAAAGGCGCTGATATTAATGAAAGAAGTGACAATGACATGACCGCACTTCATTATAATGCCTCTCAGGGTAATGTTGAAATTACTAAAATATTAATAAAAAGCGGTGCAGATATTAATGCCCTTTCTATGGATGGGACAGCTCCCATTCATCTTGCCGCAGCAGAAGGCTATATTGATGTTATTAAAGTTTTAGTTGAAAAAGGTGCAAACGTTGAGTTGGAAGATTCCAATCAAATGAGAGCTGTTGATATTGCTGCAAAGAATGATAGGCAGGCTGTTGTTGATTTCTTTAAAGAAAAATACAATTTAGAACCAAGGGAGTCCTCTTACTATGAGGAGAACTCTTCTGATTTCAACAACGATGACTCGGATTCAGGGGATAATAACCAGGGTGAGGATGACTCCGGCTCCAGTGAATATGGAGAATATAACTATTGATTATAAACCTTAGTTTATTGGAGCTTTGAATATAAATTCATATTTGTTTTCATCCTGATCATCATACTTGTCAAAGCATCGTGAGTATCTTATGCCAAGTTCAACTTGAAGGTATAGGTTTGTAAGAAGATTCTGCTCGGCAGTAAGCTCAAATCCTGCTGAGCGGAATAGATCTCTTTCCTTTTTATCATACCCCATGCCGTAATCAAAAAAGAGATCCCCATTTATTCGCTTTAAATATGTAAGTTTCCATATATTTGTCGATAGATTGAAAAGTGGAAAGCTATAGTCTATGCTTGAAATTGCAAAATTTTTATATCGCACAGATTCATAACCCCGTGGGAATAGCACCTCCGATGGAAAGATATAATTTTTATAATCTATATTTTCATAAGAGCCTTTGAGTATAAACCCTTGAGTATCTGTAAATCCAGGTAAATATATTGAAAGAGATAAAGAGAACAAATTCCCTTTATATGTGCTATTGTATGGGGTATGAAAGTATTTTGCAGAGAATAGCCCCCCTGTCCCAGGCACTACAGAATCAATGGCGCCTCTGAAGATGTTAGAGATGTTGATAAAATATTCATTATACATTAAGCTTCCATTTGTATTTATGTCATTGTAGATATTGTAATCAAATCGATTTATATCAGAGATATCAATATATCCACCAATAAATCCAAAATCAAAAAATGTAGTTCTGTTGCCGAGAGAGAAATTAAGTGGAATAGTGAAACCACCCTTTGCAATTTTTTCTTTCCATGAAATATAATCCAGCTCTTTATTATCTGTCTGGTTATCGACTCTCACTGCTCTTTGACCATATCTACCAGAGAGAGTTAAAACAGGATAGAACTTGCTGTATGTTATGTTTAAATCTCCTGCATTTGTATTTTCATTAAAATTTCTTATATATGACAAAACTATGTCTGTAGTATGCAAAACATCCCTTGACAGGAAGGAGATAAAAAATTCTGACCCTGATGAGGCAAAGTAGGGGATCCATCCATAAAAATTTATGCTATGCATCAATGGAGAATAGTCGCCTACCTCATATTCATTTTTTTGCACATCGTAAAAGTCCTCAGAAATATTTTTTGTGAGTTCTTCTGATATTGTGCTTATTGTATCTACTTTAACAACCTTTACTTTTTCAATTGGAGTCCACTGTGATGGGTTGAGCTTTACAGAGGCAATCTGATATCCATTCATTGAGTAATCGTTAAAGAGTATCTCTTTGCGTTTTTCATCTATCCATGGATAATAGGCACCGAATTTTCGAGAGGTTATCTGGTATCGCTTTTTTGTCTTTGTGTCAAGTGCATAGATATTATCTATCCCTGAATAATCTGAAGTGTATATGATGTATTTATCATAAATTACTGATGCTCTGAAGGACTCGTTGAAAGTATAACCTGTTAGGTTTATAAGTTTTTTAGTTGCTACATCATAAAGTAAAAGGGCATTTCCTTTGTCCGAGAGAGCAGAAAAAACTACAAGATCTCCCTTGTCAGAAATGGCAGGGTCAAATATATGTGCATCACTATCAATTGACGCTGTAAAAACCTCTTCGCGTTTTTCAATATCAAAGATTGAGAGGCTATATTTGAGCTCTATGCTATATTCAATCCCTGCAGCAAGAGTTCCCTTTGAAGATAGGCATGAAGAGATAAAGCGCCTTTTATCTGTGAGAGCTTCTTCTTTACCAGTCAAAATATCCATCATATAAATATCAGAAAAACTTTTATATCCCCACCTTGGGTGAGGAATGGATTCAGTCCATATGATTTTGTTACCTCCAGCGGAAAGGGTTCTTTCGTTTTTGAATATTCCATAAACCGGGCTATAGGATATTTCTTTCAGGGGATAAAATTTTTCTTTTGAGTCTATCTTTCCAATCTTGAGCTTTTTGCTATTTGAATAAAGCAAGGCTATTATTGCAGAATCATCAGATGTAAAAGGAAAAAGATAGCTCTCAAATTTATTTTCTAATTTTTGACTTTTGATTTCAGCATCAGAGACTTGAATCTCTGCAGCTTGCATTTGCCACATCATTTGATATTCATTCATGGCTTCATTGTAAAGGGTTGTCATGGACTTCCCTGTTATAGTGATTAAGCTTGAGTCAAAGGTAGGGAATAAGAAATACTTCCCTGTCCGGTCCAGAATTTTATTCCAGATCTCAGGCCCATATTTTTTTTGAATATATGAAGTCATAATATATCCAAGCCTGTAATGGTCATTCCTCGGATACATGGCATCATAAGATCCAAGATACATTTTATAATATGAGTATCTCTCGTCATTCAATTCAAGAGCTCTTTGCCATAGTAAAAAGTAGGGGAGCCTCCCTCGTCCTCCATGAGTAAGGGCTGTTTCCATAACAACAGCGTCTCCTTCGAGATACCAGGGAGGTATGTAGAGAATGCTAAAAATTCCTGTTCCGATATCCCCAAATACAGCGCGCCAGATAGTTTTGCCTGTGCCCTCTCTTAGTTTATTCATTTGTACCATATGCCTTCCCTCATGGACTGCAAGTCCACGGAACCACTCTATGCCATCAAAGGATGAGGGTGTAGTGAAAAAATGTGAGTAATATGGGGCAGGTGAAACAAATCCATTGGGCTCTGTATTCTGGTTTATCAGCACTATAGGTATTTTTCTTTTTTTGGTATTTAGGTTTGAGTAATTAAATTTTTCGTAATGTTGCAACAGGTCTGCAACATCCTTTGCCTTTTGTGTTATTTCCTCTGGG
>Ga0116147_1003775_pt1 | contig 14036 bp, 11 predicted proteins | sample AD_JPNHG3_MetaG_FD_89749 | JGI IMG/M metagenome (GOLD analysis project Ga0116147, IMG submission 89749) | Active sludge microbial communities of municipal wastewater-treating anaerobic digesters from Japan - AD_JPNHG3_MetaG | ecosystem: Engineered > Bioreactor > Anaerobic > Digestate | place...
ACCGCCCTTGCGATTCTTCCGATTATCATTGTTTTCATCAATTCGTTTATGAAGTCGAAAGGAATTGTGTTTGCGGGTGAATTTACTTTCAACAATTACATCCAATCGTTCAAAACCATGGGCGACAGTATCATCAACACCTTGGTTTATTCCCTGCTGGCTATCGCGATAGTGATTGTAATCGGTGTGGTGATTGCCTACACATCGGTCAGAAGAAAGAGCAGGCTTACATCAATTCTCGATCTTATTTCGATGTTTCCCTATATCATTCCGGGAGCTGTGCTAGGAATTGCATTACTGCTTGCCTTCAACAAAAAGCCTTTGGCTTTAAGCGGAACATTTATTATCATCGTCATGGCATATGTCATTAGAAGATTGCCATACACTATCAGGAGTTCCGCCGCCATTTTAAAACAAATCGATTTAAGCGTCGAAGAAGCTTCCATGAGTTTGGGTGCCAATCGGTTTAAAACATTCTTCAGCGTGACAACGCCGATGATGTTTTCGGGCGTAATGTCCGGGGCCATTATGAGTTGGCTTTCCATCATCACCGAACTTTCCGCTTCGATTCTCCTATATTCCTACGCCACAAAAACCTTAACGATATCAATCTACCTGAAAATCCAAATCGGCGATTACGGTCAGGCTTCGGCATTGTCGTCAATCTTAATGCTTACATCGATTGTTACGCTGCTTTTGTTCTTTAAACTTTCGGGTCGGAGGGAAATCGATTTGTAATAAAAAAAACCAGAGTCTATTTATACAAGTTATAAATAGGCTTTTTTGAATAGCTTAATCCGCTTTGTAAAAAATCAAAAAAATTAAAACAAAACTATTGACAAACCGAAAAAAAGGGTCTAAAATAGTTGCATATTTAATAAAATAAACCAAATACGTTGATTAGAAATAGTAGCATATTTACTGATGTCCAGCGAGCTGTGGTTGGTGGAAGACAGCGCATTAAGAGTATGCGAACGCGTCTAGGAGTAGTAATCCGGAAAGGTAGTATGGATTATCGGGTTCTCCCGTTATCGAGATAAAGTATGTAAGTACTTGAAGAGGTTATTATCGCGAGATAATAATAAACTGAGGTGGCACCACGTTGTAAAATGACGTCCTTGGGCAAAACTATATTTGCCCGGGGACTTTTTTATTGTCCAAAAAAAGAAAAGAAAGAGGAGGATTAAAAAATGAAAAAAATAGTTAATCTGTTAATTGTTTTAATCGGTTTGTTGGGAGTTACTTCCTGTAAATCGGAAACCATCATTGTTTATACCGAAGCGGGATTTGCCCCGTTCGAATATGTGTCAAACGGGAAAATTGTCGGTGTCGATATCGACATCATGAATAAAGTGGGCGAAAAGCTCGGTAAAAAAATAAAGTTCGAAAATGTCAGCTTTGATGTCATTATTGATGCGGTGGGAGAAGGAAAACTTGCGAATATCGGTGCCGCCGGGATTTCCATTACCCCCGAAAGATTGGCCAAAGTAGATTTTTCCAAAGTTTATTATCAGGCTAACCTCTATGTTATCTATGACGTAAAAAACGAAAATGCTTTGAAGCATTTGATGAGTGACGGCAATTACGGCGTCTACTGGTCAAGTCTTGCTACCGAAAAAGGGATTGCGGTCCAGACCGGAACCACGGCAGACTTTTTTCTTGCGGACGAAGTAGCCGAAGGCGGACTTTTGGAAGGCACGAAAGTCAATTTCTTCAGTTCGCTTGATACCGCGGTAAGCGACATCGGTTTAAACAGCGATTTTGTCATCATCGACGAACTTCCGGCCAAAAAACTCGTTGAAGGCAAAGCCAATTTGCGTTGCCTGCCGCTTTACTACCAAGGCGAAAACGGCGAGCCGGACGAACTGTCCTTTGACGAATACGCCATTTGCGTCACCAAAGGACATCAGGATTTGCTCGCTGCCATCAACGAAGTTTTGGATGAATTGTTGCAAGAAGACGAAAACGGAGTTAACGGTATCCAGGCTCTGGTCAACAAACATTTGGGTCTAAATTAAGGATACAACATAAATGAATCTGTTTAAAGACATCTACAAAATTCTTGCCACGCCCGAACTCAGGAATTATCTTCTGGAAGGGTTCAAAAACACTTTGGCGGTAACTTTGATTGCGGCGGGAATCGGTTTGGTACTCGGTTTTACCGTGGCCATCGTCAAAATCTTTGCGATGGACAACCGAAAGCTAAAACCTTTTGCCGTAATAGGAAATATATATACGACTGTTATCAGAGGCACACCGATTACCTTGCAACTGTTCATTATGGTATTTGCCATTTTGGCGATTCCCGGATTTAAGGTAACAGCGGTCATTCTAACTTTCGGCATCAACTCCGGCGCCTATGTTTCGGAAAACATCCGGGCGGGAATCCTTTCGGTCGATAAAGGTCAAATGGAAGCAGGCCGAAGTCTGGGACTATCCAAATACAAAACCATGACCAAAATCATTATGCCCCAAGCCATCAAAAACGTCATTCCCGCCATCGGAAACGAATTTATCGCTCTTTTAAAAGAAACTGCCATTGTTTCCATTGTTGGTTCCACGGTCGGAACATTGACTTTTGACCTTAACCAAGCCACATCCACCATCAACAAAACCATTGCCAACTATTTGGCTCCGGCGGTGCTTGCGGCGGGGCTTTACCTCGGTATTGTATACGGAATCACCTTGCTGATAAAGAAATTCGAAAAGAGGTTGCGTGCCAGTGATCGAAATTAAAAACCTGACCAAGAAATTCGACGATAAAGAAATTTTAAGCGGAATCAATTTAACCGTTAAGCAAGGTGAAAAAGTGGTTATTATCGGTTCTTCCGGTTCGGGCAAATCAACGCTTCTTCGTTGCATCAACCAACTGGAAATCCCGACCTCGGGGGAAGTTTGGTTCGGCAATTACCTTTTAACCGATGTCGATCCGTACTTACATGAAGAAATCATCAAAACCAGCAAAACTTTCCAAAAACTAATCAACAAAAACAGTTTAGACGAAAGCCAGGCAATCGAAGCAATTCAGGCCCAAAAACTTCTGAAACACCAGGAAGGGAAAGAATTTAAAAAGGCAGTCAAAGCCTATCAGGAAAAGTATCATATCGGCATCGATCAGGCCAGACAAAAAATCGGAATGTGTTTTCAGCATTTCAATCTTTTCAATAACCTGACGGTTATGGATAACTTAATCCTGGCCCCTGTCGAATTAAAAATGATGACTAAAGAAGAAGCAGTTAGCAAAGCAAGCGAACTATTGAAAAGAATCGGCCTGTATGACAAAAAAGACGCCTATCCCAGCAAACTGTCAGGCGGTCAAAAACAGCGAATCGCCATCGTCAGAAGCTTATGCATGAATCCGAGCGTCATGTTGTTTGACGAACCGACCAGTGCTCTCGATCCGGAAATGGTCGGAGAAGTATTGGAACTCATGAAAGAACTTGCAACCATGGGTATGACCATGGTAGTAGTGACCCACGAAATGAGGTTTGCCAAAGAAATCGCCAATCGCATCATCTTTATGGATGAAGGAAAAATCCTCGAAGAAGGAACACCGCAGGAAATCTTTAACAATCCGAAAAACCCAAGGACTAAAGATTTTCTTTCGAAAGTGCTGTAATCAAAAGATTTTTTAAAAAAGTGTTGCAAATAAGTTTCTATCAAAACAAGCCAAGGTTTGAACCTTGACTTTTTTTTACCCATTTTTATTCCCCCCAATTATTTAAATTAGTACTGTGAAAAAGAACTGTTTCTGCTATATAAAAAATGTGGGGGAGAATTTTTTAGTGTTTTTTGCCCGGTCGTCAACAAAAACCTTTCAAAGGTTATTATGGAAGAGCCCCGGAGACAATTAAAATCGATGGAAATATATATACTTATGGGTTGAAGCATACCTTAAAAAACCGTTAATTTAAATTCTGATGCCATAAGTATCGTTAACAAAAATTCTACTTCTCTTATCATACCGGACGAACCGGACGAAAAAGAAGAGAATATCACGAACGTAGATGATTACAAGAAAGAAAAAGCCGGTGTTCAATATTCAATATCCAAAATCGGAATAGCTGAAGATACTTGGGATTAGCCTATTATCTATATAACGTAAACCTTGATGAAAACTATGGAGTAAGCCCGTTTTTTTAGATTCGGAAAAGAAATAAGTTACCTTTATTTATATTCATCCGATGATTTCGTGGTTTGCGGCATTAAAACGGGAATGTTGTATAAAGAAGCAAAAACAACTCTATTCAATCTTGGTTTTATCAATATAAACAAAAATTTTAGGGCGATTTTTTTGTTAATGATAATGTAATCCTGACAACCTGCAAAACCGGGAAAGACGATAATGTTGTTTCAGAAGTTTTTGCCAAAATTGCTTATACCGTTAAATTGCTGGAAGCTTTTTTAAATTTTGATTAAGTTATTATTGGTTCTACGCTCATTTATCTAATAGTTTTGCTAAAATGAATTGTCAAAAAAGAAAAGAAGGTACTGATTATGTCTCAGGAAGTATGGTATGCATACGATGCCAAGGGAAATTAATCGGTTTTTGACCTTTATCGGGACGAAAAAATCCCCGAAGGAATTTATCATATTGTCGTGGAAATATATGTTGTTGCAAAACAAAAGGAAATCCTGATAACCCAAAGAAACCCGGACAAACCTTTCGGTTTGAAATAGGAAATAACAGGCGGATCCGCTCTGAAAGGAGAAACTCCGAAAGTTGCGGGGGTAAGGAAACTTAGGGAAGAAACCGGAATAGAAGTAAAGGAAGATGATTTGATTCCTATTTATACCGTTTGTCAAAATCATTCTCACGGTATTTATATCGGTTTTGCCACGATTATCGATAATACAAAAACCAGGATTGTTAGGCAAAAAGGAGAAACGGTTGACTATCGCTTTTTATCCTATGAAGATTTCAAACATTTTATCAAAATCGATGAATTTGTTTATGTGATAAGAAACAGATTGTCCGAATACGAAAGGGAATTGGATAAGGTTTTTATTTCAATAACAAAGGATATTGAGTAATAAAACAGGAGGTTCTTTACTAAGGGACCTTCTTTTTTAAAAAATAAAAAATGCTTTTTTAAAGGTCGCAGGCATTTTTTATAGTAAAACAAACCCGCGAATAGCAAAAAAGTAAGGAGTTGAGTGGCTTGTTGGATTAAAAAACGGTAATGGGGATGCCGGGATTCGGGTCACTTTTGTTTGGTTTTTTGTTTATTCTCTTTAAAGTCAAACGTCAAGATCTTCCCGAAATTCCTTTATAAATAAACAGTAAAGATAAGGAGTGATAATATATCGCCATGTTAGATAATGAAAAAACCACCGAATTGCTTTCGGTCTAAAAACAAAGATTTGAAGGAAACATGAAGCGTCACCAAAATATATCTTGGTTTGATGTCGAAAACAAATTAATCAGTCAACCCGTAAAAATATCAATACTTTCAGAAATGGAACGAACTGGAGGAGAACCTGATGTCATCGGGTTTGACGAAAAGACGGGTCAGTTTATTTTTGTCGATTGTTCCAAAGAAACACCAGCGGGCAGAGTCAACACTTGTTACGACGAAGATGCTTTGGAATCAAGAAAGAAGTTCAAAACCGAAAAGAGCGCTTTGGGACTTGCCCGGGAAATGGGAATCGAAATTTTAACCGAAGCAGAATATTACTATCTTCAAACGCTTGGAGAATTCGACAACAAAACCTCCAGCTGGGTTTATACTCCCAAAGACATCAGGAAATTAGGCGGAGCATTGTTCTGCGATCGCAGATTCGGAAGAGTTTTTACCTACCATAACGGTGCCGAATCATACTATTCCTCAAGAGGTTTTCGGGGTAAACTTTTGGTATAATCAAAGAAAGCAAAAACCAGTTGAAAAAGCCAACTGGTTTTTATTCTTCCAAAAAGCAAAAAAACAACAAAAAAGTTTCAAATCGATTGCGAATTATTTCAAAAATTGCTAAGATAAAGCGTAAAAACTGCAGGAGTAAAATAATGGAAAATTGGAAGAAAAAAGTAGCTGTCTTTTTAATCAGTCAAACCGTGTCACTGCTCGGGTCAATGCTTGTAGGGTATACCATCATGTGGTATATTACAATCGGCACCCAATCTGCTGTAATGATGACTGTTTATGTGCTATGTACTTTTATTCCGTCTATCATCATGTCGCCGTTTGCGGGGGTATGGGCGGATAGGTTAAACCGAAAAATTCTCATGATTACCGCCGACCTGACGATTGCTTTTGTTACATTTGTCATCGCCGTTTTGTTTTTCTTCGATATCAAAGATATGTGGATTATCTTTGTGATAACGGTCATCAGATCAATCGGCCAAACCGTTCACCAGCCGGCCGTATCCTCCGTCTACCCGCAAATCGTTCCCAAAGAATCGCTTGTCAAAGTGCAGGGAATATCCCAAGGGATCAGTTCGGCCTCGATGGTTCTATTGCCCCTTCTTGCCGGATTGTTGTTTGCCATCGTTCCGATTGAATATATCTTCATGATAGATGTTGTCACCGCGGTTATCGCAGTATATATTCTGTTACGCTTTGTCAAACTACCTAAACATCAGGCCGAAGAAAAGAAAGAAGAAATCAGATATTTTGACGACATCAAAAACGGCTTAAAATATGTCGCTTCCCATTATCTAATTTTTCGAATCATTGTGTTCGGTTTCCTGTTTATGATGTTGGTTGCGGCTCCGTCCTTTCTTACTTATTTGCAAGTGGCAAGAGTATTCGGACCGGAAGCCTGGCGCCTTTCCCTTCTTGAAGCTTTCTTCGGAGTCGGAATGTTAGTCGGTTCAATCCTAATCACCGCCTGGGGCGGTTTCCGAAATAAATTGGTGACATTTTTCCTTGCTTATATTGCCATCGGTTTGGGAGTCGTAGGACTCGGAATACCGTTTAACTTTTATTTCTATCTCGCAGTATGGTTAATTGTAGGATTGTTCATTTCCATAAGCAATCCGATATTGGTCGGACTCATTCAGGAAAAAGTCGAACCGGAATATATCGGAAGAGTATTCTCGGTATTTGGTCTTATGAACACCATAAGCCTTCCGCTTGGAATGTTGGTCTTCGGACCGTTATCCGATATTGTCGATATCTCGCTCATGATACTTTTGAGCGGTATCGGAATGGCAGTGCTTGCCATAATTCCGCTTTTCAACAAGAAACTGTTAAAAGAAGGAATATAAATGATTTCTCAAAAAGGATCCACAAGGGTCCTTTTTTTGCGGATTTATTAAGTTTCTGTAAAAAGTAGATTTAATAAATCAAAGATGTTATAATTATTTTTGTAAAAAAAGTCAGGTGATGAACATGAAAAAAGTTATTGTAATAGGTTGCCCGGGGAGCGGAAAAAGCACTTTTTCCATTGCCCTTCATAATAAAACCGGACTTCCTCTTTATCACCTTGACATGATTAATTGGAATCCCGATAAAACCACAGTGCCAAAAGAAGTATTTCTCGAAAGGTTAACGTCAATTCTTCAAAAGGACGAATGGATTATTGACGGCAACTACGGTTCAACCATGGAGATGCGTTTAAAGGAATGCGATACGGTCTTTTTCTTGGATTATCCTGTGGAAGTATGTTTGGAAGGCCTTGCTTCAAGAAAAGGAAAAACCAGGCCAGATATGCCATGGATTGAAAGAACCGATGAAACAGATTGGGAATTCCTGGCTTTTGTAAAAAACTACAATTCCGAAAGCAGACCAAAAGTTTTGCATCTGCTTGACAAGTATGCAGGTAAAGAGGTATATTTTTTTAAAAGCAGAAGCGAAGTCGATGAGTTTTTAAAAAGATTATAGGAGGGGTTATGAAAGATTTTAACGCAATGCGTGCAATGAGTAAAAGCGAGCTCGAAAAAGCTTTAAGAGAATTGAAATAATCCAAACCGGAAGAATCTTACGACGAAGCATCAATAACCTGCTACTTGATCAGACCGCGTAATATTTGCAAAACACTGTTCTTTAGATGTTCCAAACGCAAAGGGTACGGTATACTAACATATTATGCTTATTCCAACGAAAAGAACATCATTTCCAAATACAGAGAAATTGCGATTGAGTTTGAAAAGCTCGGATATAAAGCCAAAGTAAGGTACTATTGCGATTCTTGCGTAGAAGAGTCAAACGGTAAACTGAGTACCCTTATGTTCTTATTTTAAGCCGAAGGAAAGGATGATTATATATATACCGAATTGTATCCTTCCGGGTGGAAGGGGATTGTATAATAAGGAATATTTGCTTTAGATTGACGAGATTAACGAAATGTTGGATATTGCCGAAGAAGTTTTAAGGCAAGCCGGCCGCCTTGGACATATCGGAACAGAGATTCCGTATTGCATAATTAAAAACCCCGAAAAATATAAGCATTTATTTATAAGCAATAAATGGGCTGCCGGCAAAGAAATGATTGTGGTCGACCCGAGCGGGTATATAAAGGTTTGCAATCATTCTCCCGTAAGACTAATCAAATACAATGAATTAAGCAAATTAAAGGACCACCCTTATGGGCAAAATTTTCGAAATAACAACTATATCCCCAAAATGTGCGAAGGAGGCAAACATTTAAATGTTTGCCACGGAGGTTGCAGAGAAGCTGCCAATGTTTTTTACGGCAACATCAATGACAATGATCCGTGTTTTGAAAAAGAATAAACAAAAAATTTTATTTTATGAAAAAATAAACGGAGGAACAAATGAATTTCAAATTTTATCAGTTATACCGCTCCCTGAAAGAAGTAGCAGGAATTGATGTTGCAAACAAGATATTTCCCGAATATAACTCTTTGCCCGATAAAATGAGTGCCGAGGAACAGGCGAAGTTTGCGAAAGTTTTGATGGAACGCTTGGACAAAGAATTGGACAAAGAAACCGTACTTGAAATCAGGATGAAACATCCTTGCGGGATACCAAAGGAATATAAAACAAAAATGTCGGAAATCAAAGAAAAGCACAGCGAAGCAGAAGAAAGGCTAACAGAATTTTCAAAATACCTGGGCGGAAGGTGCGAAAAATTAACCGATAGCGAATATATCTTTATCTGGGGATTAACTGATTGCGTTTGCTGAATGTTCAGAAAACTAAAAAACTACGAACCGGTTTCGCCGACATGGTGCCAATGTTGCAACGGCCACAACAAAATGCTGATGGACTTTTTGTTTGAAAAAGACACAAAATCGGAACTGATTGAAGGTATATGCAGCGGCGGAAAAGTATGTTCATTTAAAATAACAATCTGAAAAAGGAGCACAAAATGGAAAAGTTTGTCAAAGAATTATTTACCGAAGAGATACTCAAAAAAACAGCCTCCCTTTACGGATTAACAAAAGAAGAGTTGAAACCCGTTGGCGGTTTCGAAAACTACATATACGGTTTTGACAAAGAGGAAAAATCATATATCGCTAGAATTTCCCACAGTTCGCACCGGACAATTGACGAAGTAAAGTCAGAAATGGATTTTTTGTATTATTTGGCCAGAAACGGGGCCAATGTTTCAATGCCGATATATACATTACGCAATCAATTAGTCGAACAGATTGATTGCCGCGACGGTTCCTATTTCATAGTGTGTGCCTTTACTAAAGCAGAAGGCGAAGCGCCTTCTAGGCAAAGCGCAACCGATAAGCTCTATTACAATTACGGAAAAACTATCGGCATGTTTCATCGTTTGACCAAAGACTACAAAGAATCGGAAGGAATAAAAAGACGCTTCACCTGGGATGAGGATTTAATTATCAAAAATGCTCATAGGTATTTACCTAAAGAAGACGAAATAATTTTGAAACGCCTTAATGAAGTGGTGGCGTCAATCAAGGAAATAGAAACCCACAAAGACAATTTTGGATTGATTCATACCGACGTTCATTTCGGAAATTTCTTTGTTAAAGACGACCAACTTACGGTTTTTGATTTTGACGATTGCGCTTATCACTATTTTGCTAGCGATATCGCGATTGCTTTATATTACCTTATCTATATGGTAAAAGCAGAAGAACAGTACGATTTAGCCAATCGCTTAATGGCCAACTTCATGAAAGGTTATCTTGAAGAAAACAATTTGCCCAAAAAAGATTATCTTACAATTCCGTTTTTTCTGAAACTCAGAGAACTGATTCTTTATATTGTAATTCATCGGACATTGAACGTTAAAGAAAACCGCTTTGCCCAGGTTTTCATCAACAGGTATCGCGACAGAATCATCAATAATATTCCGTTAATTGATTTAGACTTTGAAAAATACTATATCTGAAAGGTGGTTTTCTAGTCCATTTCCAACTTTTTGAAAAACGAGGTGGTTGTTTTGGAATTAAGAGGAGTCAATGAATTTGATCGGTTAATTTTGAAATACAACGATAAAACGCAACAGTGGGAAGATATCACCAATTAAGTTATTTATTTGAATGATTATGGCAAAACGTGGAATGTTGTATTTCTTGGGGATAGCGGAAAAATCTATCATATCAGTTTTTTTAACCTGAAAATATTAACGAATCCCCAAAAGATAGACACAAAAGACTGTAATATATATTGACGAAAGATATGCAAAGGGCTTGAAACTGATCCAGAAATTTGATCACTTCGGTTATAAATTGTATTTTTATTCCGACGAAACATTATTCGTTAAAAAAAAACGAAAAGTCAGGAGAGAATCGATATATACACATCAAAAAGCGGAAATGCCGTTTTTGATTACTATAAATTGCTTGCGCAATATGCCGGGGAAATATCAAACGACGAGTTGAGCATCGAACGTCTTTAGTATTCCTTATGGAGTTGAAGCAACGGCAATCTTCGGAGCCTTCGTTGTTGGAGAGTGAAGTTCGAACAGTGCTTGGCGGAAAAGTTTGAGTTGTTCTTCATCCAAGCGTCTCAGTAGACACAAAAAAACAAAAAGGAGACCCTTAAGCTTTCGGTTTTTAAGCCGAAAGTTGAGTAAGTCTTCTTTTGTTATTGCAAAAAATTACCAATAACACTGCCAAAAAAAATTGTTATAATAATGAAATTACCGAAAAGATTGTGATATAATTTTTTTGATAATGGCAATTTTCTCTTAATAAAGAAGAAAAAACAGAATATATAATGAAACGAAAAATTACTTCAAGAAAGGTGATTAGTTTGCAAAAGATAGAGCGAATGAGATATTTTAAGTATTCCTTGCTAATCATAACGGTTTTATTTCTTTTAATCACAACCACTGTTTCCGCATTCCTCACATCTTCCGGTTCTATCGAAGACAACCAGATTATCGGGGAAGTCGTGGTGGATATCGAAGCATATTACCAAAGAGGTTCTGAAAGACTTGATATCGATTTGGAAAGTGCAGAAGGCGGGGTAATCGAGCTCAATATCTCCAATCCCGACCAACTTGCCCACTTCAACAACTTTCGGGTAAACATCAAAATATACAGCAGCGTCTATACTTATTTTCGCGTCCAAGTTGTCGAACAATTCACCTTGACATATATAACCGGAAATCAAAAAACAGTGGTTGCGGTGGCGAAAGAAGGATTCGCGAAATTCAATTATAGCGAAGACTTCAAGGATAACCGGATTCAGGACGGTTATTTCTACTACATGAATAAAGTGAAACGAATTGACGAAAATGTTCCGACCGTGATTGAATTCATTGGTCAGTTGCCTGTTGAAGACTATCATCCGATCTATGAAAACAAATATACGCTTCGCATCGGGTTTGTGATTGATGCGGTTCAATATTTGAATGGTCCTCAAATGAACTGGGGACTTGCAAATCCTCCATGGGGTGGTGAGTGGTAAAATGCTAAATACAAAACAAATCGTAAAAAAAGGCTTTTTAGTTATAATTTTCAGTTTGTTATTGGTTCTTGCAATATCTCCGCTTACAGGGCAAAAGCAAAAAAGCGGAGCGAACGATTACGTAAATTCCCATATAAAACTATTAAGCAATAACTTCTTTGAACCAAGCTTATCCGAACCAACTACGAATCTCCATCAAGTAAAACAATATGTCCCAATGAGCGAAATATATGAAGTTATAAAAACCCATCGTAATGCTTTAAGCGAAAATGCAACAGCCCAACAAAAATTGCAAGCAGATTTGGATATTGTCAGCGATATTGATGATTTGCTGGAAATTGAAAATCCGGAAGAAGGAGGACAAACTAGGAAGATTGTATCAATCTCCAGCGCTTTGGAATTATATCAATTCGGTAATGCGCAATCAATAAACTTTGATAGTCCCGGGGGAACAAACACTTATATTTTTGCCCATACCATAAATAAAATTTTGTCCCTTGATTATGAATTGCTTGCAGATATCGATTACTCGACCAGGAAAGCGCAAAAATTTGTGCCAATCGGAACCGAAATCACTATCTTGGAAGGTACCTTCCAAAATGAAATCCATTTTACCTTTAACGGTACTTTTAACGGAAACGGTTTTGAAATCATTAATCTTTATCTTGCGGAATACACATATCTCAGAACCACATTTGAAGATACATCCGGCGCAACAGCATCGATTATCGTTTCCACCATCAACAACTATGCCATGTTTGCTAGGATTGGTGAAAGCGGAGTTGTAAAAAACTTTATTCTAAGAAACCCAAGTTATACATTAAATGCTCCGGATGATTCTTTTGATGTCTTTAAATTCTCTTACCTTGTTGGAGAAAACAAAGGTTTGGTATATAACATAGGGGTTATCGACAGACGCGTAAATGCTCAAAATCAAGATATTTCAGGGATGACTTTCACGCTCGACTACCCGACCAACAAAATGGCCACAGCGGCCGGTTTTGTTCACACAAATATCGGAACAATCAAAAACTGTTATTTTGTCAGCAATAACATCATAATTTCATCATCGCGTTTCCGTTTCTCGCATATAATGCCGTTTGTCTATGCCAACGAAGTGGTAACCCAAGAATTGGTAAATGGCGAATTGCAAGATGTAGTTTATGAAGGAACCATTGAGGGATGCGCTTTTGAAAGAGGTTCTGGTTATCCTGTTGTCGTATTGCCAAGTGAGTACGAGGAATTAGCAACCCCATACTCCCCAAGTGAACTCAAGGAAGGTAAATCAAGCGGTTTAGAAGAAGATATTATTATCAATGACGGAGAAACTGGAGATATCTTAAAATGGAACTTCTATGGAGCTGACGGTTATCCCCAATTGATTTGGTTAAAGTATCAAGATGGTGCGTATTTAATTGAAAATGATTTTGACTTTATTTATTTTTCGAAATTAATCAATCTCAATACTCCCCAAAACGGTAACTTCTTTGCTAACCACACCTATAAATTAACCCACAATATTAATATGATAAATTTCAAAAGTTTTAAAACGCCAAGAAAGGAGTTTGCTGGGGTTTTAAAATCTATTGAAGAGCCAGAGGAACCGTTGTCGCCGGATTTACCTCCAGAAAATAACCTCTATATTTTTAACTTAACCATAAACGAACCATATATTGTTGGTAACAAGTATTATTTGGGCTTATTTAGTACCTTGACCGGTTCTGTTGAGAATATCAACTTTTTCAATAATAATATTAATGTTACAAATAGCACTGATCATTACGGTAAGATTTTCTATGTCGGCGGAATAACCGGTGAATTAAGAGGAGAAGGCTCGATAAGAAACGTAATCACTGATTTTGACATTGATTTAGGAAATAAGGCAATTGGTTTAACCTATGCAGGTGGGGTTGTCGGTCTTGCATCAGGAACGCTTTCTTATGTTCATAACATTGGGTCAATAGACGGCGGTTTACACGACTTTGAAGGGAAACTTCTAAATGCTAAATTCTATGTAGGGGGTTTGGTTGGCACAAATCAAGGTCCTTTAACGATTGAATATTCCCAAAACCGCGGAAATGTAACCGGTGTTGGATCAAGCGATAATAACTATATTTCTCCAGAAGATGTTTTAACTTATACTGGTGGAATAATTGGTGAGATTCATAATAAAAATCAATCCACATCCCTTATAGAAAATTCCAATAGATTGGTTTATTTGAGTAATTTTGGAACCGTTGA